>ENA-UEPN01000473-UEPN01000473.1-human-gut-metagenome-genome-assembly--contig:-NODE-473-length-27046-cov-5.700174_pt1 | contig 27046 bp, 18 predicted proteins | sample MGYA00242897_ERZ507910 | MGnify/ENA primary metagenome ERZ507910 (study PRJEB26167, sample SAMN06115525) | human gut metagenome | host: Homo sapiens | place: China:Jiangxi | collected 2015-08-20...
GCTTTTAGTTGACATCAGTTGGTGAAAATCCCACTTATTTTCGTACCTTCGCAACGGATAGGAAACAGGTGGACTTCGGACGGGAAAAGGGAGTATTCCCGTTGGTTCTGATTCAAGTGAAAAATGCGGCAAAACGGACGGTTTTTGGCCTGAAAAACAAGCGAGAAAAGACTTTTCTACCGTTTAAAACGCAACGCTTTCACATTCAGATTGTTCGGTATGCTGCATCGGAAATACAATTATCAGTGACGAGTTCGGGCATGTCTGTTGCGGACAAAAAGTGAGGAAAAATGCACTTCAATCACCTGTCACCCAGGCCAGGAAAGAAAGCCACAATCATTACCACAAACCTGTTTTTTAACAGGTGGAATGAAATCATCAAGAACAAGGTACTGGTCGCGGCCATGGTGGACAAGTTGACGCATAAGGCGTTTCTTGTCAATATGAGCAGACAATCATATAGACTCAAAGAAACACAAAAAACAACGAAAATATAAAAACTATTTAAAACAATAAAGTACTTTTGTAAAAGCCAAGGGTGAAGCTCGGTTAAAATAAAATATGGTGCTATTTTCAATTAGCATCTATACGGATACTTCTAAAAACATATCCCCCAAATACCTTCACTTCTTCCTATCTCAGACTTTCAACAGAATCTTGAGCTCTCATGAAACAGCCTTTTTCCCTTTCCGTTTGTACACGGAAAGGGGATTTTTACTACCGTTTATCCATATCCGGAGAATAAGCCTTGGAAAACGCATACAACCCCACGAACGTGAACAATCCGTTCAACATCAGCAATTCGTATCCGAAACGATAACCATAGGTCGAAACGGTCCAGGCGTCTAACAAGTAGCACCCCATGGGTGACGCGACACAAATCCACGGGACAGCCGCAAGCCAGAGTTTGCGCCGGGTAAACATGCCGAAAGCAAACAAGCCCAACAACGGCCCGTAAGTGTAAGAAGCCACCACATAAATGGCATCGATGACACTGGAATCGTTTACGGCCTCAAAACACAAGATAAAACCGACAAAGAGCAAAGCTATTACTCCGTGTACCTTCTTTCTTACTGCTTCCGGACGGGTAAACCTCCGCTCCACGTCCAGAATGTCCACACAAAAACTGGTGGTCAAGGCCGTCAGTGCGGAATCCGCACTGCTGAACGCCGCAGCGATAATACCGATAGTAAACAGTACCAACACTCCATTCCCTAAATGGCCTTCCGCACAAAACAAGGGCAAAATGTCATCTCCCTTCACGGGCAAGTCTATACCCTCGCGCGATGCCAAAGCCAACAGCAGGACGCCCACTCCCAGAAACAGCATATTCAAGGGTATGAACGAAAAGCCGTACGAGCACATGTCTTTCTGCGCATCATGCAGGTTCTTGCACGTGAGATTCTTCTGCATCATATCCTGATCCAACCCCGTCATGACAATCACAATAAAAATGCCGCTCAGGAACTGCTTCACGAAATGTTGCCGTGAAGTCCAATCGTCCCATTTCCACCACATGCCGCACTGCCTCAACCACCGTAAAATCGTTCAAACGGCACAGTTGGTACAAAATCAACACCAGTGCCGTTACCAGACATAAAGTTTGCAAAGCGTCGGTCCACACCAACGATTTTATGCCTCCCCTGAAGGTGTATAGCCAAATCAGGAAAACCGTTCCGGACGCCGTGACCTCGAACGGAACCCCCAAGCTTCCGAACACGTAATTCTGCAAAATCAGGCACACTAAATACAACCGCGCGGCTGCCCCCAACATTTTAGATAACAAGAAAAAAGAAGCTCCGGTCCGATAGGCCGCCTTGCCGAACCGGACATCCAGATAAGCATAAATGGAGGTCAGGTTCAGCTTATAATACAAAGGCAACAATACAAAAGCCACTACGAGATACCCAAAAAAGAAACCTACACACATCTGCATGTAGGTCATATCCGCGTCCCTTACCATACCCGGCACCGACACGAAACTCACTCCAGACAAGGAAGCCCCTATCATGCCGAACGCCACCGCCCACCATGGCGACCGTCTGCCTCCCCGGAAAAACGTATCGTTGTCCCCCGTCCCACCGGCCTTACGGGAGACGGCAAACAGCAGAAGGAAATAAAGAACCGTTGTCAGTATGATATAAAATGCACTCATACAGCCCTTCTGTTTACGGTGCCACGTCCATCCGTCGGACCCAGGAGCAAACACTATTCATCCGTGTTCTCCTCTTCCAAGGTAAAGCGGCTGCTTCCGTCGAAACAATGCGTGCACACCTGACATTTAGGCAAGCCGATGGCTTCTATAAGGTCTTCCAACGTATTGAACTTCAAGGAAGAAAGATTCAGGCGTTCGGCTATCGTGTCCACCATTCGCTGGTATTCGGGCGAACCTGTCTGCGCGTATTTCTCCAAGTTTTTGTTCTCATCTCCCTCGAACTCCTTAATCAGCCGACGCGTAATCAACTCCATATCGCTTTTCGATGACGTGAAATTGATAAACGGGCAACCGTAAATCAACGGAGGGCAAGCAATACGCATGTGCACCTCTTTGGCCCCATAGTCGAATAAGATTTTCGTATTGTCGCGCAGTTGCGTTCCCCTCACGATGGAATCATCGCAGAAAAGTACACGCTTATCTTTCAGCATGTCGCGGTTGGCTATCAGCTTCATCTTGGCCACCAAGGAACGCATCTCCTGATTGCTCGGAGTGAAGCTCCGGGGCCATGTAGGAGTGTACTTGGAAATGGCACGTTGGTAGGGCACTCCCTTTCCTGCCGCATACCCCAAAGCCATGCCGATACCGGAATCCGGTATGCCACAGGCACAATCCACTTCGGCCTGGTCCCTCTCCCCCATCTTCTTGCCGCAAGCAAAGCGGAACTCTTCCACGTTCTTACCCTCATAGCAGGAAGTAGGGAAACCGTAATACACCCAAAGGAAGGAACAGACTTGCATGCGCTTATGCGGACGGCGCAAACACTCCATCCCCTCGGCCTGCAACCGGACAATCTCACCGGGACCGAGGTAATACACGGTCTCGTAATCCAGATTGGGAAATGCCGTAGATTCCCCGGTTACGGCATACGCTCCTTCTTTCTTACCTACTACGACTGGTGTACGTCCCCAACTGTCTCTTGCAGCTATAATGCCATCTTCCGTCAGCAACAACAAGGAACAAGACCCTTTGATTTCCTTATACATGTGTTCGATACCTTCCACAAAAGTCTGTCCTTGGTTAATAAGCAAAGCTATCAGTTCGGTAGGGTTTATCTTACCTGAGCTGAACTCTGAGAAATGCATGCCCTGCTCCAGAAGCTTTGCGGCCAGGTCTTCCGCATTATTGATTTTCGCTACCGTCACGATCGCAAAACGCCCCAAATGCGAATTCATCAACAAAGGCTGTGCATCCGTATCACTGATGATACCGACACCGGCATTCCCTTTAAACTGCCCCAACTCGTCCTCAAACTTCGTCCGGAAATAAGTACTCTCCAAATTATGTATCGAGCGGATAAAACCATGCTCTTTACTATAAGTGGCCAACCCGCCACGCCGTGTACCTAAATGAGAATTATAATCTGTGCCGTAAAACAAATCGGCCACGCACTGCGTCTTTGAGATGACGCCGAAAAAACCGCCCATAAATATCGTGTATGTGAATTTGGGCACAAAATTAAGAAAAAACAGCGATACATAATATCCATTTTTATTATTATCTTTGCCAGTATCACTTTGAAAATCGCGATTAAGCAAGAGCAGGGCCGGGCTTGCGCGGCCATACCGAGCGTGAGCGATTCATTTAAAACCGATAAACGTGAGTTTCATACGATATATATTATGGGGATGCATGCTGTCCTTTCCTCTGGTGATGCAAGCGCGCTTGGAAGCCGCCGACTCCATCATCAGCCGGATGCACTATGCCGCTTCACAATATATGGACTTCATCCACGAATACCGCGCAGAGCTGTACATCAAAGCCCAACTGGACATCATCAGGAAAAACCGGGGATTCCGTTTCATTCCGGGATTGTTCAAAACCCCGAAAGACGCCAACCGCTTTATCGTAGAGACATACAGCGACCTGCACTACACCGCTCCCAACATATACGACCAGAAAATCAAGGCTTATACCGGAACGTTGGGCGAAGCCCGTGAAATACCGGGCATTACGGATTATTTCAATGTCAACATCTATGCCCCTTACCTGATGGGGCAACGCCTGCTCTCCCCTTTGGCTCCCAACAGCAACAAATACTACCGCTATACTATCGACTCCGTGTCGTGCGACCGGCAACAACGTATCGAATACCACATCCGATTTATCCCTCGCAACAAAAGCTTCCAGTTATTGGACGGAAAAATGACGATTACGGAAGGGGCATGGAGCGTGCGCGAGATTTCATTCAAAGGGCAAGCCGATTTGTTGCTTTTCGATTGCCGCATCATCATGGGAGACATCGGCACCGACACGGAATACCTGCCGGTGAAAAACGACATCAACGCATCGTTTGCCTTTGCTTTCAATATCATGGAAGGATATTACGAATCTAGCCTGACTTATAAGGAAATACATCACCGTCGTAATACACCGGAAGACAGCATTTCCAAACCGAACTACAACCTTACCGCATCTTTTTCCCTGCAATGCGACCGGCAGGCCTATACAAAGGACTTTGCCCGTTTCGACTCCCTGCGGCCTACTCCTTTGGACAACTCCGAACTGTATATATATAAAAGGTATAAGGCACGGACGGATTCCATGAATTATATACAAAAGGAAACGACCAAGCCTTTCAAGAAAAACATCTGGGGCTCGGTGGGCGACTTTTTTCTGACCGATAGCGACTGGAAACTAAGCAACAATGCCACGTTGCAAAACTCTCCCTTCATCAATCCGCTGATGTTCAGTTACAGCAAAACGACCGGTATCGCCTACCGGCAAGATTTGAATTTCAACACCACATTCCGAAACAGCCAGTCCCTTCACGTCGGGACACGCTTGGGATATAACTTCACCCATAACGAATTCTATTGGAATGCAGGGGCCGAATACCAATATTGGCCGGAACACATGGGAACGGTAAGAGTCAACGTCGGGAACGGCAACCGCATCGGGAACAGCCGCATTATTGATGAACTCAAAAAGATTCCATCAGACAGCATCATCGACTTCGACAAACTGAACCTGGACCTTTTCAAAGACTTGAATTTCGAAATCAGCAACCACCTCGAAATCACCAACGGCCTGTCCGTAGGACTGGGATTCATGTTCCACCGCCGTACACCGGCCGAACATCCTGAAGAAAGTTTCCGGCAAGTGGAACTTCCGGAAAACGTAACCGAAGGATTGAAGGCCAACATACGCCCGCAGTATAACAGTTTCGCTCCGCGCATCCGGGTGGAATGGACTCCCGGCCAATACTATTACATGAACGGCCGACAGAAAATCAACCTGAAGTCCCGTTTCCCGACTTTCATCGTGGACTACGAGCGCGGTCTCAGGAACATATTCAAAAGTACAGGCGTTTATGAACGTATTGAGTTCGACATGCAGCACCACATCCGTACGGGTCTACTCTCCGACCTGTATTACCGCATCGGAATGGGACTGTTCACCAATCAGGAAGAAACTTATTTCGTAGACTTCGTCAACTTCCGCAAAAGCAACCTCCCCGAAGGATGGAACGACGAAATCGGAGGAGTGTTTCAGGCTTTAAATGGCCGATGGTATAACGCATCTCCCTACTACGTCAGAGGACATATCTCTTACGAAGCCCCGTTTCTTGTGCTACGCCACCTTATCAAATACACCAACCATATACAGAACGAACGCCTATACCTCAATATGCTCACCATGGACCATTTAGGACCTTATTTCGAATTGGGTTACGGCATAGGGACCTTCGTGTTCGACATGGGACTGTTCCTTTCTTTGGAAAACTTCAAGCAAATCGGCTTTGGGTATAAGTTCACCTTTGAGTTGTTCAGCAAATAATAAGTGGATTTTCCTTTTTCTACTTTTTCATCATCTTTCCGTATGGAATGATATACAACCCTTTAGGCCATTCTTCCGGAATACCTTCACCGGGCAATATTTCTCCTCTCTTTACACCGTCCGGCCCATAAACAGGCAAAGGATGCCCGTCCGTCCTAAACTTTATCCAGTCCACCTCGTCCGGTGAGTCTTTTTCAATCAAACGCAAGGTATGAGAACCGGTTCCAGTGTACACCAAATACCCCCTACCGGGTGCCATCCAACTTCCCGCCGCAGCACGCACAAACCGTGTGCCGCTATCATCCAGAAGAAAAACATTTTCCTTCTCATTTTCAATATCATACCGGCTGAATATTGTATAAAATCCATCTGTTTCCTTTAAGCTATTTTCCTGGGCCTGCACGACCGTCCCGTCTCCATAAAAGCAGACTACGGATTCACGGGATTCTGTCGCTTTCCACAAATAGGGAACACAGGCTTTCCAAGCCTCATCGGTTTCCATTCGGTGGAATACCACACCCTCGCCGGTTATTTTTTCAAAACAAAGACGTTCCGATGCTACGGTTTCTCCATCTGGACTTTCCCAAGTAACTTTCTCCACGGCATACGGCAAACCTACAGTCAACCATCCTTCGTCATCCTCAGTTTTCCGGTACCACACAATTCCAGTTCCCGACGGTACCGTAAACGAGTACTTAGGCCCTAAAGTACAGCTGTCACAACCCACCATCCGAGTCACGGCCCTTCCTTGTACATCCTCATCCTTCCGGTCTATTTCAACCACATTGGGCCATCCTTCCGGCAAACGCCCGGACTCTCCCTTACGCACGTATGTCCAGACATATCCTTTGGGCATCTTCCCGCCACCCGCCATACCTTTTCCTTGTGGCAGGGATATTTCGGTAAAATCAATCCGCCGGGCTTGAGCATAATCCAGTGCAAACAAAGAGTCTGCCAACCAGTCCCCTTTGAAGGTCCAGTCGCCGTCTTCTCTTCCTGCCAATACAGGCGGTTGCACTTCCTTATATATAAATAAGGAATCGCCTACATCCTGTTCGCATAACTTAAAAGAAATACCCCCGACCGGCATCAGACCAAATTGTTTTTTAGAAGAAACAGACGTAAAAACATCCTCTTTCGTATACAAAGATGTCTTTGACAAGCGAGCTGAGGCTAACGATATGATTTCAAACTTATTACTATACTTGTTTTTAGGATTTACAGAACTGGCCAATTCCTCGTCTGTCAAAGTAAATAAAGAAGTATACTCTTGTACACGCCCGTTAGAATACGCCAACCACGCATCCAAAGCCATGTCACGAAACGCATAAGCCTTCCCTTCCACCTGCAATTCAAAAATAGCCGTTCCGCCGTCATGTATATGTATTCTCCCGTTTTTATCCAAGGGAAGCTTGCGGGCAGCACGGTTTTTCTTCCCCGTACCGGTTTTATCCTGCGATGCCATCACGTACAACGAGTCTGGATGTGCCGCACAATACCCGGCCAATACACAATGCATACCATCCTCCAGTTCACGGACATTCCTTACACGCCTGAAAGTTTGTGCTGAAACTACTTCTCCCCATAAACCCAACAGAAGAATACAACTATATAAAAAACATCTGGCATCCATGGTATTTTCATTTAGTTCTAATCGACCGGCCACCTTCAATATGTCCCGGCTTCAAGTCTATTATTATCGTATCTTTTTGAACCGGTCCCGGTTCAGGATCTTCCGGTTCCTCCGGCTTCCCTGGATTTTCCGGCTCTTCCGGCTCTTCGGGTTCTTCAGGTTCTTCGGGTTCTTCGGGTTCTTCGGGTTCTTCAGGTTCTTCAGGTTCTTCAGGATCCGGCTCTTCCACATCCCCGCCATTCGTCAGCCACTCATGATACGCCACGTTTTTCAATCCGACCACGTTAAAATAAGTCTTCACCAATCCCAACAAGCCAATCCGGCATCCCAGTACCTCCGGATGATCCACAAGATTGGCTTCATCCCTCACATCCGTACCCTTTTTAAGCTCTACTGGCATGCAACGCGAAGCATCCCTTTCATCATTTGAATCCGCTATCAGAAGGTTCGTGCTTACGCCAGCAGCCCGTATCTCATCAGCCGTGAACAGGGCATTTTTCATCGTCCTGTCACACGCCCCCACTATATACCCCACGACCAGTTCCTCATAATCCTCATCCAAGTCTACTCCTTCATACTCCGACAATATCCCGGTTACAGTCCAAGCACCCTCATATTCAGGCGGCAAAGGCACCTCTTCTTCCGTTCCGCCAGTCCCTCCCGCCCCATGGCCTCCGCCTTCCGGCTTATCGCCCGTTTGCCCGGGCTGTTCCGTGTCTTCCCTTTCTTCCGAAGGTAAATCCACTTTTTGGCAGGTTGCAAATCCTCCGACCAGATACAACCCGAACAGCATCTTCACGAGAAATTTATATCCAGACCGCATACATTCTATTCTTCTGTCAACGTCTCTTTCAGACGTTTGAACTTATTTTTCATATCATGGGAATAATATAAATCATCCCACCACGCCCATACAAACACCAGCAAGTCAAAAACCAACCAACCGGCCAAAATCCAATGACAAGTCTCCATGATGCAATCATTTAAATATTTTTCATCCTTGCAAATATACGATTTTATCCTAAAGCCCGCTACCTTTCGATAAAAAAAACTATCTTTGCACATAATAAAGTTTACTATTTATTATGGAAGTCATTCAAACCGCCATCGAAGGCGTAGTGATTATCGAACCTCGGTTGTTCAACGATGCAAGAGGCTATTTTTTCGAATCTTTCTCGCAACGGGATTTCGACCGGTTGGTCCGCACCGTACATTTCGTGCAAGACAATGAAAGCAAGAGCAGTTACGGCGTACTGCGCGGTCTTCATTTTCAAAAACCGCCATACGCACAAAGCAAGTTAGTACGCGTCATCAAAGGCGCCGTATTGGACGTGGCCGTGGATATCCGGAAAGGGTCGCCTACTTTCGGTCAACATGTAGCTGTAGAGCTGACAGAAGAAAACCATCGTCAATTCTTCATCCCCCGCGGTTTTGCCCACGGCTTCAGCGTGCCCACGCCGGAAGTTATATTCCAGTATAAATGCGACAACTTTTATGCACCGCAAAGCGAGGGGGCATTGGCATGGGACGACCCGGATCTCGGCATCAACTGGCGCATTCCTTCCGACAAAATCCTCCTGTCGGAAAAGGACAAGCGTCATCCTCGCCTGAAAGATGCCGAATGGTTGTTTGATTACTCAGAAGATTTATACCAATAATACAGCACATCATGGATTTTAAAAGAAATATCATCATTACCGGAGGAGCCGGTTTCATCGGCAGCCACGTCGTACGCCTCTTCGTCAACCAATATCCGGACTACCACATTATCAATCTGGACAAGCTGACCTACGCCGGAAACTTGGCCAACCTGAAAGACATCGAAAACCAACCGAATTACACTTTCATCAAAGCGGACATTTGCGATTTCGACAAGATGAGCGAACTCTTCCGGCAATACCATGTGGACGGCATTATCCATCTGGCTGCCGAAAGCCACGTGGACCGCAGTATCAAAGACCCGTTCACTTTCGCACGCACCAATGTCATGGGAACGCTCTGCCTGCTCCAAGCAGCCAAAGAGTATTGGGAATCCCTGCCGGAAGGCTACGAGGGCAAACGTTTCTACCATATTTCGACCGACGAAGTGTACGGGGCATTGGAGCTGACTCACCCCGAAGGCATCGAACCTCCTTTCACCACCACGGCCTCATCTTCGGAACATCACCTGGCATACGGTGAGGCTTTCTTCCTGGAAACCACGAAATACAATCCGCACAGCCCCTACTCCGCTTCCAAAGCCAGTAGCGACCACTTCGTCCGTGCTTTCCACGACACCTACGGCATGCCGACCATCGTAACCAACTGTTCCAACAACTACGGGCCTTACCAGTTCCCGGAAAAGTTGATTCCGCTGTTCATCAACAATATCCGCCACCGCAAGCCCCTCCCGGTCTACGGCAAAGGGGAAAACGTGCGCGACTGGCTTTACGTCATCGACCACGCCCGTGCCATCGACGTAATATTCCACAAGGGAAAGGCGGCAGAGACGTACAACATCGGCGGCTTCAACGAATGGAAGAACATTGACATCATCAAAGTCGTCATCCGTACGGTAGACCGGTTGCTCGGCAACCCGGAAGGCTATTCGCTCGACCTGATTACTTACGTGACCGACCGCAAGGGACATGACTTGCGTTATGCCATCGACTCTACCAAATTGAAAAACGAATTGGGATGGGAACCTAGCCTGCAATTTGAAGAAGGCATCGAGAAAACCGTCCGTTGGTATCTCGACAACCAGGAATGGATGGACAACGTGACAAGCGGAGACTACCAGAAATATTACGAAAACATGTACAAGGACCGGTAATCCGCCATCCTGTCCACGAAGACAAACGCCCCCGGAAACCTTTGTTGTTTCCGGGGGCGCACGTTTTTCTATCGGCAAGAAAAAAAGGATAAAGCTTAGCTGCGGCTCACTTCCAACCCCTTTTCCGACAAACTCATCTCTACAAAACGGGCACGGTCGTTCACAGCCTCCTGTACCAAGATTTTCCGGATACGGGCTGCCGCCTCTTCGTCCTTGGCCATCATGTAAAGGAAGCCACCGCCACCCGCACCGGGCAACTTATACCCTAAACACAAGTCATCTATTTTCCCGATAATCGCACGGACAGCCGTCGGATTCGTCCCCTCGTCCAAACGGCAATTCTGCATCCATGACCTCCTGACCAAACGGCCGGTCTCCTCAAAACTGTTCCGCTGTATGGCATCGTACATGTCCAAGGCATGTGCCTTCATCCGCCCCAATAACTCCAAACGGCCGGTCTCGTTCAGGAACATCCCTTTCACGATTTCCGCCAAGATGCTCTTGGCCGTACGCGTAATGCCGGTATAATACAACAAATGGCATTCCCGGTACTCAGGTGCGGTAAACACGTGGTCGGGCAGCCAACGTACCAAAGGCTGTTGGCAAGCCCCCGGTTGGGTCTGGAGCAATTTCACGCCTTGCAGGATGCCGCCGTATTGGTCTTGCCATCCTCCGCCCGTGGTCAGCAACTGCTCCAACACGAGCGTACGGTTGCCCACCTCATAACGGTCCCATCCCAACCCGCAGAAGTCATTGACGGCCCCCAGCACGGTAGAAGCTAAGATTGAACTTGTCCCCAACCCGGAACCGGCCGGAATGGCAGACAGCAATGTAATTTCGATACCCGCACCGAAAGCCTCCAACTGCGCCTCTAACGACGCATGGGCTTCCGCACAGAAATCCGGATGGAAACCGGCCAACACCAACGCTGCCTTCGGAATGGAAAAAGGAGAGCCGACCTTATTGAAGGCCGCAAGTTCGTCGTATGTACGCACCACCTCCATCGCGCCCAAGTCAATGGAACGCATCACGATATGACGTTCCCGGCAAGGCTTCACGTACACCTGCAACGGGGGCTGCCCGTTCAGTTCGATGGAGAGGTTCACCACGTTCCCTCCCTCCATCAGGCTGTAGGGCGGCGTGTCCGTCCATCCTCCGGCCAAGTCGATACGCACCGGGCTGCGCCCCCACACAATCTGGTCTGCATAAACCGACAAGCGGGGAGACTGCCGGGCCGCACAGGCCGTGCCGGTCAGCATCTTACGCATCAATCCGAAAGCCTGTTCTTCATATTTCCGTCCGTCTTCACCTTTCAGGCCGGCCACACGGGCACGGAACATCGCATCGCTGATACGTGTCAACCCATCCGCCATCTCCGGCAATGCGTCCGGTAAAGGCAAATCCTCCTCCGCATATTCATGGGCCACGTCATCCAAGTTCAACTGGTAGAACACGCTACGTTCGTAATGGGCTGCCAATAAAGGCAGGTTCTTCGTCCGGAACGCCTCACGTTGGCACGTCAGGCGGTGCAGGTTGGCGTATGCCGACAATTCATCGGCCGACATTTTGCGGGCCGAGAACCATACCTTACGTCCATCCTCCAATTCAGGCTCGGTCGTCATCCAACGCATAGCCAATCCCAAGTCCTCCACATTGCCGCACAAAGGAAACAAACGGGCCGCCTGCAAATCATGGTTCTCCTCTATGTCTTCCGGTTTCAGGCCGCGCTCGGCCAACCACTCCGTCACAGGCATGCCCTGATACAGGACCGCCCTGTCCGACAGGCAGCCCTTGAAGGCATCGTTGAAACCGTAAGGACGGGCGGCAAAAGCCTCCTCGCCCACCGGCACCACGTCGATGCACAAACCGGCGGCCAACTTCAGCGGCCAACGGTTTTCAGGCACCCCTGTAATGATGTTACGGCACGCCAATGTCCAGTCGCGCCCCACGAAGCTGTTCTCTATCCAAAGTTCCGAGTTCGCGGCCTCCAGAGGCACTTCCACTTCGGCATTCTGCACGAACATGGCCGGATGGGGTTTAGCCTTGCGGTGCATGATTTCCCGTTGGTCCGTCACGATGTTCTGCACGGCCAGGGTGGAAGAAATCATCTCGCGGCTCGTCCCGTAATGATAGAAATTCCCCCCTTCCAAAGGCAAGATGGCCACCGTCAGGCTGTTCAACTCCGGGTCGTCCAACGTAGGACGGTCTCCCAGTGCCAGACCGAACTCGGAGTACATGTCGTAAAACGACAACTGCCCGTCACGGTAAGAACGCTTCACCATCAGTTCCACCGCCCGGTCGCTCAGCAACCAAATCCCGATGTCCATCAGGAACAAATGCTTGCTCATCAGTGCGCCCAACTCGGCCACACTGGGTTTCTGCAACATGAAAGCCAACCTCTCCGGCGACCGGCGGTCCGATACGAATACTCCATGGTTTTGAGCCAGGCTCGGGTCTACCCACAGCCCGTAGCACACCACGTCGGCCTCGGGGATGTCCTGCAAAGGCCGGTCGGTACGGATATACACGTCGCCACTGGCCACCAACGTGTGCAACGACTGCGGCGCACGCTCCATAACCTGCTCGTAAAGGGGCAACTGAAGCGACAAAAGGTTTTGATCCATACGCTGTCCCCGCTTCCATCGGAACACCGGTACCGGAGTCAGTATTTTCCCCGAAGGCGCGTAGGCCGGCAAACGCCGGCTCTGCCCTCCGGCATGCAGCAGGATGCGTTTCTCACGCGACAGCCATGCAGCAAATGTTTCTCCTTCATCCGTCTCGGACGCCTTGCAGGCCTGCAACAGCCACGCCGTCCCCCCCCCCGAACCTAACTTATGCCCGATGGGGTCGGACGTACAAAACCACTCTTTCCGGTCGGCTCGCTCTACCTCGTGGAAACACTCCACCAGATTCGGCGGAAGCGACAACAACTTTTTCATATCCTATACCTTATTATATATATTAGTGTCCCTGATGATTGATACAGATTCCTTTCAGGTACCATTCATACAAACGGTGCACCCCTTCGTCTATCTCCACCGTGTGGTGCCAACCGAGGCGGTGGAGCTTCGTCACGTCCGTCAGCTTGCGCATCGTACCGTCCGGCTTGGAGGCATCCCAACGCAACTCACCCTTGAAACCGATTTCGGCCATAATCTTCTCTGCCACTTCGCGGATGGTCAGTTCCTTGCCCGTCCCCACGTTGATGTGGCAGTTGCGGATGTCCCGTTCGCCCGGCGCATACGTGTCCTTGAAATCCACGTTCAACAGCACGTGCACGCTGGCATCCGCCATCTCTTCGCTCCAAAGGAATTCGCGCAACGGTTTGCCGGTACCCCACAACGTCACGGCCTCCGGCGTGATGCCGTAATGCGCCAACACGTCGAGGATATCCGCTTCTGTGGAAGCGGCATCCACCACTCGCTTCACACCGTCGCGCACCACGCTCACGGGACGCAGGCCGATGTCCTTGCGCACAGCCTCCCAGTCCCCTTCGTTCAGGCACTTGGCCAAATGGACCTTACGGATCATGGCCGGCAACACATGGCTGTTCTCCAAATGGAAATTGTCGTTCGGCCCGTAAAGGTTTGTCGGCATCACGGCGATGTAGTTCGTCCCGTATTGCAGGTTGAAACTCTCACACATCTTCAGCCCCGCTATCTTGGCGATGGCATACGGCTCATTGGTATATTCCAACGGCGACGTGAGCAACACCTCTTCTTTCATCGGCTGCGGAGCCTCACGCGGATAAATGCACGTGCTGCCCAAAAAGAGCAACTTCTTCACCCCGTGGCGGAAACTCTCGCCGATGACGTTCTGCTGTATCTGCAAGTTCTGGTAGATGAAATCCGCACGATATTGCAAATTGGCCATGATGCCTCCCACGTGGGCAGCTGCCAACACCACGGCGTCCGGCTGTTCTTCGTCAAAAAAAGCCTTCACAGCCGCTCCGTCCAACAAATCCAATTCCCGGTGCGAACGGCCCACCAGATTGGTGTAGCCTCTCTGCTTCAGGTTATTCCAAATGGCGGAACCCACCAATCCGTGATGTCCCGCCACATATATCTTAGCATTCTTGTCCAACATAGCCGTCTTATTCTTTATCCAACTGAGCTTTCAAGTGCAGTTTCTTCACGAACTTCATGTCGTGCTCCACCATGATGCGTACCAGTTCGGGGAATGTCGTCTTCGTGGGATTCCAACCCAAAAGGGTCTTGGCCTTCGTCGGGTCGCCGAGGAGCTGTTCCACCTCGCACGGACGGAAATATTTCGGGTCGACTTCCACGAGCACCTTGCCCGTAGCTGCATCGATACCTTTTTCGTCCACGCCGCTGCCTTCCCATTTCAGTTCCACACCCAAGTTCTGGAACGCCAACGTACAGAACTCGCGCACGGTGTGCATCTCGCCTGTGGCGATGACGAAATCTTCCGGTGTCTCATGTTGCAGAATCAGCCACATGCACTCCACATAATCTTTGGCATATCCCCAGTCGCGGCGCGCATCCAGATTACCCAAATACAGTTTGTCCTGGAAACCCTGTACGATACGGACGGCAGCCAACGTAATCTTGCGCGTTACGAAAGTCTCGCCCCGACGTTCGCTCTCATGGTTGAACAAGATACCGTTCACGGCAAACATGCCGTAGCTCTCACGGTAGTTTTTCGTAATCCAGAAACCGTATTGCTTGGCCACGCCATAGGGAGAACGCGGATAGAAAGGCGTGGTTTCCCGTTGCGGCACTTCCTGCACCTTACCGAAGAGTTCCGAAGTAGAAGCCTGATAGATACGGCAAGTCTTCTCTAACCCGCAGATGCGCACGGCCTCCAAGAGGCGGAGCGTGCCCACGGCATCAGCCTCGGCCGTGTATTCCGGCACGTCGAACGACACCTTCACGTGGCTCTGCGCGGCCAGGTTGTAAATCTCCGTCGGATGGATGTCGCTGATAATCCGAATCAGCGAACTGCTGTCCGTCATGTCGCCCCAATGCAGGTTCACCAGACGGCTCTTCTTCATGTCGCGCACCCATTCGTCCAGATACAGATGTTCGATACGTGCGGTGTTAAAGGAAGAAGAACGGCGCATGATGCCATGCACTTCATATCCCTTTTCAATCAGAAACTCGGCCAAATAGGAGCCGTCCTGCCCCGTGATACCGGTAATCAATGCTACTTTTCTCATGATAATTCAAATAATGTTATAGTGTTTAGTGTGAATGTTGCAAAGTTATAAAAAAATCAAGTACCAACATACGAAAAATCAAAAAAAACAAGAATGGAAATGCCTGATAACAAACAGTTAAACAATCCCCTCAAAATGAAAAATCAATCTGCGCCAAACGAAAAATCGTTCGCCTGAGATTGATTTTTCGTTTGGCGCAGATTGATTCGCAGTTCTGCACAGATTAAAAAACGGACTTTAGAGTGTCCGAATTTTATCCTAACATAAGGCTATCGCAAAATATTGGTCACCAACGAGGCGATAGACACCAAGATACTGATGGAGCTTACCCAATAGCTCGTGCTCGAACCAATATCGGAGTTCTTGGCTTTCGTCTTATTGGGCGTCACATACAAGACGTCGTTCTGCTGCAAATAGAAGTACGGTGACTTGATGATATTGGCATCGTTCAAATCCAACTCATGGATGGTCTTCTTGCCCGTGGCATCCTCGCGGATGAGTTTCACATTGTCGCGGCGTCCGTAAACGGTCATGTCCTTGGCCAAAGCCAAAGCCCCGTAAATCGAAACCTTCTCGGAAGGCACGGTGTAAGTACCCGGACTGGTCACTTCACCCAATACCGAAATCTTGTAATTGCTCAACCGCACCGTCACCACCGGCCGGGTCTTCAGATAAGTACCCTCGATTTTGGAAGCAATCAGGTCTTCCACCTGGTTCACCGTCATACCCCCAACTTTCAGGGTACCGAGGATAGGATAGTTGATAGTACCGTCATTAGTCACCAAGAAAGTCTGCAAAGTCGGTTGGGAAGTCAACGTCCCGCGTCCCTGTCCCACAGCCGGCGTAGCCGTCAGGTTAAAAGGAATGACCGCTTCAGCGTCTTCCGGACAATTCACCGTGATAGTCAGTTCGTCCTTAGGCATGACACGCGCCTCATAAAGCACGGCACTCGAATCGAGGTCGGCCTCCGCACTGTTGATCATGTAAGGCACGGTCTTATAAGAAGTACAAGATGTGGCAAGCCATACCACCGCCACGGCCCACACCGTGAAAATTTTCATGCTGATTTTATTCATATAAGATAGAAATGGTTTTGAATTACACGTATGATTCCAATATCGTAGCCTCGCCTTCAGGCGCAAGCGTCACACTCTCCGCTTCGGCCGACACCAAAAGCGTATGCCCGGCCGCGAGTTTCACTTCTTCTTCACCGCAGGCCACACGGCAGGCTCCCTCCGTACAAATCAAGATGACAAAACTGTCCAAGTCGGCGTAATCGCACGTCATCGGTTCGGTCAACCGGTAAGCACCGGTCGTGAAAAACGGGCTTCTTACCAGTTCGGCCGGCACATTGGCTTCTATTTCGCGGCGCGCCTCAGGCTCCGTCACGGCATAGTCTATCGCTTCTTTGGCTTCTTCCACATGAAGTTGGCGCGGCCGTCCTTCGCTGTCCACACGTCCGAAATCATAAATCCGGTAAGTCACGTCGCTGCTTTGCTGTATCTCGCAGATAAAACAGCCCGTACCGATACTGTGTACCCGCCCGGCCGGCAGATAATACACGTCTCCCGGACGCACGTCATAGCGCCGGAGCACTTCGGGCAAGGTCTGGTCGGCCACCCTCGCGGCGTATTCGTCTGCTGTCACCTGCCGGCTGAACCCATCCAACAGGTAAGCTCCCGGTGCCCCGTCCACCACATACCACATCTCCGTCTTACCCGGACAGCCGTGGCGACGCTGCGCCAACTCGTCATCCGGATGCACCTGCACGGAAAGGGGTTGGGCCGCATCTATAAATTTGACGAGCAAGGGAAAACGTGTGCCGAAACGCTTGAAGTTCTCCTCGCCCAACAAAGCGCTCCCGCCTCTTTCGGCCAACTGCGTAAGGGTCAACCCGCCGTACGCACCTCCTGCCACCACCGACTCGTTCCCCGGAATGCCGGACAGTTCCCAACTCTCTCCTATCAGCCGTCCATCGGCCTCCAAGCCCTTGAACGGGAGTATGCGATGCCCTCCCCACAAGGTTTCCTTGAATATATCCGTAAAACGGAACAATTTATTTTCCATGCCTTAACTGTAAAAAATCGTCCAAAATTACGAAATTCACACAACACGAGCAAATAAAAAGGAATATTTAAAATTCAGCCTTGCGTACTGGCAAGTGACACATTAACCGGAAACATGAAATACATCCGGCCTCCCAAGCCGGATTTTACAACCATTTTATTAACTAACAAATACAAATGTATCATGAAAAAGAATTTGTACGACGTGACGAGACTGGCAACTTTGTATTTTCCCGACTCCACCGAACGGAACGCGAGACGGAGGTTGTTCAAAGTATTACGGGCCGAACGCGACCTGTGGGCACGCCTCACGGCACTGCACTTCGGTGTCTGGCAACGGAGCTTTACACCCCGCCAATACGAAATGGTCATCGACATCCTCGGCAAACCGGAGGAGACGGACGACGACTTCCGCGAGTGGCCGCACGAATAGGCCGGCCATCCATAGGCAGGAAGCACCTTGGAAAACAGGCGAAAATGCACATTTTCAAGCGGAAACCGACGGAAACGTGCACGAACGTGCAATAATGCACACCCCTGTTTTCGGGGATACCTACCTTTGCATTGTCATCCGGATGACAAGAGAGTTACAAAATCAAAAAACAAACTTTTAAAAACAAAAACATTATGAATTACAAAGTCATCGAACGCAAAGACCCGCGCAACCCGGAAGCACCGGGCAAGTATTACGGTTTCATCGTCAACCTCTCCAAAATCGGAATCGAGGAGATTGCCACACGCATCAGCAGCTCCTGTACCGTCACGCGGCACGATTGCCTGGCCGTACTGTCGGCCTTGCAGGAACAGATCATCTATGCCTTGCAAGAAGGCAAGCGTGTCCATTTGGGCGACATCGGCAGCTTCCGTACCGTGGCCAACGGTTTGGGTAGCGACACAGCTGAAAAGTACGACTCGGCCTATATTACCAAGCTCCGCGTCTGCTTCACGCCTAACGCCAAGCTCAAAAAAGCCATGTCGCTCGACAACAAGGCTTTCACGCTCGAACGGGTGGACTTCGCGACCGAAGAGGACAGCGACGAGGAAGAAGGCGGCATCTAAATCCGTAAAGGAATGGAAAAGCTGAACAAGCAAAGAGGGTTGCGCAACTGCAACCCTCTCAATATCCGACGCACGGCAGACCTGTGGCAAGGCCTGGCCGAACGGCAACCCGACCCGGAGTTCTTCACGTTCAGGAGCATGCCGTGGGGATACCGTGCGGCCTTCATCGTGCTGCGCACCTATTGCCACAAATACGGCCTGCGCACGGTACGCGACATCATTGCCCGATGGGCACCGCCCGAAGACGGTAACGACACGGAAAACTACGCCCGTAAGGTATGTGCGCTGACCGGCTTCCCTCCGGACAAATGCCTCAATCCGTACGACCCTTCGCACATGGCACCGTTGGTGGCGGCCATGAGCCGGGTGGAATGCGGGGTGAAGCCCTCCATGAGCCAGATAAAAGAAGGTTGGTCGCTCTATATGGGCACGGACTGACCGCAATAGTTTAACTTCTAAAACATCAATGCCTATGAACAAAACAGTTTGGAACACCTTGCTTAATGTAATCATTGCCGTGGCCAGTGCCATCCTTGGCGCCATCGGCGGGTCGGCGATGTAACGTACAGCCTGAATGACCAAAAAGGGAAGACGAAATCACTTCGTCCTCCCTTCCAATCTAATCTATGAACCTATTTTTATTGATATATCATAACGGTGGCTCAACGCACCATTACTTTCACGGATTTAGTCGTGCCGTCGCTCATCTTATCCTGACGAATGTAGATGCCGCGCTGCTTCGGTTCAGCCACACGCACGCCGTTGATGGTGTACCATGCGGAACTTACCACGGTTGCCTTGCCGTCGGCCACAGTCTCTTCTACAGAAGATACGAAATCATCCGGCTTGTTGGCATCGCCATCACCATAGTACAACAGCTTGAAGTTATCGAAACAAGTCCAGTCATTCGTTATCTTACCGGTCTTGCGTACGCCCAATACAGGCTCCTCGCCATCCTCTACACGGAAGCTGAAGTTGCCTTCATAGGCCCCGTCTTCAAAGGCAAGCTTTGCACCGGCCACCTGATTGACAATGCAATGGTATAACAAATCAGGCATATCTGGGAACAAAGAATCCGCCAATACGGCATCAGAGGAATCATACTTATATTCCTGTACATGATCGAAGATAGAAGCCAGCTTGTTGGTCCACTTGGATTCGTTTCCTTCCAAATAAACTTCAGCATTCAATGCCTCTTCCGTACTGTCGCGACGGGTCAAAGCCGCAGGCACCATATCTCCTCCACGGTAGAATCCGTTATATACCACACGGTAGTAACCGGCAGGCATGTTGTAAAGCGTCTGGTGGATTTCACAGCTGTCATTATAGATTTCATAATTCAATCCACTCGTAGCCGAACCGCCAGTTGTCATCCAGCCATCGGCTGATGAAGCATCTTTCCACTCACCCGTAGCATCATCAAAAGTCTTCGTTTGGAAACTCGGATTTATAATCAGGCTTGTGGCATCCACCGGCTTATCCTTAGTTGCTTCAGAGAAATTAACCTTACCACTCATCATCTTGGTATAAGCCTTATCAAGCTTGACATTATAGTCGGCTATTTCTTCCATGGAAGCAAAAATACCGTCACCACTTATCTTCTCGTCTACTTCCAATACTACATCATCAAGTTCTGCATAACCTTCCGTATCGGCATAGTCTTCATAACTTCCTTCTCCTGAAGAACCCAACTTATCCGCATGATTATCGTTTTTCGTTTCCAATGCAGTAGCTGCATCAATGGCTTCCTGACCAGCTTCCATAGCCGCATTCAAAGCTTCGCTATGTTCCTTATAAGTTTCAGGAGTCAGGTTATCTACTACAGCCGTAGCCGCCTCGATAGCTTTATTCAAACCATCCTTGGCTTCTTGGGTGGTCAACGCTTCCTTATTCAACAGTTCTTGAGCATTTCCAATCAAAGCTTCCATGGCAGACTTCGCACCGCTCATGTCATCTGCACCCAAATAAGTAACCTGGAAGTTATCAAACAACGTCCAATACGCGGTCAAAGACTCCGGAGCCGTCGGCATCTTCACACCGAAACGCAGTTTTCCGTCTTCACCCACATAACACTTCACAGTCATCAGATAGCTCGTACCATCGGCCATAATCAGCTCAGCACTCTTCTTGCCGTTGCAGACATATTTGCCTTCCAAGTCCGCACCTCCGGCTGTCAACTGTGCACAATCCTCACCGATGTTTTCATCTTGCAAACCGTCGGCCACATGCGGAAGCTTGGCCATTCCGTCGTTTCCATACACGTATGCCAACACATCGTTGGTGGCATCTCCTTCTACGCCCCAGGCAGCCGACCAAGTGGCATTTCCCGCCGGACGATAGAAACCCTGCACACTGACCTCGTAAGTACCCGCCGGCAAGCCGTTAACTTCCTGGTACACATCGAAAGCCTGCTCGTAGCATTCGGCCACGTTGTTTCCATATTTCAAACCATCATTGTTCGGCCCGCCCAACTTCTGATAAGTCCACCCATTGGTATTACCTGTAAAGTTAGGATTCGTCAACAGGCCGGTCACATTATCCGTATCGCCTGTTTCCAAAGCATCCAAAATACAAGCTTTCCAAATCCGGTCGGCACGCGGTTGGATACTGTCTACTTCCGTCGGGTCAAAAGTACCTTGGTTATAAGCTTCTTCCAAACCAACCAAGTACTCCTCATAATCAAGAAAATCTTGGTCTGCATATATGGATTCATCCCATGCCACAGACAAGTCGTTTGTCTTTGTCGTCAATGTCTGATAAGCAGCAACATCTGATACCAAACTATCCATACGAAGCTGCAAAGATTTGGCAATGGATTGCAAAGAATCGTCTTTGACCTCGTCATTAGCCACAGCCGCCTTTGCCAAGGCTATCATCTCCTCATATTTCTTATCACCTTCCTTACTATGCTTCTTGAGGCTTATTTCTTCCTTATATTGCTTCTCGGCCTCTGTGATATTTTGGTTCAAAGCATCGCGCATCGTAATAGCACCCGCCTTACCCATATATTGCAATGTGAAATAACCTACAGCCGACCAACCGTCCTTACTGCCCTCGGAACGCATACCGACAGTAGCCGTGCCGCCGATTACAGAAAAGTCTACAGTATAAGGTGCTGCATAAGGCGTGCCGTCCGGTGACGGTACATCAGCCTCTTTCTTGCTTTCACCGGCCACCGTCTTGGCATACAAGAAAAGACCTTTCGGACCACCGTTCTCAGCCGTCTGCTGCGTCATGATGTAAGCCTTCAAACGATATTTTCCGTCAGGCAGTTCACTCAAAGACTGCTCTATATAATAATCTCCCGTAGGAGGTGTGGCTATCCATCTTTCAAAGAAAGTACGGAAATCGAAACCGTCTGACGTTCCAATCTCCCCCTCTTTCTTTGTCACGACACCAAAATTATTATTGTTGTTGGCCCGCCAAGAAGTCCACCCATTGGAACCATCGCCAAACGAAGCGTTCGTAATCTTAGCCGTCAAATCTGCGGGAGTAGCCTCTGAAGCCGAACTGTATTTGAATTCCAACACGGCATCCTTCAGTTCCTCTGCAGCCTCTTCTATCTGTTCCACCGTAGCATCAGCACTCTCATACAATTCCTTGTACTTCGCATAATCCGTATATCCGGCCTCATCGGCAGCTTCCAATTGCGGTTTCAGCACGTTCTTCTTGGCAGCATATACTTCGTACACTTCCGGCTCTACGAACTTCCAGTCGAACTCAGCTTTTTCATAACCGCTTGTTCCGGGCACTATCAAAGGATTGATAACCTCATTCCACGTACCATCCGTATTGGGATTTACTCCCATCCACGTATTCTTATAAGCGGCATTTTCGGTTTTATTGGTACCGTAAGTAGGATCGTCCGCATTCACACGGATACGGTAAAGGCCGTTCCCCTGAGATACAATATCCCACAAGATGTGTCCTTGCTTATTGTGGTCTACGTAACATTTTACACCGGGATCCAAAAATACTTCATGGAAACCACCGTTACTCGGTGCATTCATCAGCGACAAACGATAAGATTCGGCAGCCGAATAATCGTTGGCATCTTTCGCATGGGTAATCAGCTCGTAATCGGGTCCATAACTCAATGTCACTTCTTGCCCCGTATTTGAAACGATGAAAGTGGTATTAAAATCCGCACCATTGGACATGAACTTCTCACTGGCCACATGATAAACGTAATACACCTCCTTTTGTCCACCCTTGATTCCCTCCAAGTCGGGTTCTACGAATGTCAACTTCGGATCCGCCCAATCGGCCGCCCATAAAGGCAATGTGGACGATGTGGCTGTGCACAAAGCCATCAATGCAAGTAATCTGTTTTTCATCTTCTTACAGAAATTAAGTTAATACTAATGTTTCGCTTTTTAATAGGATTTCTTATAAGTGGCAAATTTACAATAAATACTCAATCTAAAAAATAATCCGGATAAAAAAAAGAAGATAAGCCCCTATTTTTAACACAAAGGCAGCAAAAGCAAAAAGGAGAAGACGAAATCACTTCGTCCTCCCCTCCAATCTAATCTATGAACCTATTTTATTGATATATCATAACGGTGGTTTAACGCACCATTACTTTCACGGACCTAGTCGTACCGTCGCTCATCTTATCCTGACGGATGTAAATGCCGCGCTGCTTCGGTTCGGCCACGCGCACGCCGTTGATGGTGTACCATGCAGAACTTACCACCGTAGCCTTACCGTCGGCCACAGTATCTTCCACGCCATTCGGGATGTCGTCTGGACGGTTGGCCTCGCCGGCCCCCAAATAGTACAGGTGGAAGTTGTCGAAACACGTCCAGTCATTGGTGATAACCGCGCCCTTTTCAACCCCGATGGTCACACCTTCGCCATCTTCCTTCACCTCGAAGCTGAATGCCCCTTCGTAAGCATTGTCCTCAAAAGCCTTGCGGGCACCGACCCTGCCATTCACGACTGTATGATACATCATATCGGGCATGTCAGGGAACAAAGAATCGGGCAAAACCTTATCCGAACTGTCGTAACTGTAAAGCGTCACATTATCGAAAATGGAAGCCAATGGAACGGACAACTTTTCGGAAGCGGTTTCAACATACACATCCACGTTCAGTGCCTCTTCCTTATTGTCACGGCGCGCCAAAGCAGCTGGCTCGGCATCCCCGGCACGATAGAAGCCATTGTAAGTGATCCGATAGAACCCCTTAGGTAACGCATACACGGTCTGGTAAAGCTTGACATCCTCGATATTGAACATCTCGTAAACCAAATCTTGCGCCTTCAAGTCATTATGCACCTTGTTACATTCCCATCCGGCATTAGAGCTTACTTTCTCCTGCGTCTCGGCATCCATTTCCTCAAAGCTCGGATTGGTAATCATGCCCGTGACATCGAGCGGAGTATCCTTCGACGCTCCCTTGAAATCCACTTGCGTGGCCACCATCTTGCAATAAGCCTCATTCATGCGCTGCATAAAACTTTCAATCTGGGCCAAATCGACAAGCGAACGTTCGTCGATGGCCAACAACACTTCATCCGACACGAGTTCCAACAAAACGTCATATTCGTCTGTACCGGCATATTTGTCATACTCGGCAGTACCTCCTGCACCATTGAACTTATTGTCATGGCCTGTAGCCGTCGCCTCTAACTTGGCTGCTGCCGCACGTGATTCGGTTTCAAGCTCCATGGCCGCATTCAATGCCTCCGAATTGACGGCATACGACTCCTGGGTCAATTCTGCCTCCAAAGCCGCAGTAGCATCGGCAATGGCTTTCTGCAAGGCATCTTTCGCGGCCTTGGTGGTAAGCGTTTCCACATCGTCAAGCAGTACCTTCGCATCGGCAATCCGGGCCTCCAATGCAGAAACGGCCCCGGTCATATCCTCCGCGCCCAAATATTTCAACCTGAAATTGTCATAAGTAGTCCAGTCCCCGGAAAGACCTGCATCCTCAGTCATCCGCACGCCCACGCGTAATTTGCCGTCAGCCTTCACATAACAAACGAATTTGTTCTCGAAATGACCTTCTTCAAAAGCCTTATGCGTTCCCGTCAAAGCATCCAAGGCATACTTGCCATTCCTCAGCTCGTCGTTCGGCAATGACAATTGCACATCTTTGCCCCAACCTTCTGCCTGCATCGGTTCATCAAACACCTCATCGTAACAATGGTGGAGCTTTACGGAACCGTCGTTACCGTAAGCATACGCAGTAACCTGCGCCTCCTTGGCATCCGTGCCCCAAGCTGCCTGGCAAGCATCGTGCCACGTAGGGCGTTGGAATCCTTGCAGGGAGACCTCATAAGAACCTTCGGGCAAGCCCTCTATTTCCTGATAGACATCAAATGTCTGTTTATCATACATTTCACCCGTTTCCACACCTTGCCCGGAACCACCCTGCCATCCGTCGGCATTGTTGGTGAAATCCGCATTGACCAACAAGGGCGTGAAGTCCTCGATTTCCCCTCTTAAAGCGGCAGCCCTGAAGTCCTCCATGTAATAGCGGTCCATACGCGGTTGGACGCTGTCTATCAAAGCCGGGTCGAAACTGCAATCTCCCTGCTCCACCTTAAGCGTGTTGTCGATATAATCCTCCAACGTAGGCCACGACATATCTTCGTATGGAGATGCCCAATATTTATTTTCTGCCTCAACCAACAACTGTTCCAGTTTGTCATACGCAGCCACGTCTTTGGCCATCTCGTCCATTTGCTTCTGCAAGGTCTCAATCAGAGCCGACACGGTTTCAATGTCCACGCTCGCATCTGCAGCCACTTCTTTGGCATGCCCGATAAGCTTCGTATAAGCTTCTTCACCTTTTCGGCTCATTTTTTTATTGGCAGACTTGTAAGCTTCGTAGGTCTTTTCTGCATCAGCAATGTGCTCCTTTAGATAATCTTGCATCGTCATGGCACCAGCTTCGCCCAAATACTCCAATTTGAAATTGTCCACACCCGTCCACTCGGAATTAGGAGTTTCCACTTTCAAACCCACTGTGGCAGAACCGCCTATGACTGAAAACTCGAGCGTATAGGGCGCGGCATAACCTCCTCCATCGGGAGACGGCACGGTGGCCTGCAACTTCACTTCGCCTCCTTTCGATTTGGCATAAAGGTAACGTCCCTTCGGACCACCATTATCCTCTTTCACATTCGTCAGGATATATGCGCTCAGGCGGTAACGCCCATCTGGTATATCATTGATTTCCTGCGTAATGGACCAACTCGTTTGCGGAAAAGTGGCAGTCCAACGCTCAAAGAAACCTTTGAACTCAGTTCCGTCGGAAGTAGTTTGAGAAGAAGACTGTACCCCAAAATTATCTTGACCACTGATGGCATCGCGTTGCAAAGTCCATCCATTTTCCCCATTGTCGAAAGCCGGATTCTCTATCACGTCAGTCACATCAGCCGGATGTTCTTCCGAAGCCCCGGAGAACTTAAAGTCGAACACGGCCTTTTTCAATCCCGCAGAAGCCGCTTCCACGTCCTCCAAAGTAGCAGCCGCATCCAAATATACCTTTTCATATTCTTCATATCCCTTATATCCGGCCTCATCCGCACTCACTAACCACTTTTTCAACACACGCTTTGCCAAAAGGACTTCGTAAGCCTCGGGAGTCACAAACCTCCAATCCAACTGGGCTTTTTCATTCCCGGCCATTTCCGGATTGATAAAGGCATCTACTCCCGTACGGGTCTCATCCACCAACCCCACATACTCCTCCGCGTGTTCGGAATTCAAACCATAAGTCGGGTCTTCGTCACTGATTTTGATACGGTAATTCCCGTCACCCACCGGAGATATTTTCCACAACATGTGTCCCTGCTTGTTATGGTCCACACAGAAGGCATTGTCCGACGGGCTATAATAAAGCTCATGACGGCCTGTATTGCTTTTCCCGTCCCACATGGTGAAACGCCATCCTTTGGCATTGGAATACTCTTTATCTGTCTCAGGGCGGTTGCTCAGCTCGTAATCGGTATCATAAGTCAGGTCCAACTTCTTTCCTTCATCCGCTACAACCACTTCCGTTCCCCAAGTTTTATTATAATTGCCACACGTTATGAACTTTTGGGTAGCCACGTGATAAACGTAATACACGCCCCCGCCCGTCCCATCGGTAGCCAAATTGGGTTCTACAAAATTCGGAATCGGATTCTCCCACTCTGCTGCCCACAAAGGCAAAGTAGATGAAGTCGCACCACAGAGTGCCATCACTGCAAGTAACCTGTTTTTCATGTTTCTTGAAAATTAAGTTAATACTAATATAATGTTTCGCTTTTAATAGGATTATTATGGCCGTAAAGATACAACAAG
>ENA-UEPN01000517-UEPN01000517.1-human-gut-metagenome-genome-assembly--contig:-NODE-517-length-25825-cov-5.586376_pt1 | contig 25825 bp, 27 predicted proteins | sample MGYA00242897_ERZ507910 | MGnify/ENA primary metagenome ERZ507910 (study PRJEB26167, sample SAMN06115525) | human gut metagenome | host: Homo sapiens | place: China:Jiangxi | collected 2015-08-20...
GGACAGCTGATAGAAACAGAAGCCACTGGAGCACCTCAAAAACACCATCATACACTAAATCAGTAAGTTGGCAGCATCACCGGAAAACTGATAGAGCAGAACAAGAGACTTTCCTCATCCCCCACAAAAAGGTGAACTATGTCCGAAAAAGTTCTCTGGGGTGACCTAGAAACCTATTGTGATACCCCAATAAATAACGGTACGCACGCTTATGCAGAATGCGTCGAAGTGATGCTATTCGCATGGGCTATTGATGATGGTCCCGTCAGTGTCTGGGATCTGACCGCCGGGGAGCCTATCCCCAGCCAGCTCAGAAAAGCTATCGCCAACCCGGATATCATCCTTTACTTCCACAATTCACATTTCGACCGCACGATGCTGCGCCATGCAATGCCAGAACTGGCACCCGATGTCACCCGCTGGCGCGACACGATGGTGCAGGCGCTGGCGCACAGCCTCCCCGGTGCGCTGGGGGCGCTTTGCGAAGTGCTGGGAGTTCCGCAGGACAAAGCGAAGGACAAAGAAGGTAAAGCGCTGATCCAGCTGTTCTGCAAGCCACGACCGAAAAACAGCAAACTACGCCGGGCCACCAGCAAAACACACCCTGAAGAGTGGCGGCGCTTTGTTGCTTACGCTGGCCTTGATATCGAGGCCATGCGCGAAGTGCATAAGCGCCTGCCGAAGTGGAATTATCAGGGTGCAGAACTGGCGCTATGGCATCGTGATCAGCAGATCAACGACCGCGGCGTCTGCATGGATATGCAGCTCGCGAAGGCAGCGATCGAGGCGGTAGACCTTGAGCAAAAGCGGCTGGCGAAACGCACGCAGGTAATGACCGACGGCGAAGTGCAGGCTGCCACGCAGCGCGATGCGCTAATTAAGCACATTGTTGAATCCTACGGCGTGGACCTGCCAGATATGCAGCGCAGCACGCTGGAACGCCGCATCGCGGATCCTGATTTGCCGTCTGCGGTGAAAGAGCTGCTACACATCAGGCTCCAGGCCAGCACCACCAGCACCAGTAAGTACAAATCGCTGATGAAGGGCGTAAGCCGTGACGGGCGCCTGCGTGGCACCTTGCAGTTCTGTGGCGCATCGCGTACCGGGCGCTGGGCCGGGCGTTTATTCCAGCCTCAGAACCTGCCCCGCCCTTCCCTTGAGCAGGAGCGTATCGACGAGGGTATCGAGGCACTGAAATCCGGATGCGCTGATCTGCTGTTCGATAACATCATGGAGCTGACCAGCTCGGCGCTGCGCGGGTGCATCATGGCACCTGAAGGCAAAAAGCTGGTGGTTAGCGACCTGTCGAATATCGAAGGACGAAAACTGGCCTGGCTCGCCGGTGAGCAGTGGAAGCTGGACGCTTTCCGGGAATATGACGAGGGGACCGGGCCGGACCTCTATAAGCTGGCCTACGCCCGTGCCTTCAATATCTCACCGGACGATGTTGATAAATACCAGCGTCAGATTGGCAAGGTGATGGAGCTGGGTCTTGGCTTTGGCGGTGGTGTTGCTGCGTTTCTTACCTTCGCACTGGTCTATGGCCTTGACCTCGACGAACTGGCGAACGCCGCGCTGCCGAACATTCCCCGTGATGTCATCCGCGAGGCGAAAAGCTGGTACGACGAATCGGTTAAACGCAAGTCGACTTACGGCCTTTCTGAGCGCGTCTTCATTGCCTGTGACTCACTTAAACGCCTGTGGCGCCGGGCACATCCCGCAACCTGCGATTTCTGGTACGAGCTTGAGCGCACCGTCCGCACAGCAATAGCCACACCGCAAAAAACGCTGTACTGCGGTTATCTGAAAATCCGCCGCGATGGTGCGTGGCTGCGCATCCAGCTGCCATCCGGGCGCGCACTGTGCTACCCGTCCCCGTCTATTGAGAAGGGGAATATCACCTATCAGGGCGTTAACTCCTATTCGCGCAAATGGCAGCGGCTCAAAACCTACGGCGGAAAGCTGGTGGAAAACGTCACGCAGGCTGCTGCCCGTGACGTTCTGGCCGGAAACATGCCGCTGATCGAAGATGCCGGTTACAGCATTGTGCTGACGGTACACGATGAGGTTATTTGCGAAGCGCCGGACACTGATGATTTCAACGAAACGGCGCTTTCCGCGCTGCTCTCCACTAACCCTGAATGGGCACCCGATATTCCGCTGAACGCTGGCGGCTTCGAGGCGTACCACTACCGTAAGGATTAATCGCTATGTCACAAGGCAACGTCGAAAACTTCGCCATCATCGTGTTGATAAATGGTCGTACATCACAGGTCGAACTGAACACATCGCAAAAACGTTTGTTCGCAAAATTAACTCTCGGCGCGCTAAATGATAGCGGCCCACTGAAACTTATGCCAATCGACGACATGGTCCAGTTACAACCCGACACCGAAACATTTTCAGACGGTGGTCCGCTATGAAATTTGTTTTTATGGTGATGGATAGCCGCGCACAGTTCGATATAGACAGCGCCGTTATCCTGGAATGCTGCGGCGATAAACAACCATCCTGGCGCTCCCTGCGCAGAGACTGGGGCGATCAGGGCGCTGTTCTGGTCCGCTTCCGCCTGGTTAACCGCGATATGGCTACCGACCCTGAGGTTGTCGGCATCATCAATTGAGGTATCCCCTATGTCATTCGAAAAACACGACAGCCCGTTGTATTTCCGGTCTGCACGAGAGGCTATGCGTCTTGAACAGGCGGGAGAATATGACCGCGCGGCGAAGGTATGGGCCAAAGCTAACCGCGAGTCCCGCAACCCGGTTAACCAGCAGTGGAGCGATAACCGCTCTGATTTCTGCATCATGCAGAACATCCGCAGCAAACGAACGGAGGCAGTGTAAATGTGGATTCTCATTTTTTGGATGTCGTCACCGTTCTCTATCACTTTGAGCGATGCTGCACAACCAACCCTACAAGTGGAAACGCAGGAATTTAGCAAAGAGCAGGCATGCAAAGATGCCTTCGCTTCAATCAAAAAGCTGAATGATGGTGATTTGAAACTACGTGGCGTATGCGTGCCTAAGGACTAAAGATGGCCTACGAACGTGAAAGCCTTATCGAAAAGCACCTCGTCGCCGAAGTAAAAAAGGCTGGCGGGGTCGCCTTTAAGTTCGTATCACCTGGTCGCCGTTCGGTACCGGATCGCATTGTCCTGTTACCCGGAGGCCGTCTCGTTTTCGTTGAATGCAAATCCCCCGGCAAACCACCACGCGCCGACCAACTGCGCGAGCACGAACGGATGCGCTCGTTGGGCTTTACCGTGGTGGTACTGGATAGCAAAAATCTGGAGGGGGTATTGTGAGACTATCGTTCTGAGTGGTTTCTCTTGAGCTTAGCTGCTTTCAAAAAACATACTTTTAGTTGTTGTGTTTCTTTAGTGCTTACGGGGGTTAGTTTCCCCTCGATTCCTTCAACACTCATAAATTCGGCAATATTTTTTTTACAGTTCCCCAAGACAAATTTTCCGTTATAACTTTCGATAATATATGCATCATATTTTTTAGAATAAAAAAGTGGCTCATCAGATAAATACGCCCACGCCCACCCAAGGACTGAAGGAAGCATTGCTACGGATATAAATAGCATAACCCCGTGAGTTTTGTTTTTTATTCTAAATTCATTTCTAATAAAAACAGATACTGCCCTGACACTGACAAGGCTAAAAAATCCTAATAGTATTGCCTGAGTAGCCACATCCCTTGTAACTTTTTCATAAAGATATGAACTACCACCATATAAATACATTGTCCAGTATGAAAGTAAAGAGGCCAAAATGAAGAAAAATAAATACAGAAAATTTAACTATTTCCCCGATGCCAATAGAAATAAAACTAACAGGGAACCCATAAAATGAGCTGTACCCTTTGTAAAAAGAAAAGGCCATAAAATAAAGGGCGGCCAAGAGAACTGTTGTAATTGATAAATCTTTTACATTCATGATGTTCGGGAGCACCTTTCTAATCAGGGATTTTCTTCATGATAACTTTTAAACCTCGTCCCTACCAAGACCTTATCATCAACCACGAAATCGACATCCTGCGCTGCAACATCTGGGCAGGTATGGGTATGGGTAAAACCGTGGCGACGCTCACCACTCTGGAAGATCTATTTATGGCGGGAGCGGAGATACAGCCCGCGCTGGTCCTCGCGCCACTGCGCGTAGCTGCCAGCACATGGCCGGATGAAGCTGTGAAGTGGGGACATCTACGGAATATAGAGGTTCAGCCGATTGTCGGTAATGCTAAGGCACGCGCTGCAGCGCTGGCGAACAGCAACGCCAGCGTTTTTACCATCAACTATGACAATCTGGTCTGGCTCGTTGAAGAACTGGGGGGACGCTGGCCGTTTGGTACCGTCATTCCCGACGAGAGCACCCGGCTGAAATCCTTCCGGCTGCGCGGGGGCGGTAAGCGCGCGGCGGCACTGGGCAAAGTAGCTCATAAACACGTCAGGCGTTGGATGAATCTCACCGGTACGCCAGCGCCAAACGGCCTGGTGGATTTGTGGGGGCAAGCGTGGTTTGTGGATCAGGGACAGCGCCTCGGACGCACTTACGGTGCGTTCACCTCCCGCTGGTTCAACTCAATACAGTTTCCGGGGCAGAGCTGGACGAAGCTGGAACCGTTCGCGCACTCGCAGGACGAAATACAACGGGCGCTGGCCGATGTGACCATCTCCCTCGATGCCGCCGACTGGTTCGATATCCAGGAGCCCATCCATAACGTGATCCGCGTGGACATGCCACCGAAGGCCCGCCAGCAGTATCGCGAGATGGAAAAAGAAATGTTCCTAGAACTGAATGGCGAGGGTATAGAAGCGCCGAACGCCGCGGCGAAAACGGTAAAGTGTCTGCAAATTGCCAGCGGCGCTGTGTACACCGACGACGCCGGAAGCTGGTCAGAACTACATGACGCAAAATTACAGGCGCTGGACAGCATACTCACCGAAGCGGCTGGCGCACCGGTGTTAGTGGCCTATCACTGGAAACACGACCTTGAGCGCCTGCGCAAGGCATTCCCGCGTGGTCGCCACCTCGACCAGGATCCGCAGACGCTGCGCGACTGGAACGCCGGAAAGATACTGGTGCTGTTCGCGCACCCGGCAAGTGCAGGCCACGGCCTGAACATGCAGGACGGCGGCAACATACTGGTGTTTTTCTCGCACTGGTGGGACCTGGAACAGTACCAGCAAATTATCGAGCGCATCGGGCCAACCCGGCAGATTCAGGCCGGACACAACCGCCCGGTGTTCATTCACCACATTATCGCCGCCGACACTATGGACGAAATGGTGATGGAGCGGCGCAACTCGAAACGAACAGTGCAGGACATCCTGCTCGATGCCATGAAAAAGAGAGGCCTTTAGGCCGTTGGAGGTGGCTTATGGCCAATATTGAAATGATTGACGAAAAAGAAGTGATGCGAATGATCCGGGTTTCGTCTCGTATGACTATCTGGAAGTACACCAAGCATCATAACTTTCCGAAACCGATCCGCACCCACCCCAAACAATACCTACAATCTGAGGTGGAGGCATGGATTTTAAACGGCGGTATTAACCCGAAATATTCCTGATATGCCAGAATATCTTTTCAGCATACAGTTCATAGGCGGCTTTCTGTTCAGCAATCCATTCATGCTTGTTATAAACAGAAAGTACGCCGCCTAGTTCATGCCCCAGCATTTTTTCAATTACGTGCGGGGCTACCCCTTCCTCTGATAGCCTGGTCGCCAGGGTCCTTCTGAAGTCATGTGCAGTAAATTCCCCTATCCCCAGTGACGCCTCAATCCTTCTAAGAAATCGATTTGCGCCGGAAATAGTCATAGATTGTTTTAAATCCGGCCCCGGAAAAAGGATATCCCCATACGTCATTTCTGCTTTTTTCAGTAAACCATCCGCAGCATCAAAAATTGGACGACGGATAATCTTATTCGTTTTGCTTTTCTCCGCCGGTACCGTCCATATACCCTCTTCACGATCAAACTCATCCTTAACAGCCAGGCGAAGTTCGCTGTTTCTGGCACCATAAAGCATCAGCAACTGATGAAATAATCTGTTTGATGTTGATGCCCTACTTCGTTCTATAGCCAGCCATATCTTAGCCAACTGGTTATAACTGAGGGTCACCTCACCGACCGAGGATTTGACGCCAACATCTTTTGGCTGTAACAACATCAATTCGGTTGTGCTTATAAATTGTCGCCGCGTACACCAGCCAATCGCAGACCTAAGTTGAACCAGCAACTGACGAGCACGGCGCGGGTTTATTCTTTCTTCTTCAGTGAAACGTTCAACCCATAAACGAACCGGAATTTCTTCAATAGGCATGCCTGCAAAGGCATTACTCATGTGCTTTATAACAGTAGACTTATAGAGCGCCTTTGTTTTTTCCCTCAGCGCCGTATCAACATAGTTTTCTTCCCAGTAATCCAGGCAGTCTTTTACCGTTGGTTTTTTCTTTGACTTATTGATACCGGCCATCAATCGCGGATCGATACCTTTGTCGACTGACTCTCTTAAATCTGCGACCATGTTACGCGCATCGCGGAGAGTAATAGCAGGGTATCGTCCTAAACCAAGGCGATGTTGTTTTCCATCCCATCGAAAACGAAACTGGAAACTAATAACGCCCCTTGGCGTAATGCGGATGCCCAGGCCATCAGAATCAGTAATTTCGGATGGACCGGAATATGGTTTACTATAGATAGAACGTAGCTTAGTGTCGCTGATCGCCATTTTAGTATTTTGTACTCAATGATTTTAATGTTTATGTACTTACTATGTACTCAATATCGCATGTACGAGCCTTAACAACAATATCAATTAGTGTACAAACATCTTCAATCAACGACAAAATAGAAGCATAAAACAAATAATTTCATATACATATCACATCAGGCGTGTACATCAGGTGACAGTAAAAAACGACAGCATACAGAGCACATTCCTCTTCCACGATTACGAGACCTTTGGCACCCATCCGGCGCTGGACAGACCCGCGCAATTTGCGGCTATCCGCACAGATAATGATTTCAACATCATCGGTGAACCAGAAGTCTTTTATTGCAAACCCGCGGACGATTATCTGCCGCAGCCTGAGGCGGTGTTGATTACGGGTATCACACCGCAGGAAGCACGTGAAAAGGGAGAGAATGAAGCCGCTTTTGCCGCGCGCATCCACGCCCTGTTCACCGTGCCGAAAACCTGTATCCTGGGCTATAACAACGTGCGCTTCGATGATGAGGTGACGCGCAACATCCTGTATCGTAATTTCTACGATCCCTATGCCTGGAGTTGGCAGAACGATAATTCGCGCTGGGATCTGCTGGATGTGATGCGCGCCTGCTATGCCCTGCGCCCTGAAGGCATTAACTGGCCGGAAAACGACGACGGCTTACCCAGCTTCCGCCTGGAGCATTTGACTAAAGCCAACGGTATTGAGCATGCCAATGCTCACGATGCGATGGCGGACGTATACGCCACGATCGCAATGGCGCAATTAGTGAAGTCGCGCCAGCCGCGTCTGTTTGATTATCTCTACAGCCATCGTAATAAGCACAAGCTGGCCGCACTGGTTGATGTCCCGCAAATGAAACCGCTGGTCCATGTCTCTGGTATGTTCGGCGCATGGCGCGGTAACACCAGTTGGGTGGCGCCATTGGCGTGGCATCCGGAGAATCGTAACGCGGTTATTATGGTCGACTTAGCTGGTGATATTTCGCCGCTGCTCGAACTCGACAGCGACGCCCTGCGCGAGCGGCTCTACACGTCTAAAGCAGATCTGGGTGATAACCCGGCCGTACCGGTTAAATTGGTGCACATCAACAAATGCCCGGTACTGGCACAGGCGAATACCCTGCGTCCGGAAGACGCCGACCGCCTTGGCATTAACCGCCAGCATTGTCTGGATAATCTTAAAGTTCTGCGCGAAAACCCGCAGATACGCGACAAAGTGGTCGCGATCTTTGCCGATGCGGAACCCTTTACTCCATCAGATAACGTGGATGCCCAACTGTACAACGGCTTTTTCAGCGATGCTGACCGTGCGGCGATGAAAATCGTTCTGGAAACCGAACCACGCAATTTACCGGCGCTGGATATCTCCTTTGTCGATAAGCGCATTGAAAAACTGTTGTTTAATTACCGTGCACGTAACTTCCCGGGAACGCTGGACGAAGCTGAACAGCAGCGCTGGCTGGACCATCGTCGCCAGGTATTCACACCGGAGTTTTTGCAAAATTATGCCAATGAATTGCAGCTATTGAGCCAGCAATATGCGGATAACAAAGAAAAGTTGATGCTGCTGAAATCACTCTGGCAGTATGCCGAAGAGATTGTATAAATCCCACGTATAAAAAAACGGAGAACATGTCTCCGTTTTTTTTCAGCTAAATGCAGTTATTACGCGATATCTTCGTCGTACTGTGGGACCGGGTTGCGGAAGCTTTTGGTCACGCAAGCAAGGTAGATCAGACCGATACCCGCCCAGATCAGGCCCAGGACCATTGAGCTTTCTTCCAGGTTCACCCACAGCGCGCCAACGGTCAGCGCACCGCACATTGGCAGGAACAGGTACTGGAAGTGATCTTTCAGCGTCTTGTTACGCTTCTCACGGATCCAGAACTGGGAGATTACCGACAGGTTAACGAAGGTAAATGCCACCAGCGCACCAAAGTTAATCAGCGCCGTCGCCATCACCAGGTCGAAGTTGATTGCCAACAGAGCAATCGCCCCAACCAGAATGATGTTCATGGACGGAGTACGCCATTTCGGGTGTACATAACCGAAGAAGCTTTTCGGGAATACGCCGTCACGACCCATCACGTACATCAGACGCGCAACGCCTGCATGCGCCGCCATACCGGACGCCAGTACGGTAATGGTAGAGAAAATCAGCGCGCCGACCTGGAAGAACTTACCGGCAACATACAGCATGATTTCCGGCTGCGAAGCATCTGGATCCTTAAAGCGCGAAATATCCGGGAAGTACAACTGCAGCAGATAGGTGGAGACGATAAAGATCAGGCCACCAATCAGCGCAGTCAGGAAAATCGCACGCGGGATCACGCGCTCAGCGTCTTTGGTTTCTTCTGACAGGTTGCTGATACCGTCAAAACCGGTGAACGAGAAGCACAGGATGGTCGCACCGGTGATCATCGGGATCACGTGCGCATCACCGGACCAGAATGGGCGACTGCTCGCCAGCGTACCGGCACCTTCCCCTTCGAACACGCCATAAACGACCATGCCGAGGATCACCGCAATCAGCACCACCTGCAACAACACGATCACGGTGTTGAAATTCGCAACGGATTTGAGGCTGCGCAGGTTGAAGGCGGTCATAAAGGCCACCAGCGCCACCACGAACATCCACGATGGAATCGAGGGCACCAGCGCTTCAAAATAAATTTTCGCCAACAGAATGTTGATCATCGGGGCGAACAGGTAGTCCAGCAGTGATGACCAACCCACCATAAAGCCAACGGTCGGGCTAATGGATTTCTGGGCGTAAGTGTAGGCAGAGCCTGCAGACGGATAGCGGCGTACCAGTTTACCGTAGCTCAGTGCGGTAAAAAGGATGGCGATCAGTGCAAAGGCGTAAGCTGTCGGGACGTGACCATCGGTCATTCCTGATACGATACCGAATGTATCGAACAGCGTCATCGGCTGCATATAGGCAAGGCCCATCATGACAACCGGAACCAGCGTAAGCGTTTTACGTAATTCCACGCGAGAGGTGTTTGGAGTAGCGTTATGCGACATGGTTATCCCCCATTACGGCGAAAACCGTCGCGTAAGCAAAAAATTGCCCCATTTTTTGTTAATCCTCAGCGACAACAACTGTCGATTTTTAAGTAAGTATCTATCCGGTACGAAGCCCGGCCTCTTTTATGAATGATTGGTTTGATGCAAAAAAATAACCGACGCGTATTAAAACGTCGGTTAATGTCATTTTTTGCAAGCGGCGTATTTTGCACTAAATTGGGGAGAAATAACAAGAGATTGAAGTGGCCACAAAAGAATATTTTTTCTTAACTGATTGATTTGTCAGCAGCCGTTTTAACATACACCCCCGCAATAGCACTATTTGCTAAAATTTCATCTCGCCACCAGGCACTGGCCAACCCGGCGGTCTGTTCATTCCAGCCTATCCACACGGGTTCAAGGACAATTTGCGCGACCACTTTTTTCTCAATCAGTGCGCCGCTCTCCAGAAATCGCTGCGCCAGATAGCGCGGAATATAGCCACATCCCAGGCCGCTGATTTGTAGTTCCAGCTTGGTTTTGAAGTCAAAAACGGTAATGGCTTCCTGATCGTCAAGCACCTGAGAACCTGAGACATTGGCATGCTGCGCATTGTCGCCCACTACAATGGCGCGAAAACGGCGAATAGTGCGACGATTTAACGGTTCCTGTTCCTGCGCCAGCGGGTGATGCGGCGCAACCACAAACACCTGTTCCAGAACCCCCAGCCGTGCAAAGCCAAATTCGCTCGCTGCAGGGGGTTCATGCATGGCACCGACAATAATATCCGCCCGGCCCTGAATTAGGGCATCCCATGAGCCGCCCAGCACGCCATTGATAAATTTCAGACGCGTCACGCTGTGGTGTTGATAGAAAGACTCGATGAGTGGGGCCAGCAATGAAAAGGGAAAGGTATCATCTACGCCAATAACCAGTTCATTCTCCCAGCCTTCGTGTAGTTTAATGGCCTGCTTTTCGAGTTCACGGACGGTATGCAGCACCTCCCGCCCCTTTTCCAGCAGCATCTGTCCGGTGCGGGTGAACTTAGCCCGGTGCCCGCTGCGATCGAGTATCTGAATATTAAGATCGCTTTCCAGCTTATGGACGGTGTAGCTAAGCGCAGACGGCGTCTTAAATAATTTTGCCGACGCCGCCGCGAAACTGCCCTCTTTTTCTAAGGCATCGAGGATGATAAGAACGTCCAGCAGTGGTTTCATACTCGCCCCCTGGCGGTATACAGCGGCACTCTGCTGGCTTGTCACTCCATCGGCATCACCAGCGGATCAGGATACTGGTACTCAAACCCAAGCTCATTACAAATACGGTTGCCATCAATGACTTTACCTTTACCGTTATCCGTACCGTCGCGAAATTCCGGCGGCTCCATCCCCAACTGGCGGGCCATCTGCGGATAGAACACGTTACGCGCCGGATGCATAGGCGCACATATATTATAGATGTGTCCCCCTTTAGGCGCTTGCAGCAGTAACGTGATGGCAGAAACCACATCGTCCAGATGCACCAGATTGACGCCATGATGTCCGTCTGGCGCCGTCTTGCCGGCAAAGAAGCGACCAGGATGTCTTCCCGGACCAACTAACCCGGCCAGACGCAAAATATCCACCGACGTGCCAGGTAAATTGTGCAACCAGTCTTCAAGTTCTTTCAGAACACGGCCACTTGCCGTGACCGGATTACGCGGCGTCCCCTCTTTCACTATTCCTTGAACGTCACCATAGACTGACGTCGAACTGGTAAAAATAATTCGCGGGATCCGATACGCCAGCGCGCTGTCGACCAGTTCCTGCATTGCCTGCAGGTAAAATGCTTCCCCAGGACCGCTACGGCGTGCAGGCAGCGTAATAACCAACGCATCGGCGTCCATCAGTGCGTCGAGATCGTCAGCCTCACAGACCAGTTCAGGTTCCAGGCGCAGCGAGTAACTCTCGATACCGCTCATGCGGGCCGCTTCCACCCCATCCAATGTGGTTTTGCTGCCGGTAACCTGCCAGCCTCTCGCCGCCAGCGACATGGCTAACGGCATGCCTAACCAACCTAATCCGACAATTGCGACCTTTTTCATGCCTTCTCTCCTGACTTTTGGCCTATAACGCAAGGCTACGCCAGCCCACGGTGGCTGACAATTCATAGTATCAATATGAAATGAATTAATGATCAAAAAAAGCCCTTGCTTTCCGTAGCTAAAGTGGTTTAGGTTAAAAGACATCAAATGAATAAACATTCATCGAGAAAATTTATGACACGCGCTCAATTCAAACACCATCATCACCATCATCCTGACTAGTCTTTCAGGCGATGTGTGCTGGGAGACATTTAAATCTTCCAGCGGTGCATGAGCGTATGAGAAAGCCCCCGGAAGATTTCTTCCGGGGGCTTTTTTTTGTGCGTGACCCAAACTGATTCAGACAGGATAACGAGGAATAAAGAATGTTAGACAACACCCGTTTACGCATAGCTATGCAGAAATCTGGCCGTTTAAGCGATGATTCACGCGAATTGCTGGCCCGTTGCGGTATTAAAATTAATCTTCACACCCAGCGCCTGATTGCAATGGCAGAGAATATGCCTATCGATATTCTGCGCGTACGTGATGACGATATACCGGGTCTGGTGATGGATGGCGTTGTTGACCTCGGCATCATCGGGGAAAACGTTCTCGAAGAGGAACTGCTCAACCGCCGCGCACAGGGTGAAGACCCTCGCTATTTTACCCTGCGTCGTCTGGACTTCGGCGGCTGCCGTCTCTCGCTGGCAACCCCGGTTGATGAAGCCTGGGATGGCCCGGCAGCGCTGAACGGTAAGCGTATCGCTACCTCTTACCCACACCTGCTCAAACGTTATCTCGATCAAAAAGGGGTGTCGTTTAAATCCTGTCTGTTAAACGGCTCTGTAGAAGTCGCTCCCCGTGCGGGTCTGGCCGACGCGATTTGTGATCTGGTGTCCACCGGCGCAACGCTTGAAGCCAACGGTCTGCGTGAAGTGGAAGTCATTTACCGCTCTAAAGCCTGCCTGATTCAGCGCGACGGCGAAATGGCCGACGCCAAGCAACAACTGATCGACAAATTGCTGACCCGTATTCAGGGCGTTATTCAGGCTCGTGAATCCAAATACATTATGATGCACGCGCCGAGCGAGCGTCTGGACGAAGTTATCGCCCTGCTGCCTGGCGCTGAGCGTCCGACCATTCTGCCGCTGGCCGGCGACCAGCAGCGTGTTGCCATGCACATGGTCAGCAGCGAAACCCTGTTCTGGGAAACGATGGAAAAACTGAAAGCGCTCGGTGCCAGCTCAATTCTGGTGCTGCCAATTGAGAAGATGATGGAGTGATAGCCATGAGCTTCAATACCCTGATTGACTGGAATAGCTGTAGCCCCGAGCAGCAACGCGAACTGCTGATGCGCCCGGCTATTTCCGCCTCGGAAAGCATCAGCCGTACGGTGGCCGAGATCCTTGAGAACGTCAAAAATAACGGCGACCGGGCGCTGCGTGAATACAGCGCGAAGTTTGATAAAACCGAGGTCGGCGCGCTGCGCGTCACCGAGGAAGAAATTCAGCAAGCCAGTAGTCGCCTGAGCGACGAACTGAAACAAGCTATGCAGGCAGCGGTGCGTAATATTGATACTTTCCACACCGCTCAGATCCTGCCGCCGGTGGATATCGAAACTCAGCCGGGTGTGCGCTGCCAGCAGGTTACCCGCCCTATCGCTTCCGTGGGCCTGTATATTCCTGGAGGTTCAGCGCCGCTGTTCTCTACCGTATTAATGCTGGCGACCCCGGCGCGCATCGCCGGCTGCAAAAAAGTGGTGCTGTGCTCACCGCCGCCGATTGCCGATGAAATTCTCTACGCCGCGCAACTGTGTGGTGTAAAAGAGGTGTTTAATGTGGGCGGCGCGCAGGCTATTGCCGCGCTGGCGTTGGGCACCGAATCCATTCCTAAGGTCGATAAAATCTTCGGGCCGGGCAATGCGTATGTGACCGAAGCCAAACGTCAGGTCAGCCAGCGTCTTGACGGCGCGGCCATCGACATGCCTGCTGGCCCGTCCGAAGTGCTGGTTATCGCCGACAGCGGCGCGACGCCGGACTTTGTTGCCTCCGACCTGCTTTCTCAGGCAGAACACGGCCCCGACTCGCAGGTTATCCTACTGACGCCAGACGCTACGCTTGCCGAAGGCGTTGCCAAAGCCGTAGAGCGCCAGCTCGCTGAGCTTTCCCGCGCTGAGACCGCCCGCCAGGCGCTCAGTGCCAGTCGGCTGATTATCGCCAAAGATCTGGCGCAGTGCGTGGCCATTTCTAACGCCTACGGCCCGGAACATCTGATTATTCAGACCCGCAACGCACGTGAACTGGTTGATGAGATCACCAGCGCCGGTTCGGTGTTCCTCGGCGACTGGTCGCCGGAATCCGCAGGCGACTACGCTTCCGGTACCAACCACGTGCTGCCAACCTACGGTTATACCGCAACCTGTTCCAGTCTGGGGCTCGCTGATTTCCAGAAACGCATGACCGTACAGGAATTAACACCACAAGGTTTCTCTGCGCTGGCCGCCACCATTGAAACCCTGGCCGCGGCTGAGCTACTGACCGCCCACAAAAATGCCGTTACCCTGCGCGTTAACGCCCTGAAGGAGCAAGCATGAGCACTGACAACTTTCTCAGCGTCACTGATTTAGCCCGTAAGAATGTTCGCGAATTAACGCCCTATCAGTCTGCCCGTCGTCTCGGCGGTAACGGCGATGTCTGGCTCAACGCGAATGAATATCCCACCGCCGTGGAGTTCCATCTCAGTCAACAAACGCTGAACCGCTACCCGGAGTGTCAGCCGAAAGCGGTGATTGAGAATTACGCGCAGTATGCTGGCGTCAAACCGGATCAGGTGCTGGTCAGCCGCGGCGCAGATGAAGGGATCGAGCTGCTGGTGCGCGCGTTTTGCGAACCCGGTAAAGATGCCATTCTCTACTGCCCGCCGACTTACGGCATGTACAGCGTCAGCGCCGAAACGATTGGCGTCGAATGCCGCACCGTTCCGACCCTTGATAACTGGCAGCTGGATTTGCAAGGCATCGCGGACAAGATTGATGGCGTGAAGGTGGTCTACGTTTGCAGCCCTAATAACCCAACCGGCCAGTTGATTAACCCGCAGGATCTGCGTTCACTGCTCGAAATGACGCAGGGTAAAGCTATTGTGGTCGCTGATGAGGCCTATATTGAGTTTTGCCCGCAGGCCACGCTCGCAGGCTGGCTGTCTGAGTATCCGCATCTGGTGATATTACGCACGTTGTCAAAAGCGTTTGCTCTCGCCGGTTTACGCTGCGGGTTTACGCTGGCGAATGCAGAGGTTATCAATCTGCTGTTAAAGGTGATTGCCCCTTACCCACTCTCTACGCCGGTAGCAGATATCGCCGCCCAGGCCCTGACGCCGCAAGGGATTTCCGCCATGCGTAAACGCGTAGAGCAGATCCTGGAAGAGCGTCAGTATCTGGTAGATAACCTGAAAACGATTCGCTGTGTAGAACAGGTTTTCGACTCTGAAACCAACTATGTTCTGGCGCGCTTCACCGCATCAAGTAGCGTATTTAAATCTTTGTGGGATCAGGGCATTATCTTACGAGATCAGAATAAACAACCTTCGTTAAGCGGCTGCCTGCGAATTACTGTCGGAACCCGTGAAGAGAGCCAGCGCGTCATTGACGCCTTACGTGCGGAGCAAGTATGAGCCAGAAGTATCTTTTTATTGACCGTGATGGAACCCTGATTTCCGAACCGCCAAGTGACTTTCAGGTCGATCGCTTTGACAAACTCGCCTTCGAGCCGGAAGTTGTTCCCGTTTTGCTGAAACTGCAAAAAGCAGGTTTTAAGCTGGTTATGATCACTAACCAGGATGGACTCGGAACGCAGAGTTTCCCACAGGCTGATTTTGACGGTCCGCATAACCTGATGATGCAAATTTTCACCTCTCAGGGTGTGACATTTGATGAGGTACTGATTTGCCCGCACCTGCCAGCGGACGAGTGCGATTGCCGTAAGCCAAAAGTGAAGCTGGTTGAACAGTATCTGGTTGAACAGGCCATGGATATGGCGAACAGCTACGTCATTGGCGACCGGGCGACCGATATTCAGCTCGCTGAAAACATGGGCATTAGCGGATTGCGTTACCATCGCGACACCCTGAACTGGGCGATGATCGGCGAGCAGCTGACCAAACGTGACCGCTACGCACACGTTGAGCGTAATACTAAAGAAACGCAGATTGACGTCAAAGTCTGGCTGGACCGTGAAGGCCAAAGCAAAATCAACACAGGCGTGGGATTCTTTGACCATATGCTGGATCAAATCGCCACCCATGGCGGTTTTCGCATGGAGATTGCCGTCAAGGGCGATCTGTATATAGACGATCACCACACCGTTGAAGATACCGGTCTGGCGCTGGGTGAAGCTTTAAAGCTGGCATTAGGCGATAAACGCGGCATCAATCGTTTTGGTTTTGTGCTGCCGATGGACGAGTGCCTGGCGCGTTGCGCACTGGATATCTCCGGCCGCCCGCACCTGGAATACCGCGCGGAGTTTACCTACCAGCGCGTTGGCGATCTGAGCACAGAGATGATCGAACACTTCTTCCGCTCACTCTCTTACACCATGGGCGTCACCCTGCACCTGAAAACCAAAGGCAAAAATGACCACCACCGTGTGGAGAGCCTGTTTAAAGCCTTTGGCCGTACTCTGCGTCAGGCAATTCGTGTAGAAGGCGACACGCTGCCCTCCTCAAAAGGAGTGCTGTAATGAATGTGGTGATTCTGGACACCGGTTGCGCCAACCTGCATTCGGTAAAATCCGCCGTCGCACGCCACGGATACGACCCGGTTGTCAGCCGTGACCCGGACGTGGTGCTGCGCGCCGATAAACTGTTTCTGCCGGGCGTCGGTACCGCCCAGGCGGCGATGGACCAGTTGCACGAGCGTGAACTGATTGAGCTGATCAAAGCCTGTACGCAACCAGTGCTGGGGATCTGCTTAGGCATGCAACTGCTGGGCCGTCGCAGCGAAGAGAGTAACGGCGTATCCCTGCTGGGCATTATTGAGCAGGATGTCCCGAAGATGACCGATTTCGGTCTGCCGCTGCCGCACATGGGCTGGAATCGCGTCTATCCGCAGGCGGGAAATCGTCTGTTCCAGGGCATTGAAGATGGCGCGTATTTCTACTTTGTTCACAGCTATGCTATGCCGGTAAACCCGTGGACCATCGCCCAGTGTCATTACGGTGAACCGTTTACCGCGGCAGTACAAAAGGACAATTTCTTTGGCGTGCAGTTCCACCCTGAACGTTCGGGCGCGGCTGGGGCGCAGTTGCTGAAAAACTTTCTGGAGATGTAATGATTATTCCGGCATTAGATTTAATCGACGGCACGGTAGTGCGTCTTCATCAGGGCGATTACGCAACGCAACGTGATTACGGCAACGATCCGCTCCCCCGTTTGCAAGATTACGCCGCTCAGGGGGCCGAAGTACTGCACCTGGTTGATTTAACCGGCGCGAAAGACCCGGCGCAGCGCCAGATCCCGCTGATTAAAACGCTGGTCGCTGGCGTCAACGTTCCAGTGCAGGTTGGCGGCGGCGTGCGTACCGAAGCGGATGTTGAAGCGCTGCTTAACGCTGGTGTTGCGCGTGTAGTGGTGGGTTCGACGGCGGTAAAATCTCCCGAAGTCGTCAAAAGCTGGTTTGCTCGTTTTGGTGCCGACGCGCTGGTGCTGGCACTGGACGTTCGTATTGACGAGCGCGGGAACAAACAGGTGGCGGTTAGCGGCTGGCAGGAAGATTCCGGGGTTTCACTGGAAGAACTGGTTGAGACCTATTTACCCGTCGGCCTGAAACACGTGCTGTGCACCGATATTTCCCGCGACGGTACGCTGGCAGGTTCAAACGTCGCGCTTTATGAAGAAGTGTGCGCCAAATATCCGCAGGTGGCGTTTCAGTCATCTGGTGGTATTGGTGGAATCGAGGACGTAGCGGCCCTGCGCGGGACCGGTGTTCGTGGTGTTATCGTCGGACGAGCCTTGCTGGAAGGAAAGTTCACCGTTGAGGAGGCCATACAATGCTGGCAAAACGCATAATTCCTTGTCTGGACGTCCGCGATGGGCAGGTAGTAAAAGGCGTTCAGTTCCGCAATCACGAGATTATTGGCGACATTGTCCCACTGGCAAAACGCTATGCCGATGAAGGCGCAGATGAACTGGTGTTCTACGATATCACCGCTTCCAGCGATGGCCGCGTAGTGGATAAAAGCTGGGTATCACGCGTGGCGGAAGTGATCGATATTCCGTTCTGTGTTGCCGGTGGCATTAAATCCATCGACGATGCGGCACGTATCCTCTCTTTCGGGGCGGACAAAATCTCCATCAACTCCCCGGCGCTGGCCGAACCGGAACTTATCACCCGTCTGGCGGATCGCTTTGGCGTGCAGTGCATCGTGGTGGGCATTGATACCTGGTATGACGCCGAAACCGGCAAATATCACGTTAATCAGTATACCGGGGATGAAAGCCGTACCCGCGTCACGCAGTGGGAAACACTGGACTGGGTGCAGGAAGTCCAAAAACGCGGCGCGGGCGAAATCGTCCTGAACATGATGAATCAGGACGGCGTACGTAACGGTTATGACCTGGAACAGTTGAAAAAAGTACGTGACGTTTGCCACGTCCCGCTGATTGCCTCCGGCGGCGCGGGCACCATGGAACACTTTCTCGAAGCCTTCCGGGATGCCGACGTTGACGGCGCGCTTGCCGCCTCCGTCTTCCACAAACAAATTATCAATATTGGCGAATTAAAAGCGTACCTGGCAACACAGGGCGTGGAGATCAGGATATGTTAACGAAGCAACAATGCCGCGAGCTGGACTGGGAAAAAACCGACGGGCTGATGCCAGTCGTCGTGCAGCATGCGGTTTCCGGTGAGGTGCTGATGCTGGGTTATATGAACCCGGAAGCGCTGGATAAAACGCTCGAAAGCGGCAAAGTGACCTTTTTCTCGCGGACTAAGCAGCGCCTGTGGACCAAAGGAGAAACATCCGGTCACTTCCTGAATGTGGTGAGCATTGCGCCTGACTGCGACAACGACACTCTGCTAGTGCTGGTTAACCCGATTGGCCCGACCTGCCATAAAGGGACTTCAAGCTGCTTTGGCGACGCCAGCCACCAGTGGCTGTTCTTGTATCAGCTTGAGCAACTGCTGGCCGAACGTAAAACCGCTGACCCAGCCAGTTCCTACACCGCGAAACTGTATGCCAGCGGCACCAAACGCATCGCACAGAAAGTGGGTGAAGAAGGCGTAGAAACCGCGCTGGCTGCGACGGTGAACGACCGCTTTGAGCTGACAAACGAAGCCTCTGATCTGATGTATCACCTGCTGGTGCTGCTGCAGGATCAGGACCTTGACCTGACGACGGTGATTGAGAATTTACGTAAGCGTCATCAGTAAGTTGCAGAGCAGATATGAAAAAACCGGGCACTGCCCGGTTTTTTGTTGTCAGGTTCAGGTTTACTCTGCTTTTGCGTTGTAACCACGCAGAGCATTTCGCCCCAGCACCACGCCAGCCCCAATCATCCCGCCGAGCAGAACCGCCAGCACCAGGGTAATCGCTTTTTTCGGACTGTCACGACGAACCGGTAACGTTGGTTTCATCACGTAGCGGTAGGCGTGTAACTCAGCCCCATCAAGCTTAAGGCTTTCAATATCCAACAGTTTTTGTTTTGTCTGGAAATAATTGTCAGATAATATCAACGGACGCGTAGATTCGTGCTCAATCATGGACTTCAGGGCATCGCTACCCAACAGGAACATGCTGTCCTGCGTAACATCCTGAGTTTGCTGAATCTGCGGCTTGGTCACACCCGCCTGCACTGCATACCGCAGCGCTTCCTGGATTTGCTTGATTCGCAGATCTTTTTGCTCCTGAGCGACCACTTCCTGAGTTTTCAGAGAGTCTTGCAACGTAGTTGTTTGCAATTTGATGTTATCAACCAGGTCAAGTTCCAGCTCTTTGGCAACCTTTTCATCTGTTTGTTGAATGTATATGGCGAGTTGACGCTGAGCGTCTTCTGGTGAGCCACCCACATAAGAAACCGCCAACGGTAATGGTTGCCCTTTTACAGACTGCTCAATCGATAGTTTTTCAGGCTTTTCCTGATTATCCAGCGTTTCCGCCAATGCAGAAAATGACGTGCTAAAACGGCCAATCACGTTTGCCTGTAACTCAGTAACCTTAGGGGCGCTGACACCATACAACACGTTGAGGGCGTTGTTATATGTGGCTATCTGACCAACATCCGGTTGAGTGATAATTGCTGTAGAGGTCCATTTCTCCTTAGCAACTGCCAGATAGCCCACAGCAAGCACTATGGCAATAACAATCGCAATAACGATTGTTACTTTCCCGCGCCACAACTGTACTAGTAAATCAATCAGATCAATCTGTTCCGGATCATGACTGCTCCCGGACATGTTGTTATCACTTACAGACATAGAAACCCTAGATAAGGAAAGACTTAAACTGGGATTAGTTTAGCTATAAATTGAGGCAATGCCATAGGATTAATGATAAAAAAATCAAATTGTTTGAGGGATTTTGATTGGTATTTCAATCACTACTGAAAATCAATACGATTAAACAAAAGTGTAAATACTCAAAGAACACTTTCATGAGCAAAAAAACAGCAATAATCAAATTTCATGCCCGCCAATCGTTGCACTTTACAATTCATTTTAATGAATTCATGTCGTGAATACTTACCGTCTAACCAGTAAAGATGGTAAGCGTAAAAAATATAACAATTAGCTTTTTTACCATCTAACGGTATCATTCCACTTTTTAGTAGCGCCTGTTGGTGCCTGGCTATTATTTAGCCAAAAAGAGGAATAAACATGAAATACCTGGTTACGGGTGCCGCTGGTTTCATCGGCTTCCACGTTAGCAAACGCCTCCTTGAGGCTGGCCATCAAGTAGTCGGTATTGATAATCTGAACGATTACTACGACGTCAGTCTTAAACAAGCTCGTCTGGAATTACTTGCGCAGCCTGGTTTCCAGTTTAATAAAATTGATTTAGCCGACCGCGAAGGCATGACTGAACTCTTCGCATCCGGGCATTTTGAACGCGTAATTCATCTCGCCGCCCAGGCTGGCGTACGTTATTCACTCGAAAACCCGCATGCCTATGCAGACTCAAATCTCACAGGCTTTCTGAACATACTGGAAGGGTGTCGCCATAATAAAATTCAGCATTTACTCTATGCCTCATCCAGTTCAGTTTACGGCCTGAATCGCAAAATGCCTTTCTCTACGGATGATTCCGTCGATCATCCCGTGTCGCTGTATGCAGCAACCAAAAAAGCCAACGAGCTGATGGCTCATACTTATTCCCACCTGTACGGATTGCCCACCACCGGGTTGCGTTTTTTCACCGTGTACGGCCCATGGGGTCGACCGGATATGGCGCTGTTCAAGTTCACCAAAGCGATGCTGGAAGGGAAAAGTATTGACGTCTATAACTACGGCAAAATGAAGCGTGACTTTACCTATATCGATGATATCGCAGAAGCGATCATTCGCCTGCAGGATGTCATTCCACACGCAGACACACAATGGACCGTTGAAACAGGCACGCCAGCAGCCAGCATTGCGCCCTGGCGCGTCTACAATATCGGCAATAGTTCACCGGTTGAGCTAATGGACTATATCCAGGCTTTGGAAGATGCTCTGGGTATTGAAGCGAAGAAAAACATGCTACCACTACAGCCAGGTGATGTACTGGAAACCAGCGCAGACACTAAAGCACTGTATGAGGTAATTGGTTTTAAACCTGAAACCACGGTAAAAGATGGGGTGAAGAACTTTGTTGACTGGTATCGTAATTTCTACAAAGTTTAATTACTGACCTGATTAAAATAAAAAGGCCTTTTATAAGGCCTTTTTTATGGAGACGAGATTAATCACTACCAAACAAATCGCGGGTATAAACTTTATCGGCAACATCAGCTAATTCTGACGTCATGCGGTTAGAAATAATAATATCCGCTTCATTTTTGAACGAATTAAGATCACGCACTACCCGAGAGTGGAAAAATTCATCTTCCTCCATCACGGGTTCATAAATAATAACGGGCACACCCTTGGCTTTAATGCGCTTCATGATGCCCTGAATAGATGATGCCCGAAAATTATCGGAACCACTTTTCATGATCAAACGGTACACGCCGACCACCTTAGGCTTACGCGCAAGAATAGAATCTGCAATGAAGTCCTTACGCGTACGGTTAGCATCAACGATCGCGCCAATAATGTTATTCGGTACAGACGCGTAGTTAGCCAGCAACTGCTTAGTATCTTTCGGCAGACAGTAGCCGCCATAGCCGAATGATGGATTGTTGTAGTGATTACCGATACGCGGATCCAGGCACACACCTTCAATAATCTGCCGTGAGTTCAAGCCAAGACTTTCTGCATAGCTATCCAGCTCGTTAAAGTAGGCCACACGTAACGCCAGATAGGTGTTAGCGAACAACTTGATGGCTTCGGCTTCAGTAGAGTCGGTAAACAGCGTCGGAATGTCTTTTTTAACCGCACCTTCCTGCAGCAACGCGGCAAAACGCTCGGCTCGTTCGGAACGTTCACCAATAACGATACGGGACGGATGCAAGTTGTCGTGTAGCGCACGACCTTCACGCAGGAATTCTGGCGAAAAGAAAATATTGTCGATACCCAACTGTTCTTTAATAGAGTTCGTAAAGCCAACCGGAATCGTTGATTTAATTACCATCACCGCATTTGGGTTGATTTCGACCACATCGCGGATCACTGACTCGACGCTCGAAGTGTTAAAGTAGTTAGTTGTCGGATCGTAATCAGTCGGTGTCGCGATGATAACGTAGTCCGCGTCGCGGTAAGCATCATACTTATCGGTCGTTGCACGGAAATTCAGCTGTTTTGTCGCCAGATATTCTTCGATCTCCTTATCAACGATCGGCGATTTTTTCTGATTCAGCATCTCGACCTTCGTCGGAACGATATCCAGAGCGACCACTTCGTGGTGCTGGGCAATCAGAATACCGTTCGACAAACCTACATAACCTGTTCCTGAGATAGTTATCTTCATTCGCTGTGTAACTTCTTCCGGTTGAACATTTGAGGGTGAACACGCTGCCAATAACGTGGCGCATCGCTCTGCATCGCACCAGTATATCGTGATTTGCTACAACACCGGATATCAGACCTGACTGAATCCCATTTTTTGGCAATAAAAAAGCCCGGAGGAGCGCTCCGGGCCTGGATTCACAGTTTGACTAAATCAGATTAATCCAGCCATTCGGTATGGAACACGCCTTCTTTATCGGTGCGTTTATACGTATGTGCACCAAAGTAGTCGCGCTGGGCCTGGATCAGGTTAGCCGGCAGTACCGCAGAGCGGTAGCTGTCGTAGTAGGCTATCGCTGCAGAGAAGGTCGGTACCGGAATACCGTTCTGCACAGCATAAGCCACTACATCACGTAGCGCTTGCTGATATTCGTCAGCGATATTTTTGAAATACGGAGCCAGCAGCAGGTTCGCGATACCTTTGTTTTCAGCATAGGCGTCGGTGATTTTCTGCAGGAATTGCGCACGAATGATGCAGCCCGCGCGGAAGATCTTCGCAATTTCGCCGTAGTTCAGATCCCAGTTGTATTCGTCAGATGCGGCACGCAGTTGAGAGAAGCCCTGAGCATAAGAGACGATTTTGCCCAAATACAGCGCGCGACGGACCTTCTCAACAAACTCTGCTTTATCACCAGCCAGTTTAGCCTGCGGGCCAGACAGCACTTTAGATGCCGCAACGCGCTGGTCTTTCAGAGAAGAGATGTAGCGAGCGAATACGGATTCGGTGATCAGCGACAGCGGTTCGCCCAGATCCAGAGAGCTCTGGCTGGTCCATTTACCGGTGCCTTTGTTCGCCGCTTCGTCCAGGATCACATCAACAAGGTATTTACCCTCTTCGTCTTTCTTGGTGAAGATATCTTTGGTGATGTCGATCAGATAACTGCTCAACTCACCTTCATTCCACTCGGTGAAAGTAGTTGCCAGCTCTTCGTTAGACAGGTTCAGACCGCCTTTCAGCAGAGAATAGGCTTCCGCAATCAGCTGCATATCGCCGTATTCAATCCCGTTGTGCACCATCTTCACGTAATGACCCGCGCCATCGGCACCGATATAGGTCACGCACGGCTCGCCATCTTCAGCAACCGCGGCAATCTTGGTCAGGATAGGAGCAACCAGTTCGTACGCTTCTTTCTGACCACCTGGCATGATGGATGGGCCTTTCAGTGCGCCCTCTTCACCGCCGGAAACACCGGTACCGATGAAGTTGAAGCCTTCGGCTGACAGTTCGCGGTTACGACGAATAGTGTCCTGGAAGAAGGTGTTACCACCATCAATGATGATGTCGCCTTTATCCAGATACGGCTTCAGGGAATCAATGGCAGCATCGGTGCCAGCACCCGCTTTTACCATTAACAGGATACGACGTGGGGTTTCAAGAGACTCGACGAACTCTTTCACCGTGTAATAAGGAACCAGTTTCTTACTCGGGTTCTCGGCAACAACTTCTTCAGTTTTCTCGCGGGAGCGGTTGAAGATGGAGACGGTATAACCACGGCTTTCGATGTTGAGCGCCAGGTTGCGCCCCATCACTGCCATACCGACGACGCCGATCTGTTGCTTGGACATTACATACTCCTGTCAGGTGTGGTCACCGCGCGACGTATGCGCGGCTTGAATGTGTTCTAGATGTTAACTCAGGTTAATGTCACTGAATAGAGATAGGTTCACTTATGGTTCTTTTTGACTTAAAAATAATTATTGTTTGGCAGGTTGAATATCGCATATTTTCTACGACAAAAACTCAATTCCTGAACGGCAATCTAATTTTGAGCTTATAAGCTAATTTTCTAAATACGTTACTAAATCTGTATTTGACTATTTTCCCGTCGAAAACAATATATTCATCTTTTACTGATAGGGTATGAATTCCATTATTGTAAGGCGACAATGGAAGAATCTCCATATGCTCTTTTTCTTTACTTAATTTCATGAAAAATGTAAAAATCTAATGTTACGAGTTGCATTAAAGAAAACTCGTAAGAAAAAAGTAAAAAAATTTGCTTTTGACCACTGCATACCCCCTCCATTTCGCCCAACCCTACTGTTTTTTACAATAGGGGACATTTTATGCTCGACAAAATCATTTAGAAGTGAATCAGAGTAGAACAATCTTTGTTTGAAAGGCTCGTTTATAGTCGAAGTAAATAAATAATAGACGCCATTTACATTATGAATAAAGGAGTCAACATACATATCATCACACAATATCTTTCTAACAAATTCAAAACATTTTAATTCACTATTAAATTTATATAGATAAATGCCATTACGGTCTCCTTCTTCCGGGATACAATATAAACCGTCTTCGGCCTCAAATATATATGGAAAAGACTTATGGCCTAAGTTCTTATTTATCTCATCAAAAAAAGGATACTCATTCCCATTTAGATCTATACACTTTAGCTTCGCATTACCTGATATGTAGTTAAAATCTTCGTACGCAACATAATATACTTCAGAAATTTTAAATATGAATGGATCTGCTTCATAATCGCTTTTAACATTAATATCAAGCCATTTAACTTTCTGTTTTGATAGTTCTCCATCTAAAACAAGCGACAAGTCGCAAGATGCGATACCTATACGCCAAATATCTTGTCCGAATAACTTATAGAAAATTTTATTTAACAAACTCATAATCAATTATCACAAGCAGCAAATGAAATGTGACGACCGTCAGCACAAGGAGATTCAGAACTGAAATCTGTCATAAAGTAATTTATATTGGAGCCAATTCGTCTGTCATAAAAATACTGCTTATAATTGTCATCCTCTTCTAGCCCACTGAAAGAAAAAATTCTTGGACAAATTTTTGAATTGAAAACTTTACCTTCAGAGCCAGGATTTACGATATAATGGATAACCCTATCGATAAT
>ENA-UEPN01000563-UEPN01000563.1-human-gut-metagenome-genome-assembly--contig:-NODE-563-length-24511-cov-5.716215_pt1 | contig 24511 bp, 25 predicted proteins | sample MGYA00242897_ERZ507910 | MGnify/ENA primary metagenome ERZ507910 (study PRJEB26167, sample SAMN06115525) | human gut metagenome | host: Homo sapiens | place: China:Jiangxi | collected 2015-08-20...
AGTGTATGGCATTAATAACGTACATTCTTATTGCGATACCGGTATGTCTACTGGCTATCATTCTATGGCTATATTTCAATTATTGGAAATATAAACGCAAGAATCATTTCATATTCCTGATACTTCTTTTTTATCCGGTATTGTCGTATGCACAATATATGGACAAAACGCAATGCAAAATTTCATTTTCATCGCATGCAAACCAGGCGGGAAAATTGGAATATACCCAAGACGGAATAATTTACCGTTTTACGCCGGAAAGCAATGCGTGGAAAATAACCATCAAAAACAATACGAACAAGAATGCACGGATAAATTGGGAAAAAGGCAGTTTTATCATTAATGGAAAAGCTTCCGGAATCAGTTTGTATCCTTTTACATCCGATGATCCCCCTACGGATGTTATCAAAGAAAAATCTGAAATAACCCGAACCGTTACTGCATCCAACTTAATAAAAGGGAAAAAGGTTAATAAAATATATAGTAAACGCAATTTGAAGAGAAACGGACGGACGTCCGTCAACATTGCTTTGCCAATCGGTATCGGCAATAAACCGCAGTTTTTCCATATATTCAATTTTATTGTAACAGCTAACTAACTATGACTTTCCAATATATTATCAACCATTTGCATGAACCGCATTTGTGGTGTATTGTACTGACCGCCCCACACGCCGAACTCAATATCCAAAAGAAACTGGAACAACAAGGGTTTATCACTTATGTTCCAACGATTTCAGTTCGGCGCAGTTGGGCCGGATGTATAAAAGAAATACACATCCCGACAATAGCAAGATGTGTATTTGTATATGCAACCAAGGAAGAAATGCAAGAGATGCAAAAGGAATATACCGCCTTATCTCTGCAAACCGTTACAGCTTTATATCAAAGCCAATAAATCCTTTCTAAAAACAAATTTATAAATATACCTACGAATCATTTCAACACATCAGAGATCCTCTTTTTCAAGTTCAATTTTGCCAAATCCTCCGGTTTTAATTCCAACTCCACCAACACCTTAGCGGTAGCGACATTATATGAGGATTCTTTTATATCACAATTTGTCTGTCCTTCATGTAAAGAGTATAGCATAGCAAAGTCATAGTTCAATGCTCTTGAAACGTTGTATAACGTATCCGTATCAATACTTTTCCGTGTCAACATATAATCGACACTTTGAGGTCTAACACCCAATCTTCTTGCAAGTTCAGCCTTAGTAATCTGGTTATCAGCCATAACACTCCTGATAACCTCGCCAATATATATATTACTCTTTTCCATTTCAATGAAGATACGAATTAATTAGCCACACTAAAACTACTTGAATAATAATTTGTCTGTATATAAGTTCGTTTTAATCCACAATTTATTTGTTTTATCAATTAATTTATGATATTTTTGCCGCGTATTCATATAAATAAAAAGATAATACATATAATGCCATGACATTGAGTAGTTGCATTCTCATTACAATCCCGGTCTGTATATCAGCCATCCTTATGCAGACTTACTTTGACAGCCGAAAATACAAACGGATACCTCATCTCATTGTTTTATTGTCATTCCTGTTTCCCACCTTATCACATGCACAATACATCGACAACGAAAACTGCCGCATTTCATTCAAATCATATGAAAACCATCAAGGGAAACTGGAATATAACAAAGAGGGAATTATTTATCAATTCATTCCGAACAGCAATGCATGGAAAGTCATCATCAAAAACAACACCGATGAAACCGTATGGCTAAACTGGAAACAAGCCGGTTTCATTGTTAACGGAAGGGCGTCAGGCATCAGCCTCTACCCTTTTACAACAGACGAAGCTCCTTTGGAAACCATCAAACACAACCAGGAAATAAACCGCACAATTACAGCAACCAACTTAATTACGGAAAAAGGTATCAGCAAAATATATCACAAAAAGAAATTCAGAAAAAACGGAAGAACTTCAGTCACCATCGTTTTTCCAATGACAGTCGGTAATAAACCGCAATTTTTCCACACTTTCAATTTTACAGTAACAAAAGACAACTAACTATGACTTTTCAACATATCATCCATCACTTAGATAAACCACATTCATGGTTTATCGTGTTGACCAACCCGCACACCGAACTGAATACCAAAAAGAAACTGGAACAGCAAGGTTTTATTACCTACGTCCCATTGGTTTCGGTTCGGCGATGCTGGGAAGGGTGTATAAAAGAAATACACATCCCGGCGATAGCGAGATGTGTATTTATATGCAACTGACGAAAATGTACTGAGAATGCAGAAAGAATATACCATACTGAATCCTCAAGCCGTTGCAGCCTTATATCAAGACCAATAAATATAAGCCAGTGTACTGACACTGATAACTACCCAAAGCAGAATACCCTGTACAAGCGGTTTGATACCTACTGCTTTCAGGACATCACGGGAAAGGGAAGCTCCTATAAAGAACAATGTTATTGTCAATGCCTTACGGGCAATACTGTTGATTCCCGCACCGATTAAAGCCCCTGTCTCGGAAAGATTCAAGACATAGGTATTGACAATCATTGCCAAAACAAAGAAGAAGATAAACCAGGGTATACTGATTTTCTGCCCTTTACTTTTGAAAATAAATGAAGTAGCAATTGCCAACGGAATAATCCAAAGCGCACGGGTCAGCTTGATAGTAGTAGCTACCCGCAACGCCTCCTCACCATAGGCAGCACCCGCACCAACTACCGAACTGGTGTCATGAATGGCAATGGCAGCCCATGTACCGAACTCATGCTGGCTCATATTCAAGGCATGACCTATTACAGGAAATATGAACAATGCAATCGCATTCAAAATAAAAATCGTACCCAAAGCCACAGACATTTCACTGTCTTTTGCCTTCAACACAGGACCTACCGCCGCGATAGCGCTACCACCGCAAATAGCCGTACCGGAGCTGATCAGATAAGAAGTGTCACGATCTACTTTCAGAAACTTACGACCAATAACCCAGCCGATAAGTAATGTACCTACCACAGAGATAACCGTAAACTCCATACCTTCCTTACCGGAAGCAAGCGAAGCCTGCAAATTCATACCGAAACCCAGACCTACCACAGAATACTGCAACAAATATTTGGATATTTTCTTATTAAACTTAGGATGTGCCTGTCCGCATAACAAAGCAAACGACAGACCAAGAAATAAAGCTACCGGAGGGGTAACCCATGCGGAATAAGCGTGCATTCCCGGAATATAATCAAGAAACAAGAAAAAAGAAAGAATGACAAGAAGTGAAACGTAAATAATTTTGTTGTTGTTTTGCAGAAAAGACATATTGATGCTTTTCGTCAATGTTCGAGTTGAAGCCATACTTTTTTATTTTTATTAATTTGTTTTCGACCGCAAAGGTAGGCTTCTTTTCTCAATCATGCCAATTGTTTCTGCTTATGTGCTATAACTTATGGTTATTGTGCATGGCAAATTGCATGAATACTTGCGCCAAACCGCTTTCTTGCCCCTGAGGCTGTGCAAAACTAAAATCGCGTAACATAGGCATTCCCTTAATCTCAACGACACGCAACTGTCCAGAATACAATTCGCGCGTAATGGAACGAACGGAAACAATGCCCAGACAATCGGTATGTTCCAAAAACAATTTGATACTTTCCGTGCTTCCCAAATACATCAAAACCTGTAAAGAGGATAACTTTATATTATGTTGCTGCAAGGCACGCTCAAAAACATCCAATGTCCCCGAACCTCTTTCGCGAAGCACCAAAGGCAAATGGAACAATTCATCAGGAGTTATCTCCTCTCCCACAGCCAATTTACTGCCTGTACGCACCACTGCCACCAACTCATCTTCCAAAAAAGTAGTATATCTAATATTAGGCAACCTGAATACTCCTTCGACAAAGCCCAAATCAATGCGATGTTCCTGCAAAGCGGCCTCTATCTCTCTGGAATTACCATTCAACAATGACAGGCTGACTTGTGGAAACTTACCGATAAAGCTGGCAAGCAAAGGAGGTAACACATATTGGGCAATGGTAGTGCTGGCCCCCAGCTTCAAACCGCCTGTATATTCATTATGCAACAAGTGCATTTCGTACTCTAACCGTTTATAGTCTTCCAAAATCCGCTCGCAATGTTCCAAGAGCAAATTGCCCGACTCCGTCAACGAAATTCTGCTACCCTGCCGGTCGAACAAACGTGTCTGATAAGCAGCTTCCAACTCTTGTATATGTTTGGTAATAGCAGGCTGACTGACAAACAATTCTTGCGAAGCCTTCGTAAAACTCAGATTCTTCGCAACAGACCGGAATACCTTTAAACGAAAATCGCTCACAGCACAATGAATTAAATTGATTAATTATTCTGCAAATCTTCACTCCTGATACCCAACACCGACATCAGCGGATACCCCAGCACCTCCCAACGGCATACAGCCGGAGCGGCAGGCTCCTCCATACGGAAATAAACAATGTCTTTTGCCGCTTCTTTATGTCCGGCATTTTCCAATGCGCATTCCCTCAAAACGTTCTCAACCTCTTTACCATACTCCTCATTAAAAGGAACAACAATCAGCTTCTTCACTTCGGCGGCATTCAATACTATCTGCAACAAATCAAGATACAAGTCTCCACGAGACACAAAACCCTCTGAAGGCACAGCCATAAAACTGAATTCACCCAAAGAAGCCTTAAACGCTACTCCATCCAATTCGTTCTTCAAATCGGATGGCAGGCAGTGCTCCAGCTTTCCGGACTGCTTATCATATACGAGAAGTACCTGTACATCATTGTCACTCCCTTTCAATCCGGCATCCATAGCCAGATACATGGTAAAAAGCGCCAGATCCACTGTTTGTAAAGCACCTCCCAGCAACGGTTCAAAATACTTCCTCAAATCGTTTATAACAAAATTCAGGTAGGCAACATCAATCACCATTACCGTTTCGGAAAGTTTTATTTGGGTATTTTCCATATTACTCATTTATTTATTGAGGGAGTAAAGATACAAAAAGTTTTGTAGATAAAAGGTATTTGTCGCAAATCAGCCAATTTGACATTCATTTTCTTCTATTAACTGAAATTTTGTCTCATTTTTGCTGCTGGCAAATCTTTTGCGCCTTTTAAAGTGTTATGAAGCTGATAAAAATAGAAAGGAGAACTAAATATGAACTTTAACCAATTTACTATCAAAGCTCAAGAAGCCGTACAAGAAGCCGTGAACTTGACGCAAGCACGGGGGCAGCAAGCCATCGAACCTGTACACTTGCTTCAAAGCGTGATGAAAGTGGGCGAAAACGTTACCAATTTCATCTTCCAGAAGTTAGGCATGAACGGGCAGCAAATCGCACTCGTACTTGATAAGCAGATTGACTCCCTGCCCAAAGTATCGGGTGGAGAACCCTACCTGAGTCGTGAGACTAATGAAATTTTTCAGAAGGCAACCCAATATTCCAAAGAAATGGGCGATGAGTTCGTTTCACTGGAACCGATGTTGCTTGCTTTGCTCACTGTAAAAAGTACCGCTTCCACCATCCTGAAAGATGCCGGAATGACGGAGAAAGACCTGCGCAATGCAATCAATGAATTACGGAAAGGCGAAAAGGTTACTTCGCAATCCAGCGAGGACACTTACCAGTCATTGGAAAAGTATGCCATCAATCTGAACGAGGCAGCCCGAAGCGGCAAACTGGACCCCGTTATCGGACGTGATGAAGAAATCCGCCGGGTTCTGCAAATCCTAAGCCGCCGTACCAAGAACAATCCTATATTGATAGGTGAGCCGGGTACAGGTAAAACAGCCATTGTAGAAGGACTTGCCCACCGTATATTGCGGGGTGATGTACCTGAGAATCTGAAAAACAAACAAGTTTATTCACTGGATATGGGTGCATTGGTTGCAGGAGCCAAATATAAGGGCGAGTTCGAAGAACGTCTGAAAGCCGTCGTCAATGAAGTGAAGAAATCGGAAGGAGACATCATTCTGTTCATCGACGAAATCCACACATTGGTAGGCGCCGGTAAAGGCGAGGGAGCAATGGATGCCGCCAATATTCTGAAACCTGCTCTGGCACGCGGTGAGCTGAGAAGCATCGGTGCTACCACCTTGGACGAGTATCAAAAATACTTTGAGAAAGACAAGGCTTTGGAACGCCGTTTCCAAATCGTTATGGTAAACGAACCGGACACGTTAAGCACCATTTCCATCCTTCGTGGCTTGAAAGAACGTTATGAAAACCATCACCATGTACGGATTAAAGACGATGCCATCATTGCTGCCGTAGAATTGAGCAACCGTTATATCACCGACCGCTTCCTGCCGGATAAAGCCATTGACCTGATGGATGAAGCTGCCGCCAAACTCCGTATGGAAGTAGATTCTGTACCGGAAGAGTTGGATGAGATTTCCCGTAAAATCAAACAACTGGAAATTGAACGCGAAGCCATCAAGCGCGAAAATGACCGTCTCAAACTGGAGCAAATCGGCAAGGAACTTGCCGAACTAAAAGAACAGGAAAAGTCGTATAAAGCAAAATGGCAAAACGAAAAGACACTGGTCAACAAAATTCAGCAGAATAAAGTTGAAATAGAAAACCTGAAGTTTGAAGCCGATAAAGCAGAACGTGAAGGGGATTATGGAAAAGTAGCCGAAATACGTTATGGCAAACTTCAAGCATTGAATCAGGAAATTGAAGAGACCCAGCAAAAGCTGCACGAAATGCAGGGCGATAAAGCAATGATTAAGGAAGAAGTTGACGCCGAGGATATCGCAGATGTAGTATCCCGATGGACAGGCATACCGGTAAGCAAAATGCTGCAAAGCGAAAAGGAGAAACTATTGCATCTGGAAGATGAACTGCATCAGCGTGTTATCGGACAGAATGAAGCCATCGAAGCTGTAGCCGATGCTGTACGCCGCAGCCGCGCGGGACTGCAAGATCCCAAGCGCCCTATCGGCTCATTCCTCTTTCTCGGTACTACCGGTGTAGGTAAAACGGAACTTGCCAAGGCGCTTGCCGAATTCCTGTTTGATGATGAAACGATGATGACGCGTATCGATATGAGCGAATATCAGGAGAAACATAGCGTTTCCCGTCTGGTAGGAGCTCCTCCGGGATATGTGGGATATGATGAAGGCGGTCAGTTGACGGAAGCTGTACGCCGCAAACCTTACTCCGTCGTACTGTTCGATGAAATAGAGAAAGCACATCCGGATGTATTCAACATACTATTGCAAGTATTGGATGACGGACGTTTGACGGATAATAAGGGACGTACCGTAAACTTCAAGAATACCATTATCATCATGACTTCCAATATGGGTAGCGGATACATTCAAAGCCAAATGGAGAAACTGAACGGTTCCAACAAGGAAGAGATTGTAGAGGAAACCAAGAAGGAAGTTATGAATATGCTGAAAAAAACAATCCGCCCGGAATTTCTGAATCGTATCGACGAGACAATCATGTTCTTGCCGCTGACTGAAAAAGAAATCAAACAGATTGTTGTACTTCAAATCAAGAGCGTACAAAAGATGTTATCCGGAAACGGCGTGGAACTGGTATTGACCGATGCCGCCATAGATTTCCTGGCCAATGCAGGATATGATCCGGAGTTTGGTGCCCGCCCAGTGAAACGTGCTATCCAGCATTACTTGCTGAACGATTTGTCCAAGAAGCTGTTATCACAGGAAGTTGACCGCAACAAACCGATTACAATAGATGCGGATACAACACAGAGCGGACTGGTATTCAGGAATTGAAAATCAAACTTAAAAAAACGAAGGTGTATGGGGAACAGTTTCTCATACACCTTCGTTTTTTAATTCCAAAACGGAATACAATTATTCCACAACTTTTTCCTTTACTTCCTCTGTAGCAGTTTCAGGTGTCTCTGTCGCCTCAAAGTCCGTTATACCACTTGCTACCAACAGATTATACCAGGAAATCAGTTTTTTAATATCAGACACATATACGCGGTCGCGGTCAAAATTAGGCAACACCTCCGCCAAATAAGCTTGGAGTTCTTTCACAGAAGCCTTTTTTACATCCAATGCCACAGCTGCACCATTTTCCTTTTTCTTCATTGAGAGAAGTACATCTTTCAAAGGTACTTCTTCTGTATCTGTATACATGGCAATATCTCCTAAAGAGATAATCTTTTCATTACCATAAGCAGGAAAACGTTTCTTGTCAACAAGTGACTCCACAATCAACATATTCTTTCCCTGAGAGATGAGTTTATACAATCCCGGCTTACCGGAAATAGACAAAATAGTCTTCAACATAATATATTCAGTTTTTGTAATTAGTAGTTCATTTTTTCGGTGGGCAAAGATAGGTATTATTTTGAGACAGAAAAGTGATTAAGCCCAAAACCTGCGGAATTAACGGTGTTTCGCCATCATTCACTATCACAAAATCTGCCAGTCTCCGTTTTTCTTCATCGCTCATCTGACTACGAATGCGCTTTTCTATCAGTTCACGTGAGGAAGCATCCCGCTTCATGGCACGCTGCACCCGTATCTCCTCGGGAGCGTAGACCATAACAACTACATCAACCTCATCTGCAAATCCAGCCTCTATCAGAATAGCAGACTCGATTCCTGCCATCCGGCATGCCGCACGCTGACAAACCCACTGCCTGAAATCCTCTTTTACACGCGGATGAACAATACCATTAATCTGCCCGGCATGCTCGGGGCTACCGAAAAGATAAGACGCAAGCAGAGACTTATTCAATACTCCACCGACATACACCTCCTCACCCAACAAGGCAGTCAACTCACTGCGAATACAAGAGTCTGTCATCATAAGCTGTTTGGTTTCCCCATCAGAAATATAGACCGGGATTCCCATCACCTCCAACAGTCGGGACACAACACTTTTTCCACTGCCGATACCACCGGTTATACCTATCTTGACAGTCATAATGAAGGAGATATTTGTTCTATAAGAAAATCGACCTGCTCCGGATTAAAACGCACTTGTTTCACCCCGTCGGGAATATTCCGCAATTTTACCGTATACTTGTCCGAGCCCAAACGCAGCAATTCCTCATAAGAAACATTGATATGAAAATCATCTGCAGTTATCTCACGGAAACGGCTAAGCCCTACCTGGAAAGTTACTTGAACCTTAGAAGGAAAAGCACGCAATACTTTATCAGCCGGAAAGTTTACGCCGTGCAACGGTACTTCCACCGTCTTTTCCGTATAAATGTCCACAGGAAGTATCATCTCGATAGAGGCAGGAACAAACTTCACACCTCGTCGCGCAAGCAAAGACACCTGTTGCCGCAATGTATCGGAGACATTCTCCTGTTTGACAGGCTGGGTATAGGCAGCGGTTATCGTATCCAATACCCCTTCCGGTGCATAAGCCAAAACCGAGTCCGGTTTAAAAATCGTATCCGACAAATAATATTGACGGCCGGCACCCACTGTCCCCGATAATCTGACAGGTACCAATTTGGACATTCCCGTTGCATAAATGTATTCCAAGGTATCTGGCTTCATAGAAAGCAAGCGGGTGGAAACATTCAACTGACTCAGCACTTTTTTCTCAAACTGAGAAGCATAAATACGTACATGATTATCAACAGCTTTATAATCGGAAAAGTCAAGCGAAACCGGATAGAAGCTCTTTCCCAACATATAATTAAGCAAAACAGTACCTTTATCCTTTACCTTTATATGCAGTTCGGAGACCGGCTCTGAAGTAATCATCGTATTATTAGGCACTCCACGCAAACGGACCGGAATAGAAAATTCCGCTTCATAATCGTTGTTCAGTGTCTGCAACAACCAGAAACCACCGGCTATAAAGAAGAAAAATAAAAAAACAAAGAACTCTCTGCTCTTATCACTGAGCAGAAAGTCCTTTGTTTTTCCGGTTATATTCAAATAAATACGTCTTATGTTCCTACGATCAAACATAGGCTCACATCTGCTTATTTAGAAGCCTGACTACTGTTTGCATCAGCAGCAGCGGCAAAAATGGAATTCTTGTCAATATGGATTTTAACGTTGGAAGCAATTTCAAGAACCACATCATTATCGTTAATTTCCTTGATAATACCATGAATGCCACCGGCAGTAATCACCTTTTGGTTCACTTGAAGAGATTTGCGGAAATTCGCAATTTCTTTTTGCTTCTTATTTTGCGGGCGAATCATAAAGAAATACATAATAGCGAACATAGCTATCAACATAATCCACATCATGCTTCCGTCCGGGCCTGCAGCAAGAGCTTGCAGGAAAAATACTGTCATCAAATTCATAAATATTCCGTTTTAATTTTTATTATTCAACAAAGGTATCAGTTTTTCGACAACTTCCCTTCTTTTTTCAATTCCTTAACTATTCCATCCAAAGTGCCATTGACAAAACTGCCACTCTTGGCTGTACTGTACACTTTGGCTATATCTACATACTCATTCAACGAAACGCTGACGGGAATGTTCGGGAAACTCAATATTTCGGCCAATGCACACTGCATGATAACTACATCCATAAAAGCTACACGGTCCAAATCCCAGTTACGTGTGTTTTCGCTAATAAGATGACGGTAGTAATCGCAGTTCAGAATAGCACGGCGGAACAAACGGCGGGCAAACTCCTGATCTTCATCATCCTTAAACTCAGGCAATAACGGCTGATTCGCGCCATTCTTCTCATCAAAGCGTTTGATTGTTTTCAGAACGAATGTATCCACAATTTCCTTGTCGTCATTCCAATAAAGGCTTTGATCTTCGAGCAATATATCAAGTTCCTCATTATTGAAAATGAATGTCTTATAAAGCTTTCTCCATAATTCACGATCTGCCTCGTAAGAGTTTTCGGAAGAAGCCATATATTCCTTATATATATCAGACGCTACAATCTTTTCAAATAACCCTTTAACAAAATCTTCATCATTCTCCCAAGTACGTTTCTGGTTGGAAATAAAGTCCATCAACTGCCTGTTCACTTCCAGTTGGGAAATGAATTTGTTTTCTACAAACTTCATGTTCGGATACAACTCTTCGGCTGTGGGAGCCAACTTTGCTTTTGCCGCATCAATGCGCTTTTGTGCGTAGTTCGTCAAGGCTATCATCAACATAAGCAGATAATTGTAAAGGTCATATGCCTTGGAGAGACTAAAGAACAACTCTTTCTCCGCAGCATCTAAATTTTTACTGCCATTCTGATAATAAGCATATACAATCTGTATAATCTTAAGACGAATAAGAACTCTGTTTATCATAACTAAAGTAAATACTGGTGTTTTAACGAGGTGCAAAAGTAGATATTTTTAATGAGTTTACATAAATAAATCACATTTTTTAATGCAGATAATCATTATCCGGGCTTTTTCTTTTGACAGTTTAAAAAAAATCGTCAATTTTGAACCCGATTACAACAAGATAGCTATAATATGGAAGACTTTAAAAAGAAAAGCGGACTGGACGTGAGCGACAAAGAAATAGTATTCTCCCAATCCATTAAAGCAGGCAAGCGCATCTATTATTTAGATGTTAAGAAAAACAGAAAGGACGAAATGTTCCTTGCTATCACTGAAAGCAAGAAGATAGTAACGGGTGAAGGAGATGAATCACAGGTTAGTTTTGAAAAACATAAAATCTTTTTGTACAAAGAAGATTTTGAAAAATTCATGAATGGCCTGCAACAGGCTATTGGCTTCATTCAGGAACAGCAAGGATGTTTTATGCGCCGCAACGACAATGAAGAACAACCTGACAATGTGCAGCCGGCAGAAGAACAGAAAGAAAAAGATTCTCCGCTTGACGGAGAAATTAAAATAGATATTGATTTTTAAAGGAAAACCTTTTGATAATTCAAAAAGAAGCGGTATTTTTGCACCGCTTTTTTGCAACATCGTGTGGTGAACCACATCGTGTGATGGTGAATTAAGCAATAATCTACTTAATTTAGAGTAACACAAAAAGAAATTAAAATGAAATCAATTGAAGTAAAAGGAACTGCAAGAACTATTGCAGAGCGTTCTTCGGAACAAGCAAGAGCTTTGAAAGCTATTCGTAAAGACAACGGTGTACCTTGCGTACTCTACGGAGCAGGTGAAAACGTTCATTTCACTGTACCGGCAGAAGGTCTGCGCAATTTGGTTTATACTCCGCACATCTACGTGGTTGACCTGATTATCGATGGCAAGAAAGTAAATGCTATCTTGAAAGATATTCAATTCCACCCGGTAAAAGATACTATCCTGCACGTTGACTTCTATCAGATTGATGAAACTAAACCTATCGTAATGGAAGTTCCCGTACAAATGGAAGGTTTGGCAGAAGGTGTGAAAGCCGGTGGTAAGCTGACTCTGCAGATGCGTAAACTGAAAGTTAAAGCTTTGTACAACGCTATTCCTGAAAAACTGATTGTCAATGTATCTCATTTGGGATTGGGCAAAACGGTAAAAGTAGGTGAATTAAGCTACGAAGGTTTGGAACTGTTGAATGCTAAAGAAGCCGTTGTATGTGCTGTTAAGCTGACTCGTGCCGCAAGAGGTGCTGCTGCAGCTGCTGCAAACAACTAATCAGCGCTTTCTTAGTAAGCAAACGAGATATTCCGGAACGCGGATTAACGCAGACGACGCAGATTTCATATCCGCGGACAACTGCGATAATCCGCGTTCCTCTCTTTTTATCTGAATTATCATTAAAGCCAAGTATATAAAAATGAAATATCTAATTGCCGGTTTAGGCAATATCGGTCCCGAATATCACGAAACCCGCCATAATATAGGCTTCATGGTAGTAGATGCTTTAGCTCAAGCAGCCGGAATAACCTTTAATGACGGACGCTATGGTTTTACAGCTACCATGTCGGTCAAAGGACGCCAACTGATATTGCTGAAACCGTCTACTTTCATGAATCTGAGTGGAAATGCCGTACGCTATTGGATGCAAAAAGAGAACATTCCGTTGGAAAACGTACTGATTGTAGTAGATGATTTGGCACTACCTTTCGGCACCCTGCGGCTGAAAGGGAAAGGAAGCGATGCGGGACATAACGGACTGAAACATATTGCAGCCACATTAGGTACCCAAAACTATGCCCGCCTGCGTTTTGGTATCGGTAATGATTTTCCCCGCGGCGGACAAGTGGATTTCGTTTTGGGACACTTTACGGACGAAGACTGGAAAACAATGGATGAACGCCTGAAAACAGCAGGCGAAATCATTAAAAGTTTCTGTCTCGCCGGTATAGACATTACAATGAATCAGTTCAACAAGAAATGAGTGAAGCAAGAATAGACAAATGGATGTGGGCTGTACGCATATTCAAGACACGTACAATTGCAGCCGAAGCCTGCAAAAAAGGACGTATCAGTATCAATGGTGCACTTGCAAAGGCAGCTCGAATGGTGAAGCCGGGAGATGTAATACAAGTACGCAAACCGCCGGTTACCTATTCTTTCAAAGTACTACAGACTATTGAAAAGCGTGTAGGCGCCAAGCTTGTTCCCGAAATGATGGAGAACATAACCGCCCCAGAGCAATATGAACTGTTGGAAATGAGCAAAATCAGCGGATTTATCAACCGCGCTAAGGGAACGGGACGCCCCACCAAAAAGGATCGCCGTGAACTGGAAGACTTCACTGCGCCTGAATTCGTGGATGACTTTGATTTTGATTTCGACTTTGAAGAATAATATACAAGTATGAGTGAGAAAATAATAAAATGGGGATTTATCGGCTGCGGAGAAGTGACCAAATACAAAAGTGGACCTGCATTTCAGAAAATTGAACACTCCGAAGTGGTAGCTGTGATGAGTCGGGATATCTCCAAAGCCAAAGCTTATGCCAAAGAAAGAGGCATTGCCAAATGGTACAATGATGCACAGGAACTGATTAATGATGAAGACGTAAATGCCGTATATATTGCCACCCCACCCTCTTCCCATGCCACATATGCCATTATGTCCATGAAAGCCGGCAAACCGGTATACATAGAAAAGCCGATGGCAGTGACTTATGAAGAGTGTTGCCGTATCAACCGTATTTCCCAAGAAACCGGCATACCTTGTTTTGTAGCCTATTACCGCCGTTATCTTCCTTATTTCCTGAAAGTAAAGTCATTGGTGGAAGAAGGGGCCATCGGAAATGTCATCAATATACAAATTCGCTTTGCCCAGCCACCCCGCGATCTGGACTATAACAAGGAGAACCTACCCTGGCGTGTACAGCCCGATATCGCCGGTGGCGGTTATTTTTATGATTTGGCTCCACACCAGATAGACATACTGCAAGATATGTTCGGATATATTCTTGAAGCCAACGGATACAAGAGCAACCGTGGCGGACTATATTCTGCAGAGGATACCCTCAGTGCCTGTTTCCAATTTGACAGCGGCCTGGTAGGCAGCGGCTCGTGGTGTTTCGTTGCACATGAGTCTGCACGTGAAGACCGTATCGAAATCATCGGAGACAAAGGTATGATATGCTTTTCTGTATTTACCTATGATCCCATAGCCTTACACACCGAACGAGGAAGGGAAGAAATCCCTGTAGAAAACCCCATTTACGTCCAGCAACCGCTTATTCAAGCTGTTGTAGACCATTTACTTGGCAAATCAATCTGTAACTGCGATGGCGAAAGCGCAACACTGACAAACTGGGTAATGGACAAAATTTTAAATAAAATATAAAATACGAAGTATAAGGTATAAATGGCTATGCTATGATATTACATAACCATTTGTCATTCATAAATCATGCTCATTGCCAATTTATACTTTATACTTCATTCTCTTTCAAAGTTTGCTTCTCACCGCTTCAACCAATTCCTGATATTCGACATCCGTCAGATACACCTTTCCCGGATTCATCTGGAAAGTACCACCATAATCGGGACCATCTACATATTTCGGCGCCAAATGAAAATGAAGATGAGATAATTTGTCTGAATACGCACCATAATTAATCTTTTCCGGATTAAAAGCTTTTTGCATGGCACGAGTCACACGGGCAACATCAGCCATGAAAGCATTGCGTTCCTCATCCGTTAGTTCATTCAAGTCATTGACATGGTCTTTGTAAGCCACAAGGCAGCGCCCGCGATAAGTTTGTCCTTAAAAAGGAAGACACGTGACACACTAAGCTGCGCAATCTCAATCATCAGATTATGCAACGTTTCATTATTCTGACAGTACAGACAGTCTTTCGGATCACTTTTCATGATATTTCTTTTTTAAAGTTTATGTTCGTAAAGCAAAGATAACCGTTATTCCAATATCACAGGTCGACATTCTCATCATTTTCACCGACCAATTTGTACACATCGACATTCTCACCGACAATCCATACTACATCCTCCTCGACAAAAGGCTCGTGCACGTCAGGAGCATGCAAAGTTTCCCCTCCTCGCTCCACTCCAACAATCAGGCAGTGGTATTTCTCGCGTATGCCTGCATCTTTCAATGTTTTACCCAAGAACGGGGAATTTGCATCGATACGCAACTGACGCAGTATCATCTCACTTTTTTCCACGGCGTCCGCAGCTATCGTTGAAAGCTTATTCATTTCCTCACCAAACACATTCAATTCTTCATCAGTAGCAATAACCTGTATCTTATCTAAAGGAAAAAGACGCACAGAAGCACCGGGAATATTTATCCGCCTGCGTCCACGAAGAATAGAAACGACATGCACCCCATAACGCTTGCCAAAATTCAACTCCGCCAGCGTCTTGCCTGCCCAAGCCGATTCCCCGGGAATCTCATAATCCGTCAAATGCAAATCACGCGAAAGCAGACGGCCTGCATATTCAGGCTTCTTCTCGCCCAAATATTCCGCACGCATATCCCGCGACCGCAAATTCTGAAAAAAAGTACGTTCAATCATTATAGACTGCCGCTTCAACTGTCTGGAAAGTATCATCACTATAACCAGCAGTACCGCAACTCCAAAGACAAGACCAACCGACAGTTTAAACAGTCCGGCTATTACAAACATCACAAAAGAAACTGCCAACAGAATTCGCAGCACGATAGTAGCTACCAGCGGAGCGCGATTTCCCCGACTGTCGCGCCACAATGTTACGAATTCTACCGAATGGTTTTTCTTAATCATGATGGCTCGCAGAAAAGGAGAAATAAACAGAACAATGACCAAAGCAGACAATAAAGAGCCCCAAATCCCAGGCAAGTTTCCCTTGAAAAACGGTACCAGGAAGCGGAATGCGATAGCAATCACCGCCACACTTACAATGGAATAAACCACCGTAATACGCAACAAAGCAAATATCAGTTTCTTCCATAAACTCTCATGATTCACAGTCTGCGAACCGGAAGCATAATGCAGCAAAAATTTCTGCCACCGTTCCGGCAAATGCGTATCGACAAAATTGGAAGCCGGTTCTGCAAAACGAATCATATAAGGGGTAAGAAAGGTAGTAATGACAGATACAGCCACCACTATAGGATACAGAAAATGACTTGTTACATGCAAAGACACTCCCAAAGAAGCGATGATAAAAGCAAATTCTCCAATCTGCGTCAAACTGAATCCGCATTGCATAGCCGTCTTAAGCGGCTGCCCTGCAAGCAATACTCCCAATGTGCCGAACAACGATTGCCCGACAATAACCGCCAATGTGATGACAACAATAGGACCCGCATATTCTACTATCATCAAAGGGTCTACCATCATACCTACAGATACAAAGAATATGGCGCCGAATAAATCTTTTACCGGCTTAACCAGACGTTCAATACTTTCCGCCTCTACCGTTTCAGCCAGAATAGACCCCATGATAAAAGCGCCGAACGCAGCTGAAAATCGCGTATGGTCAGCAAGCACAACCATACCGAAACAAAGCCCGAGCGATACAATCAGCAAAGTCTCCTCACTCATCAGCTTCCGACATTTTTTCAACAGAACAGGAATCAAATAGATGCCGACCACAAACCACAATATAAGAAAGAATAACAGTTTTGCTATACTGCCCAGCATTTCCGTCCCTTCAAAATTATGACTGACTGCCATGGTAGACAGCATAACCATCAGGACAATGGCAAGAATATCTTCCAAAATCAACACACTGAGCACCAGCCCGGTAAACTTTTTCTTGCGCATGCCCAAATCATCAAATGCCTTATAGATAATAGTAGTGGAAGACATGGCTATCATACCGCCCAAGAAAATGCAGTCCATCCGTTTCCATCCGAAAGCCGTGCCAACTGCCACGCCCAACAATATCATACAGAATATAATTGTACAAGCAGCGATTATAGCAGCTCCCCCCACCTTGACTATTTTCTTAAAGCTAAACTCCAGCCCCAAAGCAAACAGCAAGAAAATAACGCCGATGTCCGCCCAAGTCTGTATGTTTGCCGTATCCATCACCGAAGGGGTATAAGCCATGTGAGGACTGGCCAAGAAGCCTGCAACGACATACCCCAAGACTAACGGTTGTTTCAGTTTTTTAAATAATAGCGTCATTATTCCGGCGCAAATCAGTATCAATGCCAAATCGGCGATCAAGGGAGCTAAATGTGACATAATATTTGTCCGATTGAAATTCTACTGACAAAGATATAACAAAAAAAGCTTTTGAATCTCTTTTATAACAAAAAACGAGTACCATCAATAGATAAAACAACGACCGGTTGTCTCAATTATAAAATCATTTTAAGAAGAAATACCTTTATAATTAATTGGCGAAAAATTTCTTTATTCAAGTAGAAATATCTTTCTTTGTACTGCTGATTTTAAAAATTTGGAATTGAATACCAACATTAATAAAAACTGTTATGAAAATTTCGCACATTGAACATTTAGGCATTGCTGTAAAAAGCATTGAAGAAGCCCTTCCGTACTACGAAAATGTATTAGGTTTAAAATGCTACAACATTGAAACCGTAGAAGATCAAAAGGTAAGAACCGCTTTCTTGAAAGTAGGTGACGTGAAAATTGAGTTGCTCGAACCCACTTCTCCCGAAAGCACCATTGCCAAATTCATCGAAAAGAACAACGGTAACGGCGGTATGCACCATTTAGCATTTGCTGTGGAAGACGGAGTGGCAAACGCTCTCGCAGAAGTTGAAGGAAAAGGTATCCGCCTGATTGACAAAGCTCCCCGTAAAGGTGCGGAAGGCTTGAACATCGCATTCCTGCATCCGAAATCCACACTCGGCGTATTGACGGAACTTTGCGAAAAAGGAGAATAAAGATTTATGGTTTGAAATCATAAATCCGAAAACATAAATCTGAAATCATAAATCATAAATAAAGAATATGAGTAATCAACTTGAGAAAATTAAAGAGCTTATTGACCGCCGTACGGCTGCGCGTCTTGGTGGTGGTGAAAAAGCGATTGCAAAGCAACATGAGAAAGGGAAATATACAGCTCGCGAGCGTATAGCAATGTTACTCGATGAAGGAAGTTTCGAAGAAATGGACATGTTTGTTGAGCACAGATGTACGAATTTCGGTATGGAAAAGAAACACTACCCCGGCGACGGTGTGGTTACCGGTTGCGGTACCATCGACGGTCGCTTGGTCTACATTTTCGCACAGGATTTCACTGTTTCTGCCGGTTCATTGTCGGAAACCATGTCTTTGAAGATTTGCAAAATCATGGATCAAGCAATGAAGATGGGTGCTCCCTGTATCGGTATCAATGACTCGGGTGGTGCACGTATTCAAGAAGGTATCAATGCTTTAGCCGGATATGCCGAGATTTTCCAACGCAATATTCTTGCTTCCGGCGTTATTCCCCAAATTTCCGGTATCTTCGGTCCTTGTGCCGGTGGTGCGGTTTATTCTCCTGCCCTGACTGACTTTACACTAATGATGGAAGGAACGTCCTACATGTTCCTTACTGGTCCGAAAGTGGTAAAGACCGTAACCGGAGAAGATGTCAGCCAGGAAAATTTGGGTGGTGCAAGCGTACACTCTACCAAATCCGGTGTAACTCACTTCACTGCAAAGACCGAAGAGGAAGGTCTTGCACTTATCCGCAAGCTACTGAGCTACATCCCTCAAAATAATTTGGAAGAAGCTCCTTACACAGATTGTACAGATCCCATCGACCGTCTGGAAGATTCTCTGAACGATATTATCCCTGACAATCCGAACAAGCCTTACGATATGTACGAAGTTATCGGTGCTATCGTTGACAACGGAGAGTTCCTTGAAATTCAGAAAGACTATTCCAAGAATATCATTATTGGTTTTGCCCGTTTCAACGGACAATCAGTCGGCATTGTAGCCAACCAGCCCAAATATCTGGCAGGTGTACTTGATAGCAACGCTTCTCGTAAGGGTGCACGTTTCGTCCGTTTCTGCGATGCTTTCAATATTCCTATCGTATCTTTGGTAGATGTACCGGGCTTCCTTCCCGGAACCGGTCAGGAGTACAACGGTGTTATCCTGCACGGTGCCAAATTACTGTATGCCTACGGTGAAGCTACCGTACCTAAAGTTACTATCACCCTACGCAAATCCTATGGCGGTTCGCACATCGTAATGAGCTGTAAGCAACTTCGTGGTGACATGAACTATGCATGGCCTACTGCTGAAATCGCAGTTATGGGTGGTGCAGGTGCAGTAGAAGTTCTGTATGCACGCGAGGCTAAAGAGCAAGAAAATCCGGCTCAGTTCCTGGCTGAAAAAGAAGCTGAATATACCAAACTGTTTGCCAATCCTTACAATGCAGCCAAGTATGGCTATATCGATGATGTTATCGAACCGCGCAACACGCGTTTCCGCATTATCCGCGCCCTGCAACAACTGCAAACCAAGAAATTGACCAACCCGGCCAAGAAACATGGTAATATTCCTCTTTAAGAATTGAGAATTAACAGTTGAGAATTAAAAAATAAAAACTCAAATTTATGAATAAAACAAAAATCGGAATATTCCTTTCATTGATGCTGGTGCTGGGGTTCTGTTCTTCTTGTGGAGAAAAGGAGTCAAACTCTAAACTGTTGCTGAATGAAGTGCTTATCACCAACGAAAGCAACTTTCAGGATGATTACGGTGTTCACAGCGCATGGATTGAGATATTCAACAAATCATATGGCAGCGCCGACCTTGCAGGTTGCTATCTGAAATTCAGCAGCCAACCGGGTGACACCGCTACCTATTTCATCCCGAAAGGTGATGTCCTGACTTTGGTAAAACCTCGTCAGCACGCGCTGTTTTGGGCAGACGGAGAACCTAATCGCGGTACTTTCCATACCAACTTTAAGTTAGACAGCCAGAACGCCAATTGGATCGGCTTATACGATTCCGGCAAGAAATTACTGGACCAGATTGTGGTACCCGCCGGAACATTACAAGCCAACCAATCTTATGCACGTGTCAGTGATGCCACTCCGGAATGGGAAGTAAAAGGAGATGCGTCCGATAAGTATGTAACTCCAAGCACCAATAACAAAACCATTGACAGCAATGCTAAAATGGAGAAGTTTGAAGAGCATGACAGTATAGGTATCGGTATGGCTATTTCCGCCATGAGTGTAGTATTTTCCGGATTACTCCTTCTTTATATCTCTTTCAAGATTATAGGCAAGATTTCTGTAAACCTCAGCAAACGTAACGCAATGCGCGCTAAGGGCATTACCGATAAAAAAGAGGCTAAAGAAAAACAACTGGGAGAAGCACCGGGTGAAGTATTCGCAGCCATTTCCCTGGCATTGCACGAAATGCAGAGTGATGTACACGATGTGGAAGACACCGTACTCACCATTACCCGCGTAAAACGCAGCTATTCACCTTGGAGTTCAAAGATTTACACGTTGCGTGAAACCCCTCAGAGAAAGTAAAGTCACCTTTAATAAAGATAAAACGATGAAAGAATATAAATACAAAATCAACGGTAACGCATATAAAGTTACTATTGGAGATATTGAAGACAACATCGCTCACGTAGAAGTGAACGGTACTCCCTACAAAGTAGAAATGGAAAAAGCTCCGAAAGTTGCAGTCAAACCGGTAGTACGCCCTGTTAGTGCAGCCCCAGCTGCCCCGACTGCTCCAGTTGTAAAACCGGCTGCTGCTTCAACCGACAAGTCAGGTGTAAAATCTCCGCTGCCAGGTGTTATCCTTGACATCAAAGTCAATGTGGGTGATACCGTGAAGAAAGGCCAGGTTATCATTATCCTGGAGGCCATGAAAATGGAGAACAATATCAATGCCGACAAAGACGGTAAAATTACCGCTATTAATGTTAGTAAAGGAGAATCCGTACTCGAAGGTACTGACCTTGTAATTATTGAATAATATGGGAGAATTTATCACATTTTTAGGAAATAACCTTGCAGACTTCTGGACTTATACAGGTTTTGCCAATGCAACAGGCGGACATCTGGTAATGATTCTGGTAGGTTTATTCTTCATATACTTGGCTGTTGCCAAGGAATTTGAGCCGATGTTGCTGATTCCTATCGGTTTCGGTATGCTGATCGGTAATATCCCTTTCAATATGGAAGCCGGATTAAAAGTCGGTATCTATGAGGAAGGGTCTGTACTTAACATTCTGTATCAAGGGGTAACTTCCGGTTGGTATCCGCCACTTATTTTCTTGGGTATCGGAGCTATGACGGATTTCTCCGCTCTAATCTCTAACCCGAAGTTGATGCTAGTCGGTGCTGCCGCACAATTCGGTATTTTCGGTGCATACATGACTGCTTTGGCTATCGGATTCGATCCGATGCAAGCTGGTGCTATCGGTATCATCGGTGGTGCCGACGGTCCGACAGCCATTTTCCTTTCGTCCAAACTGGCTCCCAACCTGATGGGTGCAATTGCCGTGTCCGCCTATTCCTATATGGCATTAGTACCGGTAATCCAACCGCCTATCATGCGTCTGCTGACCAGCAAGAACGAGCGCCTTATCCGCATGAAACCGCCACGTGCAGTTTCTCATACGGAAAAAGTAATGTTCCCGATTATCGGTCTGTTACTTACCTGTTTCCTTGTTCCGTCCGGTTTGCCTTTGTTAGGTATGCTATTTTTCGGTAACTTACTAAAAGAGAGTGGTGTAACCCGCCGTCTGGCTAACACAGCCAGCGGTCCGCTGATTGATACCATCACGATTCTGCTTGGTCTGACTGTAGGTGCTTCCACACAAGCATCCGAATTCCTGACTACAGACTCATTGTGGATTTTTGGTCTGGGTGCATTCTCATTCATTATCGCAACCGCTTCCGGTGTAATCTTCGTGAAGATATTCAATATCTTCTTGAAGAAAGGCAACAAGATTAATCCGCTGATTGGTAATGCAGGCGTATCTGCAGTGCCTGACTCCGCACGTATCTCTCAAGTAGTAGGTTTGGAATATGATCCAACCAACTACCTGTTGATGCATGCCATGGGTCCGAACGTAGCGGGCGTTATCGGCTCAGCAGTAGCTGCCGGTATTCTGTTGGGATTCCTGATGTAAGCAGTGAAAACGTTTGCATAACCTGCATAAAGGATAATAGCGGAGAGGTAACAGCCTTCTCCGCTATTTTTTTTAATTTAGCGGAGAAAATAACGAAAAGCTAATATCATGAAAAAAGTATTCTTCATTTTAGGAACACTCCTACTTTCCCTCAGTACGTACGCAGCCATGAACGTAAACAAAATCGATCCACCATTTTGGTACACTGGTATGCAAAACCCCGAACTTCAGCTAATGGTATATGGTGAAGGCATCGGCAATGCAACGGTATCTGTCAACTATCCCGGCGTCTCGCTGAGCAGCACAGTCAAATTGGAAAGCAATAATTACCTGCTGGTCTACCTTAGACTGGATAAAAATGTGAAACCCGGTAAAATGCCACTCACCTTCACGCAAGGCAAGAAAAAGTTCGTCAAAGAATATGAGTTAAAGGCACGTGCCAAAAAAGGCTGCGAGCACAAAGGTTTCGATGCATCCGATGCACTCTATCTGTTAATGCCCGACCGTTTTGCCAACGGCAACCCGGACAACGACCAAATAGCAGGCATGGCAGAATATAAGGTAGACCGCAACGACCCAAATGCTCGTCATGGCGGCGACCTCGCAGGTATCGAACAGCACCTTGATTACTTTTCCGATTTGGGCGTAACTGCCTTGTGGTTTACTCCGGTATTGGAAAATAACATGACCGGCGGTTCCTACCACGGCTATGCCACCACCGATTATTATAAAGTAGATCCCCGCTTCGGCACCAATGAAGAGTATAAGCAGCTCATCGAAAAATCTCATACACGCGGCATTAAAATCGTAATGGATATGATTTTCAACCACTGCGGTGTAGAGCATATATGGATAAAAGACATGCCTTGCAAAGATTGGTTCAACAACCCCGACCATGAAAATAACTTTGTGCAGACATCCTTCAAACTGACTCCCCACGTAGACCCTTATGCTTCGAAATACGATTTCAGCCAGATGAATGACGGTTGGTTCGTAACCGCCATGCCCGACCTCAACCAAAAGAATCCGCATGTATACCGTTATCTCGTTCAGAACAGTTTCTGGTGGATTGAATATGCCGACATAGACGGTATCCGTATGGATACTTACCCCTATGCCGACTATGATGCCATGAGCAATTGGATGAAAGAGTTGAATGAAGAATACCCTAACTATAACACCGTAGGCGAAACATGGGTAACCGAACCGGCATATACCGCATGGTGGCAAAAGGACTCCAAACTGTCCGCTCCTAAAAACAGCAATCTGAAGACGGTAATGGATTTCAGTTTCTATGATAAAATCAACATTGCCAAAACGGAGGAAACAGAAACTTGGTTTAAAGGATTAGACCGAGTGTATAACAGTTTCGTATATGATTTTCTTTATCCGAATCCGGAATCGGTACTCGCTTTCATCGAGAATCACGACACCGACCGCTTTTTGGGTGAAGGAGAAAACCTTCCGATGCTGAAACAAGCCTCTACCCTGTTGCTCACCACCCGACGCATTCCGCAATTATACTACGGAACGGAGATTATGATGAACGGCGTAAAGAGCAAGAGCGACGGTTATGTTCGTAAAGACTTCCCCGGCGGCTGGGCAGACGATAAAGAAACCGCACTGACAGCCGAAGGCCGCAGCAAAATTCAAAACGATTGCTACAATTTCTACAAAACAATACTGAATTGGCGTAAAGGAAACAATGTGATTGCCAAAGGCAGTATGACTCAGTTTATGGTACAAAACGGCGTATATGCCTATGCTCGTCAGTATGAGGGCAAAATTGTTTTCGTAATGCTGAACGGTACAGATTCAGAAACCACCGTTCCTTTAAAATTCTACAAAGAAATTTTGAAAGACAAGAAACAAGGAAAAGATATTCTAAGCGGCAAAACAATTCTCTTTGAAAAAGAGTTGAAGATGGAAGCGCGTGAATCCCTGATCATCGAATTGTAAATAAATTCAAGTTTGACATAAATCAGGTACAGACTAAATAGACACGGATAATCCATAAAGTCCGTACCTAAAAACAAATGAGGTTGTGTCAAAACGTTGGCACAACCTCATTTATATTTTAAGTTCTGCTATATTTTCTTTTGGCTATGCTACTTT
>ENA-UEPN01000577-UEPN01000577.1-human-gut-metagenome-genome-assembly--contig:-NODE-577-length-24053-cov-6.995162_pt1 | contig 24053 bp, 25 predicted proteins | sample MGYA00242897_ERZ507910 | MGnify/ENA primary metagenome ERZ507910 (study PRJEB26167, sample SAMN06115525) | human gut metagenome | host: Homo sapiens | place: China:Jiangxi | collected 2015-08-20...
ATTTCCTTCGCCGCGTCAATCTCCATCGAGCCGGGGATGAAGATGCCCGCCTGTCCGTCGTTGTCGTACACCTCCAGTTCCACCGGGACGATGTTACCCTGATGTTCCAGCGAGGTGATGCCGATTTCCAGACGCTCACCCTGCAGGCGTGCCGACCCCACAAGGGTGGCGTTCCGTGGGACAGTCCTGCCCGACACACGCATCGGCTCCAGCAGCCGGAGCTTCACCGCCTGACCGTCCGTTATCGTCTGGTCGCCCTGTACGCAGGCGGCGATGGTGTTCTTTCCCGGCACTTCCGCCGTACCGACGGCGGTATGGAAGCCATAGTTTCGCTCACCCCCGTAGTCCGCGATGAAAGCCGAATCCGTCAGGGGTTGCGGCAGGGCGGACACCGTTGTCGGACGCACCCCGCTCACGGCTTCCGCCTTCATTCTCTTTTCGCCTCCATGACCGTCGGGCGTTTCCTCTGCTTCGGACTGCACGGCATTGCCTCCTCCGTTCTGGTATTTTGCCGCCAGCTCGTAGGACTTCTCCAGCAGGGCGACCTGTTCCTCCATTGTTGATGGCTTTTTCTCCTGCTCCATGACCATGCGCTCCAGCTCGTCGATACGCTGCCGGAGCTTCTTCTTCTCGTCATCCTCCTTTGGCGGTTCGTAGAACGTCCCCAGCGAGGTGTTCAGCCGCTTGTTGGCAGTAACCGAAGAGCGGATGCCCGCATGTTGCCGGCTCTCCGTTTCCTTTCGGGGTGTCGCCACCGGTGTCAGGCGGCAGTCGTCCGGTGCAGCCGCCGTGTCCGGCATTTCCGTACCGTCATGCCAGAACGAGGACAGGTCGCCCGCCATGCCCCGGCGTTGCTTCTGCCTGTTCTCCAGTTGCTGCTGCTCGTAGGCTTTCGCCTTGTCGCCGATGATTTTGGAGTCTTCCGGCTGGGGCATGTCGGTGTTGAATCCCTGTCCCTGCCTTTCCTTCTCCCTGTCCTCCTGAGAGGGGGAGAAGATGAGCCACATGCAGCCCAGAAAGGTCAGCCCCATCAGCGGATAGACCAGCATCTTCCTTCTCCGCTGACGCTGTTCCTCTGTCAGCGGTCTCTTCTCTTTTGTTTCATTCTTCTGTTCTTTTTTCGTTTCCATATACATTATTATATTGGTTATCACTTTCCTGCACGGGCAGGCTCAGATTTTCGATATGCCGTATCTCCAGTGCCTTTTCACCTTTCCCGAATCCGGCAATGGCGGTGGCTGTCGTGTACAGGCATCCGGCGGCAAAGGGGACAAGCATCCCGGCAATGACCGCCAGCCTTGCCTTCGGCGGCAGCGCGTCCAGCTTTCCGCGCAGTTCCGTCCTGAAACGGGTGGCGCATTTTTCAATTATCATTCGCATTTTTCCCATACGCCTATCTCTCCACGCTTCTGATGTCCCTGTTCTCCAGTATCGTGAACCCCTCGATGGTGAACCCGTTGGGGTTGCTGTCCGAGCGGCTCGCGTTCAGCAGGCGGCAGGACGTTACCAGCGTGCGCTCCGTCACGTTGCTCTCGCGGATAATCATCTGCCTTGCGTACGTCCGCGCCTCGTAGGGGTAGCGGTCGAAGTTGCAGACCACGCTGTCCACCTGCAGCACTTGGTTGATGTTCCCCGCGATGATACGGTTGTAGAAACCCTTCTCCGCAAAGTCGGCGTAGTAGTCGTACGCGCTCCTGTCCGCCAGCAGCAGCGCACGCTTCACGTTGTGTTCTATCGCGCTCTTCTCCGGCGAGAGTGTGAAGAAAAGCTCGTGGAAGCGGCGCACGTGCTCCCTCGCTTCCGCCGGGCGGTTCTGCGACAGGTCCTGCGAGAGCGCGAGCATCAGGCTCTTGCCCCCGTCAAGGACGTATATCTTCTGTCGTTGCGCTTCGGCGAAGCGGAAGGCACACACCACCGAGCAGACCACCACGAGGGCGCACGCCGCCGTGTAGATGATTCCGAACAGGCGTATCTGCCGGAAACTCGTTTCGATGTTTTTCAGACTCTTGAACTCCATTTTTCCGTCTTTCTTTTTTGGTTTGTAAAATCATTTCCTTTTCAGCAGCTTGCCTGCCTGTTTCCTGATGAACTTGCCCGTGCGTCCCGCCACGTTTCCGGCTGCGGCTCCCGCCAGACTGCCGCCCAAGGCTCCGGCTGTACCGATGTTCTTGTTGTAGTTGCCTACGCCTCCGCCGGCCTGTATAATCCATCCGGCTACCGTCGGGATGGTGAAGTAGCCCACGATGCCGATGAGGAGGAACATGATGTACACCCCGTTACTCGCCTCCACCGAGAAATTCGGGTCAGCCTGCATCGCCTCGATGTCGCTCTGGAGCATCAGTATCTGGATTCTCGCCAGTATGGTGCTGAACAGGTCGCTGACGGGCAGCCACAGGTAAATCTGTATGTAGCGGCTGAACCATGCCGAAAGCGTGGAGTGGAAGCCGTCCCACACGGAGAAGCCGAAGGCTACCGGTCCCAGTATGCTGAGTACCACGAGGAAGAATGTCCTGAGCGTGTCGATTATCAGTGCGGCGGCGGAGAACATCAGTTCCAGCAGCTCGCGGAACCAGTCGCGCACGCTCTTCTTGATGTTGTACGACGTCCGGTTCATATACATCCCCGTCATCGTAATCAGGTCCGAGGGCGACCAGCCCAGCTCGTCGAGCTGCCGGTCAAACTCCTCGTCCGAGGCGAGGTAGGCGGTTTCCGGGTTGCGCATCATCGCCTCGTACTCCAGCCTGTCCTTCTGTTCCCTGTATTTCTCCATGTCGAAGGTCTGCTCCTCCAGCATCGAGTGCGTGCCCTGCACGACCAGCCCCAGCACGGAATTCATCGTCCCCAGCACGACGGTCGGGAAGAAGAGGATGCACAGCCCGATGGCAAACGGGCGCAGCAGCGGGTACACGTCTATCGCTTCGGCACGGGCGAGCGACTGCCACACGCGCATCGCCACGTAGAACAGTGCGCCCAGTCCCGCAAGCCCTTTTGCCACACCTGCCATGTCCGAGCAGAGCGGCATCATCTCCTCATACAGCGAGAGGAGTATCTGATGAAGGTTGTCGAACTCTCCCATAGGCTACCAGTATTTTTCGTTGGGGTTCCCGTAGAGTGCCATTACCCGGTCCATGTCGTTCTTCTTCCTTGCCCGCAGGTACGACACCGATATGGTCTTGTTCGTGTAGTAGCGCACGAGGTTACGGTAGTTCAGCAGGCTGCGGTAGGCGTTCTCGATGATGGCGAGCCGTTCCGCGTCCGTGAGCGACATCCCCGTCACGTTCACCACGTTCTTCAAATCCTGCAACACGTCCGAACTTTCATCTATCAGCATCGCATAGCCCGACGAGATGGCGGCAAGTTCCTCCGGTGTGTAGTTCCCGTCCGAGAGCATCTTCTGGTAGTTGTCCACGTAGGTTTCCGAGATTTCCATCACCAGAGAGATGCTCTTTGCCACCTTCGCGCCGCCCCTAACCACGTCATGCACCGATTTCAGCGCGTCGTAATAGGCTTTCCCTTGCTCGAACACTTTCTTCGTTTCCAGAAAGCCGTTCAGGGTGTTGGCTTTCGTCCCGGCAGTCTCCACCATCTCCTTGGCGGAGTTGATGATGCTTTGGGCGAGGTTGCCGGGGTCGGACACCACCCATTGGGCGTGTGCCCCGCCCGTACCCATTAGGCACAGGCAGACCGCAATCAGCGGCATTTTCAGTTTCTGTCTTATTTTCATATTCACGTTGGATTTAGTGGTACATGCTTATTGTTCTTCTTTCTTTTCGCCGTCAGCTATTTCATCCGTGTCCACCCGGATATAGTCGCCGTTAGGCGAAAAGGACAGGACGTCCGTTTCCTCGTTGTATGCCACGTCGATGCGGAAGCCCGTGTTCATGTACAGGTTGCCGTCCGCCTCCCTTTGCAGCAGGTAGGTTTCCGGCTTCAATTTCCTGCGGACTCCCGTCCTGCGGAACAGTGTCACCTTGTAGTGTGCGCCCTCCTTGTACACCAATATGTCAGGCTTGCCCTCCACGCTTTCCCAGTTGCCACAAATCTTCTCGCGCACATCTTCGTTTTCTTTCATTACCGTGTCGCAGGCTTGCAGCATCAGCGATGCCAGTCCTATCAGACCGCCGCACAGCAGCAGCCTTTCCGTCTTTGTCATTTTGATGTTCATAATTTTTCAGTTCTTGTTTTTTAGTCGGTTATTCTTCTTTTGTTTATAAGTCATTTTTTCTTTTCACCTTCAGGCATTTCAGCCCTCTTCCTTCCGCCGCTCCGCCACCTGACGGATGGCGGCTTCCATGTCGCCGTCCAGTTTCTCCGCCAGTTCGCGAACTTCCATCTTCTCCGTTTCCTCCGTCGTGTAGGCGAGGTACTCTTGCATCGACACCTCCGTGGCATACACCGCCGAGCGCGTGCCGCCAAGTCCTATCCAAACCTCCTTGTACCGCCTCGACGGGTCATTGGACTGGTTGATGGAGAGTATCTGCGACTTCTCCTTTTCCGTCAGACCCAGCAGCGACTGTATCTGGTCGAACTTGTTCATGTACTTTCGCTGGTCAAGCAGTATCTTGCAGTCCGAGTTGTTGATGATGCTCTCCTTCACAATCGGCGAGCTGATGATGTCGTCCACTTCCTGTGTCACCACAATCGCCTCCCCGAAGTATTTTCTGACCGTCTTGTACATATATCTCAGATAATCAGCCATGTTTGCCGAAGAGAGAGCCTTCCAAGCCTCTTCCACAATCAGCTGTTTCCTTACGCCTTTCAACCGCCGCATCTTGTTGATGAACGCCTCCATGATGATAATCGTCACCACCGGGAAAAGCTCGGCATTGTCTTTCAGACTGTCGATTTCGAATACCACGAACCTCTTGTGCAGCAGGTCGATGTTCTCCGACGAGTTGAGCAGGAAGTCGTACCGCCCGCCCCGGTAATACTGCCGGAGCGTGGTCAGCAGGTTGTCGATGTTGAAGTCCGACTTCTCCACCTTGATGTAGCGTTCCTCCATCTCCTTGCGGTACACGTCCCGCAGGTACTCGTAGAACGTGTTGAACGACGGTGTGATGTTCCTGTCCTGTTGGAGTTTCAGCAGGTAGGCGTTCACCGCACTTCCCAGCTCAGCCGATTCCGTTTTCGTGGCGGGTTCGTTCTCGCTTTTCCAGAGCGTCAGCAGCAGCGTCTTGATGCTGTCCTTCTTCTCCACGTCGAACACCCCGTCGTCCGTGTAGAACGGGTTGAACGAGATGGGCTTCTCCTCCGTATAGGTGAAGTAGATTCCGTCCTGCCCGTGCGTGCGGCGGTGTATCATCTCGCACAGCCCCTGATAGGAGTTTCCCGTGTCCACCAGCACCACGTGCGTGCCCTGTTCGTAATATTGTCTGACCAAGTGGTTCATGAAGAACGACTTGCCGCTGCCCGAAGGTCCCAGCACGAACTTGTTGCGGTTCGTGGTGATGCCTCGTTTCATCGGCAGGTCGGAGATGTCGATGTGCAGCGGCTTGCCGCTGATGCGGTCCGCCATGCGGATGCCGAAAGCCGAGGGCGAGTCCCGGTAGTTGGTCTCGCCTGTAAAGAGGCATACCGCCTGTTCGATGAACGTGTGGAACGATTCTTCCGCCGGAAAGTCCGCCGCGTTGCCCGGTATGCCCGCCCAGAACAGTGTCGGGCAGTCCGTCGTGTTGTGGCGCGGCACGCATCCCATGCTTGCCAGCTGGCTCCCCACGTCGTTCCTTATCCTTTTCAGTTCCTCCCCGTCGTCGCTCCACGCCATCACGTTGAAGTGGGCGCGGACGGATTTCAGCCCCTGCGAGTGAGCCTCGTTCAGGTATTCCTCTATCCACTCGCAGTTGATGGCGTTCTGGCGGCTGTACCGCGAGAGCGACTGCATGTTCCTCGCCGACTTCTCGAAGCGGCGAAGCTCCTCGTCGCTGTTGCCGACAAACACATACTGGTTGTAGATGTGGTTGCAGGGAAGCAGCAGCCCAAGCGGGGCGGCGAAGGACAGGCGGCAGTCCGAGCGGTCGGTGGAAAGACGCTCGTAGCGGCAATCCGTTTCCACCGCCGCCGGCAGGTCTTCCGTGTCCGAGAGCGTGTGCAGGCACAGGCGGTTGCTGCCCACCCGCATCTCCTCCGCGCTCATGGCGATGTCCTCCAGACAGTCCGTGTTGCCGGGTGACAGGGCAAGGTATCTGCCTACAATGCCCATTTCCTTCTCCGTACCGGCAAGCTCGTCATCGGAGAGCCGGCGCAGCCGGATGTGCCCCGAATCGTTCAGGATGCGGGCGAACTGTTCCACCGCCTCCATGAACTTCACCGCCGTTTCCCTGTCCCGTATCTCTTTCGGGACGATGTGCCCCCGGCACAGCGTGCTCCAGTTGCTCTGCCGCCTCATGCGTTCCTTTGTCGTCTTGGTCAGGAACAGGTAGCACCTGTGGTTCAGATACGGACGCTCGTTGAAGTGCATCCCGTTGCTCCGGGCAAGGAAACCCGTTCCCGTCTTTTCCCAGTCGGGGCGGTATTCCTCCTTTACATACCAGTCCTGCTTGTGCAGCACCGAATAGTCGGGCAGCACCTTTATCGCCTTGCACCACGTGGCGTGAATGCCCTCGTATTCCTCCGCCGTCACGGTATAGACCTCCGGCAGCTCCACCTCGAAGGCGGCGGTGATGTCCGCGTCCTTCGAGATGATGCAGCCGTGTTCCACCGCCAGCAGCGGGAAGCGGCTCTCCAGCGTGGTCGCCTTCATTACGTTTCTCATGCTTTTCCTCCTTTCTTTTTCCGTCCTAACAGATGGAACACCCGTCTGCGGTGGAGCAGGTAGCGGGGGCGCATCCGTGCCGCGCCCAGCTTCATCAGCCCGTATTCCCCGTACTTCGCGTTCAGCCGGAACGTGAGCCACACGACGGCGGAAGCCGCCGTGACGCCGAAGCCGATGCAGACCCACTGCCCCGCACCCGCCATGTACAGGATGACAAACAGGATGAAGGCGGCGAGCAGCCCGCCCGCGAACAGGAACAGGTACTGCGCCTTCAGCCCTTTGAACTCCACCGGACGACCGATGCCCTTGTTTACCGGGTATTCAGCCATTGTCCTTATACCTTATATTATATATGTATGGAAAAACGCCTGTTTAGAGGAAGAACGAGCGTAGGATGGTCGCACTCACTATCAGGAAGATACACGCACCGAACCAGCTTGCGGCGGTCTTGCTCGTGTCCGGGTCGCCGGACGAGAACTTGCCATAGACCTTGATGCCCCCTATAAGACCCACCACCGCGCCGATGGCGTAGATGAGTTTCGTCGCCGGGTCGAAGTACGAAGTCACCATGCTGGTGGCTTCGGTGATGCCCGCCATGCCGTTGCCCTGAGCGAAGGCGGAAATGTTGGCAGCCAGCAGAAGGGCTGCGAGGATGAACTGTTTCTTTTTCGATGTCATTGTCATAATCTTTTTTCGTTTTTTGTGCCTTGGGGTCAGATATTCCCTTCGGCGATTGATACTTTTTAATTCTTGCGGCTTCGGATAAAGCCAGCTTCTGGATTTAGTGGATTCGGTGGCAAGCCGTCTTTCAGCCGTAGTCGGTTTTCTTTTTTCGCATCTTCGTTACGTTTTTTACATTGTTATACATAGTCGCGGATGTTGAAATCCTCAAAGTTGTCAGGTACGGCAGGAACTTCTTTCCGCGCTGTTGCCCGGACGGGAACTGCCTGCACAGCCGTTACGGAGTCCAGATAGAAGTCCATCAGCTCGCCCAGTTTCTTGCGGGTCGCTTCCGAACTTTGTTCTATCATGGCAAACAGTTCGTTGCCTTTCATGTCGCAGAAGACTTTTCCTGCATGGCGGAGTTCCTCTCCCGTGGCTTTGGACTTCTTGACCGTGCGGACGGCAAGGTCGATGTCCTCGAAAGTGAAGCCTCCCGCCATGTGGGGCTTTTCGTCGTAGCTTTCGTCCTCGTCATACTCTGCGATGTCGGATACCCGGCTGTCGGTAAACACGTCGTCCAGTTCTTTGTCGGTTACTTGGTGCGAAGTCCCGGTTTCAGGTATCCGTTTGTCGGCGGTTTCCATTTCATCGGCAAAGGTAACGTCCTTCTCGTCCACTGCTTCGGCTTTTGCGGAAGTGGCAGCTTCTGGCACAAGGATGTCCTTTTCTGCCTCCGTTTTCTCCGGCATTCTGAATTTGCTCCTGCCCATAATGTCGTCAGGCGGTCTTTGGTGTGCGTTTCCGGTATCCTCCCTGCTGTCCGCCTTCCGTGTTTCCCGATGCTCCCATGTCAGGTAGAACAGCACCCACAGGTTGCACATCATCATCATGACCAGCAGCAGCGTCACCATCGGCTTATCGTTATCTGTTCGACAATCCTGTCCTTTTTCTTCCGGTACAGGTTTCCCAGTTCCACGTCGTGATGTTCAAGGTGTTCAGTGACGATGCGGTCTATATAGCCGGATATGGTCGCTCCGTTTTCTCCCGCCATACCCACGATGCGCTTGACCGCCTCGTGGTTCTCCCGGCTGATGTACACCGCCTTCCGTGCGGTGCCTTCCGGCTTGCGTCCGTTCAGGTATTTGCCCTTATAGGCTTCCTCTCTCTGCTTTCTTCTGAAAATGTTGATGTTAAGTTTCATAATTCTGTTTTTAATGTTATGTATTGGTTTTACATATCTCCAATGAGCTCTTTCCGTTCTTGGCGGTACATCTTGTTGATTTCCTCCTTGTTCTCCTTAAAATGGTGCATGAGTACGGTGTCAATGTAACCGCCGACGGTTATCTCATTGTCAGCGATGGTGTTCACTATCTTGGATACTATGCCATGTGCCTCTTTGCTGATGTACACACATTGGCGGCTTTTCAAACTGCTGCTTTTCAGGAACGTCGCCCGGTAATCCTGCCTGCCGCCATTTTTAGGCTGCTGTCGGGATACAGGCATGGATTTTCGTCTATCCTCTTTCTTCTGTTTAATTTTGCCATTCATCATTTCTGTTCTGTTTGGAGGTTGATAAATGGAACCGGTTGCTCCAGTAAGTTCCTGATTTCATCCTTATGGTTTTCAAAATACCGTGTCAGTACATTGTCGATATAGTCTGAAAAGGAAACTTTGTCCTTGCCGGCGGCGCGGATTATTCGCTGTATCTGCTCGTAATGTTCGGCACGGATGAGTACCGGATTGTCCTTACGGACTGTTCCGTCCGCTTCTTTCAAGAATGTGGAAACATAGTGTTCCAATCCTTCTCTTTTGTTACTGTTCTGCCCGATAGACATTTTCGGGGCTGCTTTCTTGTCTTTTCTTTCTTTTGCCATTGTCATTTTTGTTTTAATGTTAATAAACGTCTTTATAATTCTTGTTGTATAGCCTGCGTATCACTTCCTCGTTCTCCTTGAAATGATGTTCAAGCACATGGTCCACATAGACCGAGAGTGAAAGGTCGTTTTTTCCTATGACCCTGACGATGCGCTGGATGCGTTCATGGAACTCCGGACGGACATAGGCGGACTTTGCCGACCTTACCGGACCTTTTGCCGGCTGGAGGAATTTTTCAATGTATTCCATTTCGTCCGTACTTTCATTATCGGTTCCTTTCAGCTCTGTCGGACATCCTTCTGCCGGGACTGTATCTTTTTCACAGGGACCTCCCGTTTCTTTATTCTCTGTGGTGGCGGGCGCGGGCATTTCCGGACGGAACGAGTCCAGAAACTTGCCGGGGTCAATATCAACATCAAGTTTTTTCGCCATCTGTTCAACGTTTTACGATACTGAGTATTTCTTCTGCAAGAGCTTCGATGCCGCTCCCTTTCGCCAGCACTTTGTCAGGTGGCAGCAGCGTGGAGCGGAAAAACGGACGGTCGCCTTCTTCCGAGCCTTCCTTGCGGAAACGCTTGCTGTCCGGCAGACTGGTATGCAGCACTTCAAGCCCCATCCCGGCAATGACCTTGTCGTAGATGTCGTACAGGTCGGTCTTCTCGCGCTTGTCCACCATGTTCCAAAGCAGGCGGATACCTTTGATGTTGGACTTTCCTGTCGTTACCAACGTGTCGTTGATGATGCTTGCGTATTTCAGCGAGCTTTCCATAATGAAGCGGTCAGCGGCTATCGGACAGAAAATGTAGTCCATCGTTGCCACCGTTCTGATAAGGTCGAGGTTGTTCACCGTACCCGTCAGGTCGAAGAAGATAAAGTCGGGCGGTGTCGCCGATTCGATGAAAGGCTTGACCGCCTCCATCGCTTTGTCTGGTCGGCTGCCCACTATCGGGTAGGCGCGTTTGCCTATATGCCTGAACTGGTCGTATGCCAGTTTGCGCAGATAGGGGTTACGCTCTATATTCTTCAGGTCACGCTCGCGCATGTCCTTGATGCTGAACTGTGGGTAGTCGCAGTCCACGACTGCCACGTCGTATCCCTTCACGTAATACAGGTAACTCGCCATCAGCACGGTGAGTGTCGTTTTGCCGGCTCCTCCCTTCTGGGTGGAGAAGGCGATGAACAAAGGTTCTTTTTTCATTCTTTCTTCTCTTTTAATGTCGTTAATAACTTGTTGTCCGGTCGGCAGTCTGTCCTGCCTGTCGGTTTGTCTGTCAGCATACCTGCCAACCGGCTGTTGCGCCTGCTTGTCGGTCTGCCTGTTCTCCGGCTGTCCGGCAGACTGGCCAGTCGGAAATCCGGCAAGCCGGCTGGTCGGACAGTTGGCTTGTCTGATGACAGGCTGGTCAGCCGACCTTTCTGCCTGCAAAGTAAAGGGCATTTCTTCCAGCTTGTATCATTTCCGCCTTTGGTGGCAGCTTGTGGCAGCAAGTGGCAGGGAATGGCTTTATCCGCAAGCACTTTCAACAGTCATTTGCTTTCTGACCGGTTTGTTGGTCGGTTGTCCGATACTCCGGCTGTACGGCAGGTCGGCCATCCAGCAAGCCGGCTGGTCGGACAGTTGGCTTGTCTGACGACGGGCTGGTCAGCCGACCTTTCTGCCTGCAAAGTAAAGGGCATTTTTCCAACTCCGTATCGTTTTTGGTTTTGGTGGCAGCTTGTGGCAGCAAGTGGCAGGGAGTGGCTTCGTTTTCCGCACGTTTTCAGGTGGTTAAACGCCCTAACTTTGCACCCAAGCGGCAGGGCAACGCTCCCGATGCGCACACCGCACCCCGGCTCCGTCCTTCTTTTGGGCAGCCGTATCGGACGACCGATACCTTTATGGGTTGTTATAACAGGTCTATCTCCAATCCGTTGTGTACGGATTCTTGTGTCCTCAAAGACACAGCAAGGTGTCCTTTGAGTAACTCAAAGGGTTTCCGGTTACTCCCGGAAACGACCTTGCCCCTTGCGGGGGAGGGCTTCCCCTCCGAAGTCGGGAAGCCTGTTTCCTACCTGCGGTATGCGTGCCGGAAGCTGCGCTTGTGCCGTGAAACCACTAAATCCATAATAAAGATGAACAAGAAAAAGAACGGGGATGAGACGCCCAAATGGGGGCGGCATCCGAAAGAGAGCCGCAAGTCGCACTGCGTGATGGTGCGCTTCGACAACGAGGAATGGCAGAAGTTTCTCGCCATGTATGAGAAATCCGGCGTGTACGCGAGGGCGGTGTTCCTGAAAGCGCACTTCTTCGGACAGCCCTTCCGTGTATTGGTCACGGACAGGACGCTGCTGGACTACTGCACGAAGCTCTCCGCTTTCCATGCACAGTACCGCATGGTCGGCAACAACTACAACCAGACGGTCAGGGAGCTTCGCTGCCATTTTTCGGAAAAGAAGGCGATGGCATTGCTCTATCGTCTGGAGCAATGCACCAAGGAACTGGCTGCCTTGACGCGGCAGGTCTTGGAACTTTCAAAAGAGTTTGAGGAAAGATGGTCGCGAAGATAAGCATGGGGACATCGTTGTACGGCGCACTCGCCTACAATGGTCTGAAGGTGAACGAGGGGGAAGGCAGGCTCCTTGCCGTGAACAGGGTCTTCGACGACGGCAGTGGACGGGTGGACGTGGCACGTGCCGAACAGGATTTCAAGCGGTTCATGCCGGAGCAGGTACGCACGCGGAACAGGGTCATCCACATTTCCCTGAATCCGCACCCCGACGACCGCCTGACCGACATGGAGCTGGAGCAGCTCGCACGCGAGTATCTCGACAGGCTGGGGTATGGCGAACAGCCTTACCTCGTGTTCAAGCACGAGGACATCGACCGCCACCACCTGCACATCGTTTCCGTCAATGTGGACGAACGGGGCAGGCGGCTCAACCGTGATTTCATCCACCGCCGCAGCAAGCGCATCACCTCCGAGCTGGAAAAGAAGTACGGGCTGCACCCGGCTGACCGCCGCCGGCTCCGTACCGACAACCCGCTCCGCAGGGTGGACGTATCGCAGGGCGATGTCAAGCGGCAGGTATCGAATGTAGCCAAGGCGGTCATGGCAGGCTACAAGTTCCAGACGATGGGCGAATACCGCGCCCTGCTCTCGCTCTACAATGTCACGGTGGAGGAAGCCTGCGGCATGGTGAACGGGCGCGAGTATCACGGGCTGGTCTATTCTGCCACTGATGATGCCGGTAACAGAACCGGCAACCCCTTCAAGGCTTCCCGCATCGGCAAGTCCGTCGGCTATGAAGCCGTGCAACGCAGGTTTGAATTTTCCAAAGGACAAATTCGGAATAAACGTCTGGCGGAGACGACCCGCCGTACCGTTGCTGCCGCGCTTGCCCGAACATACCGCCGCGAGGAGTTCGTCACCTTGCTCAGAGCGAAAGGCGTGGATGTGGTGTTCCGCTACACCGACGAGGGTCGCATCTACGGGGCGACCTTCATCGACCACCGCACGGGCTGTGTGCTCAACGGCTCGCGCTTGGGCAGGGAGTTTTCCGCCAATGCCTTGCAGGAGCATTTCACCCTGCCTTATGCCGGCACTCCGCCCATGCCTTTTACCATTACCGTGGACGGGCAGCAGCCCGACACCCGTTCCGTCGTGGAATACGATGAGGGATATTCCTCCGGCTTGGGCTTGCTCGGCGGCGACGCTCCGGGCGTACAGGCGGAGGAAGCCGCCTTCGAGCGCGACCTCAAGCGCAGGCGGAAGAAACGCCGCAAGGGACAGGGATTATAATTCAGTCATTCACACTTAAAAACAGAAACAGATTATGTCACAACAGGAAGACGATTTGAGGGCACTGGCGAAAATCATGGACTTTCTCCGTGCCGTGAGCATTATTCTGGTGGTCATCCACCTCTACTGGTATTGTTATGAAGCCGTAAGGCTGTGGGGCATCGGCATAGGTGTCGTGGACAGGGTGCTGATGAACTTCGACCGCACCGCAGGGCTGTTCCATCATATCCTCTACACAAAGTTCTTTGCCCTTCTGCTGCTCGCGCTCTCGTGCCTCGGCACGAAGGGTGTCAAGGAGGAGAAAATCACTTGGCGCAGAATTTGGGCGGTGCTTGCCGTAGGGCTTGTGCTGTTCTTTCTTAACTGGTGGATATTGTCCCTGCCGCTTCCGGTGGATGCGGTCGCCGGTTTCTACACCGCTTCGATGGCGGCGGGCTATGTATGCCTGCTCATGGCGGGCACATGGATGAGCCGCCTCTTGCGCACCAACCTTATGGAAGACGTGTTCAATGTCGAGAACGAGAGTTTCATGCAGGAGACCCGCCTCATGGAGAACGGGTATTCCGTCAATCTGCCCACCCGCTTTTACTACAAGAAGAAGTGGAACGACGGATTTATCAACGTGGTAAACCCGTTCCGTGCTTCCATCGTGCTGGGCACGCCGGGCAGCGGAAAGTCGTATGCCGTGGTAAATTCCTTCATAAAGCAGCAGATTGAGAAGGGCTTCGCGATGTATATCTATGACTTCAAATTCAGCGACTTATCTACGATTGCCTACAACCACTTGTTGAACCACCCGGACGGGTACAGGGTCAAGCCGAAGTTCTACGTGATAAACTTCGACGACCCGCGCCGCTCGCACCGCTGCAATCCCATTCACCCGGATTTCATGGAAGACATCACCGATGCTTATGAGAGTGCCTATACGATAATGCTCAATTTGAATAAAACGTGGGTGCAAAAGCAGGGCGACTTCTTCGTGGAGTCGCCGATTATTCTTTTCGCCGCAGTGATTTGGTTTTTAAGGATTTACAAAGACGGCAAATATTGCACTTTTCCCCATGCCATCGAACTGCTCAACCGCCGTTACGAGGACGTGTTTCCCATTCTCACCAGCTATCCCGAACTGGAGAACTATCTTTCCCCGTTCATGGACGCATGGCAGGGCGGGGCGATGGAACAGCTCGCCGGACAGATAGCCTCGGCGAAGATTCCGCTATCGCGCATGATTTCCCCGCAGCTCTACTGGGTCATGTCCGACAGCGAGTTCACGCTCGACATAAACAACCCCGACGAACCGAAAATCCTTTGCGTGGGCAACAATCCCGACCGCCAGAACATCTACGGGGCGGCGTTGGGATTGTATAACTCGCGCATCGTCAAGCTCGTGAACAAGAAGGGCAGGCTCAAATCCTCGATAATCATCGACGAGCTGCCCACGATTTACTTCAAGGGGCTGGACAACCTGATTGCCACCGCCCGGAGCAACAAGGTTTCCACCCTGCTGGGTTTTCAGGACTTCTCCCAGCTCAAGCGCGACTACGGCGACAAGGAGGCCGCCGTAGTGATGAACACCGTCGGCAACATCTTTTCCGGTCAGGTCGTGGGCGAGACTGCCAAGACCCTGTCCGAGCGTTTCGGCAAAATCTTGCAGAAGCGGCAGAGCATCACCATCAACCGCGAGGACAAGTCCACCTCCATCAACACGCAGATGGAGAGCCTTATCCCGGCGAGCAAGATTTCCACGCTCACGCAGGGCATGTTCGTGGGAGCCGTCGCCGACAATTTCAGCGAGCGCATCGAGCAGAAGATTTTCCATTGCGAGATTGTGGTGGATGCCGAGAAGGTCAAGCGTGAGGAACAGGCTTACAAGCCTATACCCGTCATCACGGACTTTACCGATGCCGACGGCAACGACCGCATGAAGGAGATGATTCAGGAGAACTACAACCGTATCCGTGCAGAGGTGCGGCAGATTGTCGCTGATGAGTTGCAGCGCATCCAGTCCGACCCGGAACTGCAATACCTCTTGCAGAACAAGTAACACGCCGCAGGCGAAAAAAGGAAAATCCGTAGCACTGACTGTTACGGATTTTCTTTTTTGTCAATTATATTTTTCTGCTTTATATAACAGATGGGGCATTTTCTTTCCATTATATACAATGGTATGGCTGCCGCAGGGTATCATTCCGATGGCTTCTGCCACACGGATGGAAGGCGAGTTTTCGGGACGGATGCTGCAACAGACTTCCTGTAATCCCAATTCCTCAAAAGCATATTGCAGGCATCTTCGGGCGGCTTCCGTAGCATAACCATGATGCCGGTACACATTGTCCAGCATGTAGCCGAGTTCCACGGTATTATTTCCGTCAATCACGCTTCTCATTAAGCCTGCCTGTCCGATAAACTTATTGTTTTCCTTTAATATGACGGCAAAATATCCGTATCCGTCCTTACGGTAACGGGTAAGCTGGCGGTTCAGCCATTGGCGCACTTCCTTCTTTTCAAATCCGTGTTCCCATGCGTACATGACTTCCGGCTTGCCCATAAGGGCAAGTAATGCACCCATGTCCTTGCGGTTGATTTTTCTGATTATAAGCCGTTCCGTTTCTATGACCGTGAGTGATTCGGTATAGGTCTTTATCTCCATACCGTCGTCTTTCCATTCCCTGACCAGTTTCCGGACGGTATCGTCTATGAGCTTGCGGTATGCGTCATCAGGGACGACTTTCAGATAAAACGCATCGTTGGTTTCTTTCAATACCCAATCCGCCATATCCTGCAAATCCTTTCCTTCGGGGATATAGTCCTTGTGTATCATGAACTCGTTGATGTTGTCCTCCAGCAGTTCTTCAACGGCAATACGGTTGTCTTCATCCAAATCCGAAAAGGGTGTTTCTTCGATTTCATAGATGTTGCCAAACAAATCATCCGCTTCTTCATCATCCTCCTCCGGTGCATAATTGCCACGTTTCATGTCAAGCATTTCCTGTGCGAACTGACCGGACTTCCTGTCCTTGTATTTCTTGGCATATTTTTCCAGTAGTTCCCAATCCTGCCGCTTCATGGGGAAATGGAATGCGGCACGCTCCATTTCGTTACAGCGCATCATGTCCGCCTGCTCGTCTTTCGGAAGCGACTGGCATTCCTTACAGATGTGCCGTGCGTGTCCTTTGCCCGTAAAGCTCTCATTGGACTTGCGGCAGCCGCATACTTTACAATAGTGTCCGTTATGCCTTTTCTTTTTTTTTGCCATTTTCACGATATAAAAACTCCCATGCAATGCAACATAGGAGGCAAATTGCATGGGAGATATGTTCTTGTACTGTTTTACAGTTTCTTCTTATCGGGTTCGCAGCAGTATCAGGTCGAAGTACATCAGCCGGGTGTGCATGGGCTGCATGGCTGATTGGTCTTCCGCTGTTCTCCTGCCGTGCAGGAAAGTCCATTCCTCTTCTTCTGTGGAAAACAGGAACTTGAAGCCGTTCCGCTGATAGAAATCAAATATTTTCGGATTGTTCAGGGCATCCACCACTATATAGCGGCATCCGGTCTTGTTCAGCGGCTCGATGAACCATGACTTGATGGCATCCAGTATCTCATCGCCGATATGCTGTCCCATATAGCCGTCACTGACGGCAAGCTGCCCCACCAGCACCGCAGGATATTGGGGACGGCGTTTCTCGTTGGGTATGTTACGATTGAGCCTGTTGCGCCGGCTGTTCGGGAGCAGGTCTGCACGGATACTCGAATTGGCTACGGTGAAAGCTCCGACGATGCGGTGCTTGTCCTGCTCCACGAAGCAGTAGGACTTTCCCAAAAGCTGGTAGGCATAATTCGCATACTCTTTCGTGAAGAACTCGGTTATATCCCTGTCCTTGCACGAGAAACCGCCGCATTCGCGCAGCACGTCTTCATTCAACTCACAGAACTCGCAATACTCCAGCATACCGTCCTATCCCTCCTTATCTATATTGTACAGTCTGGAGCGTTTCAGGATGGCACGCATCTTTTCCACCTGCTTCGTGAAGTCTATGGAGCCGCGTCTTTCTCTGGCGTTCCTGTCCGCTTCTTCCACGAAACGCTCCGCCGCCTTGCCGCGAAGTACCGGAATGGGTTTGATTTCTATTGCCATAATCTCTTGTCTTTTAATTGTTTTTGCAAAGGTAGTCTTTTTCTTCCGAATAATTGCAGAAAACCGGACTTTTCTCGTTTACCTTCTCATCCGTTCCCGTTCCTCGTCCAGTTGCATCCTGCGGTTCACTTTCTCGGCTGCACGGTCAAGGAAATAGGTACGGCTCTCGTTCTTGCGCATCTTGATGTCGCTGTATATGTTATAGCATCCTTTCGCCTGTATGCCAAGCATCTTGTAGAAATAGTCGGCAATTTCCTTCAGTGAGGTCTCGCCGTCATTGATACACCCCATTTCGCTGACACCGTAGATAAGTTCCACAAGGTCGGATGCCTTGCCCGTCCACCGCAGGGGCGGAGCATCGGCAGACATATCATTTTGTTTTTCGTCTTTGGAGCGGATGGAGGATAGTGGCGGCACTTGGTTATGGGGCATGGCAAAGTATTTCTGCATCTTGCGCACGAAGGCGAGGGCTTTCCGGACGAAAAGGTCTGTGTGACTCCTGCCTGTACCCGTGTAAAACGTGCGGTGGTGTTGCAGTTCGTTTTCCGTGTATGCCAGTATGATGGCGGCTATGCCCGTGTCCTTGTTTTCAAGGCAAAGGCCGATTACGGCTTCCACAAAATCGCCGTATGCCGCGTTCAGGTCACAAGGAGTGTCGTTGTCATTTATCAGCCGGAAGAACTCCGTTTCTGTCAATATGAGGTGTTCCATTTTTCTTTCAGTTTTATGTTATTACACTTGGCATAAAACTATCGGCAAATGGCAGTCCGGCGGATGAATTTTTTTATTGTCTGTTTTACAAATCATTGATAAACAGCAATATGTTTGATGAAAATAATTATGGATGCCCCAAAACGGACATCCGGGAGTGTTCAGAAATTGAACACGTGTTTATAACCTGAACACTTTTTTGAGCAGGGATGTGTTCATTTTCTGAACACTTGCACCGTCATTCCTGCGGTACACGGCTTTCAGCGAGCCATCCTTGTAGGCTTTTATTTCAGTGCGTGTCCAACTGCTTTCGGGCAGGTGGCTTTGGAACAGTCGGCAGCCGTTTCCTGCAATGACGGGTACCGTGCAGAGGATGATTTCATCCGGCAGGTGCATTCGTGCCATGCCGTTGATGATACTGGCGGTAGTGGTACCGGCCTCTATAAAATAGATGGTATCTGACTTGTCGAGTACCAGCATGGTAAGGGAAGTGTTTTCGGAGAGCGGACAGGCGGTTTCCCTTAGTCCGGCCATTCCGAACCTGTCCGGCGTGTCGGTCTTGGCAAGCCAATCCCGTGCTTCCCATGAGCTGTCCGCAAGGCATCCGTCCATTGTGAGAACGGCGAATAATACGACTTTTCCCATTCGGCCTGTCTTTTATTATGGTTATGACCGAAGCCGGCAAATGAAAATAGCGTGCAAATCACACTACTTTCAAGCGACGGCTCTGGTAAAGCCTTTACAGAGAGTACGTGACTGCACGCTATGCCAAGGCATAGCATAAGCATCACGCAATCGTCTCCGTAGTTCCAATTTACCAGATTTTCGCTTGAAACGCCTTGCGGTCTTATTCTATACTATATCTTCATCGGAAACGGAATTTTATTTTCCGTTTCCGAAATTTCTCACATGTTGCTACAAAGGTAGCCTTTTTTCTGTAATTACTTTCATTTTTTCGCCTTTTTCTATTCTATCCCGTATGCTTTCATCTTGTTATACAGCGTTGTGCGTCCGATGCCGAGCAGTTCCGCGGCCAGTTTGCGGTTGCCTTTCGCCTGTTCCAACACTCGGATGATTTGTTTCCTTTCCATGTCGTCCAGTGCGAGAGAAGCGTCAGCCACCGATGGGATTTCGTCAAAATCCAATGCTTCCGCCGTGACCGTATCGCCGTCGGTGAACAGTACAGCCGAGCGGACGATACCCTTCAGTTCCCTCACGTTTCCGGTCCATGTATGGGCGAGCATTAGCTTCCTTGCTTCCGCATCAAAGCCTTTCACCTGCCTGTCAAATTCCTTGTTGGCGAGGTTCAGGAAGAAGTCCGTCAGTGGCATAATGTCCTCCCGGCAGTTGCGTAGCGGCGGAAGGACAAGCGTGTATTCTTTCAGCCGCTGGTACAGGTCTTGCCGGAAACGCTTTTCGGCAATGGCAGTCAGCAAGTCCTCGTTGGTGGCGGCAATGATGCGCACGTCGGCAGCCCTGTCCTTGTCGCCACCCACGGGTCTGTACCGCTTGGACTGGATGGCGCGGAGCATCATCTGCTGCACTTCCACCGGCAGGTTGCCTGCCTCGTCAAGAAACAGCGTGCCGCCGGTGGCTTCCTCCCAATAGCCCCGCCTTTTCCCTTCCGCGCCCGTGAACGCGCCTTTCTCGTGTCCGAACAGAGTGGATGCGGCGAGTTCTTTGGACAGCATACCGCAGTCCACGGAAACAAAAGGTTTGTCCGCCCGTTTGCTTGCCTTGTGTATCTTCTCGGCGATGTGTTCCTTGCCCGTTCCGCTCTCGCCCAATATCAGGACGCTCATGTTTGTCGGAGCCACCAGCCTTATCTTGCGGTCTATCTCACGGAAAGCCACACTCTGCCGCTCATGAATGGGTATCTTGTGGCATTCAGTCCTTTTCCGCAAAGTTTGCAACAGAGGAAAGAGATTGTCCGCCAGCAGTTTCTTCGGAATGTAGTCCTCCGCACCCAGCTTCATCGACCTGACGGCAGTCGGCACTTCGTCATAATCAGTCATGACGATGTAAGGATTGTTCCTGCCTTGTTTCCGCAGTTCTTCCAGCAGAGCGATGCCGTCACCGTCAGGCAGGCGAAGGTCAGAAAGTACGATGTCATTCTCGCCAATCCCTCCGAACAGCTTCCTCGCGCCATTGCAGTCGGAAGTGCAGGCTGCCCGATAGCCCTTGTTCTCCAGCAGGCGGCATACATAGTCGGCAAACACCGGGTTGTCCTCTATCACGATTATTCTTCCCATCGTTCCGCCTCCTTCCGTGCCAAGTCCGTTATCGCTTTGCCTTGCGCCAGTACTTTGCCAATGGCATCGCTTAATTCCTTTTCCGGTACTTCTTCCCTATGTATCGTCTCATGCAGTACCGACAACGGCTGTTCCGCCTTAATCAGCATCCATGAGCTTCTGAGGTGGTGTACCCAACCGTCCAACGCTTCCATGTCCTTGCTCTCAGCAGCCGTGCGCACTCCGTCCATGTCCGCCTGTGTCGTGGCTGCCAGCCGCTCCAGTGTGTGCCGCTTATCTCCGAAAGCGAGCAGGGGCGACAGATTGACAGTATTTGTTTCTTTTTGCATGACGCAATTTTCCGTGACGGCAAGCAGTTCGCCTATGGAATACGGCTTGGGGAGCAGGGCGGCAAACCCTTTTTCTTTCAGCTCCTTTTCCGTCACGTAGCCTGCGGCGGTAGCAGCTATAACAGGTATGGTTTGCGAATTGCCGATTTCCGACGAGCGCAGCAGTTCCAGTACCTCGTAGCCGTTCATTTCCGGCATCTTCAAGTCGGTTATCAGCAGGTCGTAGTCTTTCATGCGTATCCGGTCTGTCAGTTCGGCTACGGAATGGCAGGTATCACATTCCAAACCATGTTGCCGGTACATATCTTTCATCAGTTCCAGCAGCACTTCATTGTTGTCTATCGCCAGCACGGAGTATCCGGACAGGGAGGAATGGCTCATGCCCGTCTTTTCTGTTTCAGGGGATTCTTCCGTCTTTGGTAGGGGCAGGCTCACGGTAAAGCGGCTTCCCTTGTCCGGCTCACTTTCCACCGTAATGTTTCCTTTCAACAGCTTTACCGTGTCAGCTACGATGGCAAGCCCCAGCCCGAAGCCGTCCTCCGTCACGGCGTTGCCCAGACGCTCAAAGGGAGTGAATATGCGTGCCTGTTGCTCTTCAGTCATGCCCGTACCAGTATCTTCCACCGACAACGTAAATATGCCGTTCTTATAATCTGTGCTTAATGTGATTGTCCCGCCCTGTGTAAACTTGATGGCATTGGACAGCAGGTTGCTCCCGATGCTAAGGATGCGGTTTCTGTCGCCGTTCACTATCTCGTCCACACGGTTCTTTACCATGAATGAAAGCCGCTTGTCCTGAGCCTGCGGTGTGAACTCTGTTTCCAATGTTTCTGCTATTGAGTACAGTTTGAATGGCTTGACGCTCGGAGTTTCCTTTCCGCTGTCCAGCCGGAAATACACCAGCAGGCTGTTTATCATACCCGCCATGCGTCCGGCTGCTTCCCTGATGGTCTGTGCATGGCGGATGCGGTTGTGTGCTTCGGTGTCGTTCGGCAACAGCTCGGCATTGCCGATGATGGCTGTCAGCGGAGTGCGCAGCTCATGGGTGATGTTCTGTATCAGGTTACGTCGTAGCTTGATTAGCTTCTCATTCGCCTTATTGCTTTCCTGTAGTTTTCCGATAAGTTCCTCCCGTTTCATTTTTGTCTGAACATTTCGCTTGATTTCCCTGTGTATGGTAAGATAGGACAGGAACAGCAGGACGATGGCAGCGGATATAGTAATAGTGAACAAATGCGTGGATATTGTCTGCGCCTCAGCTATCTTTTGTTCCCGATACTCGAAGGCTGTCATAGCCTGTTCGTCAAGGTCGCCTATTAGTCTGTTCAAAGCTTTGTTCAATTCCCTATTGCGCATACGCAGGCTATCGGTATAAATGTCCATTTCGTTCGCCTGCCGCTGCTGCATAGCTACCAGACTGTCACTAAAAGCGTATAGTTCTTGGGTGGATGGCATTACTTGTATTTCTTCTTTTTTCCCGAAGAATCCGGCAATTCCTTTTTTCTTCTGTTCTATGGTACGGATATGTGTTGCACGCCTCGCCACTTCCGGCAACTGGTTTACCAGAACGCTGTCCGCTTCAGTTCGCCGTTCAAACATTTCCATTATGTGCAGCAGGTGTGTCTCCTTTTCGGCAAGCAGAGCACGAAGAGTGTCTATCTGTTCCGGGCGTACATATTCACGGCAGTGCCGTTTCAGCGAGTTCAGTAAACTGTCGGCTTGCAGTCGGCAGTTACGATAGTACAGATAGTCCGCTTTGTTCCAATTTACCACACCCTCACCCAATGTGGCGAGCCCCGTAATACGGCGATGAGCCGTGTTGATACCACGACGTACAAGGTTTATGTTTGCCGTCTCAGCCTCAATTTCGCGCATCCGCTGCCGTTCATGTATCAAAATAGCGGCCATACTACCAATGACTATCATCAAAATTATATATCCGAATAGAATCTTATACCGTAATGTTACCGCCATATACTAAACTTAAAATCAATTTGTTGCTAAAAAGGCGGTCATTTTGCTGGTGACCGCCATTGAAAAAGAAACACTATTTCTATGAAATATTGTTTCATAGAATACAGATGTACAAGTACAAGCCATTGATAGATTCAGGCGTATATCCGGATTTCTGAAGCGCAGCATCTACGCTATTGCCTTTTTCTTCCTTGCCGGTAGCAGGGTCATAACAAGTAAAACTGTCTTTCTCTTTTTTTACGGCAATCCAATGACGCCAATGTACTAAGATTAATACATATGTCCAATCTGTTTTTGGAAAATCGCTATCAGAATTAACAGTCATTCCCGATGCGACTATTCTGTTTATTTCTTCATCTATAAAATCCTTAAAAGGACCTCCTGCAAAATTTGAGTTATAACACACCGTAACGATTCTATCTGTTACATAATTTTTAAATGCAGCGCATATCCCCGACGGTAAAGACATAAGAGTGCCATTTTGTATATAAGCAGGATTGTGCAGAAAATCATATGTTTTACAACCAGATAAGACATCAGTATTCTGATTTTTCTGAATGGCTTGGTATACAGCTATCGGATCGTCAGGTTGCCCTAATTCCACCAAAACGGCATTCAAAGCAAATCCACCACAATAATTATTATCTCTTGGCGCAGATTTTTCTTGGCAATGATTTCTTCCAAAACACATAATATTTCATTTTTAATGGTTAATACTAATTCTGTTGTTCGGTATTGTTTTTCTTGTTCATGCCTTGCAGAAGCTTTTTGTAATCTTCTACAAATTTGGAGATGGTCACGAATCCTGCTGCTGTCTCTTCATCAGATATTTCGTCAATGATGGTACTCTTGTCAGCTGGTGTTGCCTGAAGATAATAGCCAATAATCTGAGGAGTCGTAATTTTGATGTTGAAGCTTTTCTCCGTAGAGCTGGTGTGAATGCCTGCCGAGTTTAATGAGGTGCTGCTGCTCTTTGCGCCACTGAACAGCAGGAAGCCTCCACCGTGTGAGGCATGCTCTTCCATAGTTGCCGAAAATGTATCCGACAGCTGTTCGCTTGCAGCTACTTGAATGGATATATCTTTGGCGACGAGCATTGCCACAGGATAGCAGGGCAAAATATAGCCGCGGCTCATGTCTGAAAGCCTTTCTTCTGTAATCTCACTGTAATCTTTTATTGGAGACACACGTGAGGTGGAGACATTGAACATATCCTTGGTCAGGACAAAAATACCGGGATTGAACCATTCACGCTCAATACTCACTTTCGCTACATTCATTCCGATACGGATAGAAGTATCTTGGGATTTGCAAATCTCTTCAAATTTTGAAGAAGCAGTTTCCTTTTTCCCGGAAAAACCAGCAAACCACAGACTGGCACCGTATGTGCTGTTTGAGGCAGATGACAGAGTGCTGGTTTCCTTATCTAACTGTGAAGCTTTTGCATCTATCAGTATCTGAGTGAATCCATCAGGTACTATCGGCGTTCCCACGTTTGAAGGCTCCGGTGTTTTCTCGTCATTTTCCTCCGGTTTTTTCTTGTCATTTTCCTCCGGTGTTTCCTTTCCGTTGGTCTTGTTCCCG
>ENA-UEPN01000614-UEPN01000614.1-human-gut-metagenome-genome-assembly--contig:-NODE-614-length-23304-cov-2.876738_pt1 | contig 23304 bp, 27 predicted proteins | sample MGYA00242897_ERZ507910 | MGnify/ENA primary metagenome ERZ507910 (study PRJEB26167, sample SAMN06115525) | human gut metagenome | host: Homo sapiens | place: China:Jiangxi | collected 2015-08-20...
CAGAAAGGTAGTGCAAAATCCGAAAGGCTGTGCTATAATGCAAATCACTTTTATTTGTTACTGAAAGAAACGAGCCTTTCTGATGCGTATCGTTGTCAAGGTGGGCACCTCCACGCTCGCCTACCCCACAGGACGGCTGAACATTCAGCGGATGGAGCGGCTTTGCAAAACGCTCAGCGACCTGAAGAACGCGGGCCACGAGATCATTCTCGTTTCCTCCGGCGCCATTGCCATGGGCTTCGGCAAGCTCAACCTGTCCGAGCGCCCCAAGGATATGCCGGGCAAGCAGGCGTCCGCCGCGGTCGGCCAGTGCGAGCTGATGTACGTTTACGACAAGCTCTTCACCGAGTATAACCACATCGTCGGCCAGCTCCTCATCACCGCGCCGGACATCGCCGACGGCGGCAGCCGGAAGGCGAACTTCCACAACACGATGGACCGCCTGCTGGAGCTGGGCGCGCTGCCCGTCATCAACGAGAACGACACCGTCTCCACCGAGGAGATCGCCGTGGGCGACAATGACACGCTCTCCGCCATCGTCGCCGCTACCGTCTCCGCGGACCTGCTCGTGCTGCTCTCGGACATCGACGGCCTCTACGATGGCGACCCGCGCAAAAACCCTGACGCGAAGCTTATCCCCACCGTGGCGGCCATCGACGAGCGCATCATCGCCCTCGGCGGCGGCAGCGGCTCGAGCCTCGGCACGGGCGGCATGGCGACCAAGCTCTTGGCGGCGCAGATCGCTGTCGGCGCGGGCTGCGAAATGGTCATCGCCAACGGCGAAAAGCCGGAGCTTTTGTATGATATCGTCGCGGGCAAGCCCATCGGCACCCGCTTTCTGGTCAAGAGGTGAAGAATATGACAACGCTGGAGCTTCTTCAAAAGACCCGCGCGGCGATGGGCAGCATTGCCGCTGCCGGCGCGGAGAAAAAGAACGCGCTGCTCCTTGCCATGGCGGACAGCTTGGAGGCGCGCTGCGCGGAGATCCTCGCCGCGAACGCGGAGGACATGGCCGCCGCGCGCGGCCGCATCACCGACGTTATGCTCGACCGGCTCAAGCTCGATGAAAACCGCATCGCCGGCATGGCGAACGGCATCCGCGACACCGTCAGGCTCCCCGACCATACGGGCCGCGTTCTCAGCGAGGTCGTGCGCCCCAACGGCATCGTCATCGACAAGGTGCAGGTGCCGCTCGGCCTCGTCGCCATCATTTACGAGAGCCGCCCCAACGTCACCTCCGACGCTGCGGCGCTTGCCGTCAAGAGCGGCAACGTCTGTATGCTCCGCAGCGGAAAGGAAGCCTACCGCAGCGCCCGCGCCATTGTCGCTGCGCTCAAGGCGGGCGTTGCGCAGGCGGGCGGCGACCCCGACATCGTGAACATCGTGGAGGATACGAGCCACGCCTCCGCGCAGGAGCTGATGACCGCCAAGGGCCTCGTCGATCTCCTCATCCCGCGCGGCGGCGCGGGCCTGATCCGCGCCTGCGTGGAGAACGCCACCGTCCCCTGCATCGAGACCGGCACCGGCATCTGCCACGTCTATGTGGACAAGGCCGCCGACCTTGCGAAGGCGGTCAGCATCATCGTCAACGCCAAGGCCAGCCGGCCCTCCGTCTGCAACGCGGAGGAGGTCTGCCTTGTCCATCGGGACGTCGCGGCGCAGTTCCTGCCCCTGCTCAAAAAAGCCATCGTGGACGACCGTGCCGCTGCCGGCCTGGTCCCCGTCGAGCTGCGGCTCGACCCCGCCGCCGCGCGGATCATCGACGGCACCCCCGCTGGGGAGCGTGACTTCGACACCGAGTTTCTCGACTACATTCTCGCCGTCGGCGTGGTGGACAGCGTGGACGCCGCCATCGCGCACATCGCCGCGCACTCCACGCACCACAGCGACTGCATCGTGACCGAGGACGCCGCCGCGGCGAAGAAATTCACCGAGCAGGTGGACAGCGCGGCGGTCTACGTCAACGTCTCCACCCGCTTCACCGACGGCGGCGAGTTCGGCCTCGGCTGCGAGATGGGCATTTCCACGCAGAAGCTCCACGCCCGCGGGCCCATGGGCCTCGACGAGCTGTGTACCTACAAATACGTCGTCCGCGGCAGCGGACAGATCCGGTAAGGAGGGACGCCTGATGGCAAAGTATGAGGCCGGTTTCATCGGCGCCGGCAATATGGGCGGCGCGCTTGCGCTCGCCGCGGCGAAAAAGACCGGCGGCGACCGCATCGCCGTGGCGTGCTCCACGCGGGAGCGCTCCGAGGCCGCCGCGCAGCGGCTCGGCTGCACGGCGGAAACGCCGCAGCGCATCCTCTCGGACAGCCGCTTCGTCTTTCTCGGCGTCAAGCCGCAGATGGTCGTCGGCGTGGTCGAGAGCCTCAAGGCAGACATTCTGGCCTCCGAGGGCATCTTCGTCTCCATGCTCGCGGGCGTGAGTCTCGAGAAGCTCGCGCTGCTGCTCGGCGCGGACAAGAAGATCATCCGCATCATGCCGAATACGCCCTGCGCCGTGGGGCAGGGGCTGATCCTTTACGCGGCGAACGGCCGCGTGAGCGAGGACGAGCTGTGCGCCTTCCGCGAGCTGATGGCGCCCGCCGGAGCGCTCGACGAGCTGAACGAGCACCTGATCGACGCGGCGAGCGCCGTCTCCGGCTGCGGCCCCGCCTACGCCTATCTGTTTATCGAGGCACTGGCGGACGGCGGCGTGAAGAACGGCCTGCCCCGCGCCAAGGCACAGCGCTATGCCGCGCAGATGCTGCTCGGCAGCGCCGAAATGGTGCTCCGCACCGGCCGGCACCCGGGACAGCTCAAGGACGAGGTGTGCAGCCCCGGCGGCAGCACCATCGCGGGCGTCGCCGCGCTGGAGCGCAGCGGCTTCCGCAGCGCGTGCATCGAGGCGGTGGACGCCGCCGTGGAAAAAACCAAACAGCTCGGATAAGGAAAGCTAAGCGGCGGTCCGTGAGGACCGCCGCTTACTGTCGAAAAAGTGGCAAAACCACTTTTTCGAGAAGGCTTCGCTGCGTTCTGCGCCTCGGTTGTCCGCTGTCAGCGGACAATTCGACGCTCACTCCGCGCAAGGTGTTTTCTGCCGCGCCCAGGTTGCGGCAGAAAACGAATCATCCGGCTTTCGCGTCTGCGGACGCGGAACCCTGCGCTCCATGTTACTATATCGGTAGCCGATATATCGGAAGCCGATAAAAACGGGGAAGGGAAGCGTATGAGCACCGCCGCGCTGACCGAAGCGGTCTTTTATATCCTGCTCTCGCTCGACGCGCCGCTGCACGGCTACGGCATCATGCAGAACGTCGAGCGCCTGAGCGGCGGGCGCGTGCGCCTTGCCGCCGGAACGCTCTACGGCGCGCTCACCACGCTCACCGAGCGTGGCTGGATCGAGGCCGTGGGCGAGGACGAGGGCCGCAGGAAGGAATACCGCATCACCCCCGAGGGACGCGCCGCCGTGCGCGTGGAGCTTGCCCGATTGCAGGAGCTGACCGCCAACGGCGAGGCGCTGACAAGGGACTGGGCGTGACGGAGATGAGGGATGACCCGGATACGAAGCGGGGACGGACCTATCTCGCGGGTGTGGAAGAGCTGGGTGTGACCTGCTTGGGATGCTTTTGGCATCGTGCGTTCTTCCGCTGGGAGGACGACGGTAGACCGGTGGAAATGTTTTCCGACCTCGCGTCGCAGGCATTGGAGGCGAAGTGCGTGCGCATCGCGCAGCTGGCCGCGGCGGTGTGGTGTGCGGTCAATGCCGCGCTGCTGTTTTTCCGGGCGTGGCTTGATCTCGACGCGGCGAGGGGCTTCGACGAGCTCTATGCCGACCTGATCGCCGCAGGCGCGCCGAGCATTGCGGAGGCGTGGGCGCCGAGGATCGCGATGTACGCCGCGTTTGGCCTTTTGTGGCTCGGACTTACCGTGTGGGGTGTGCGCGGCGGTGCGCACGCACCGGAAATGGCGCGGGCTCAAAGACGAACAGCTCGTTCACGAATAGACCCGCCGGGAAAGGAGACGACGATGAACGATGTGAAAAAGACCTGGTGCGGACCGGTCTATACGCTCGATCCGGAAAAAAATGGAGCGGCAGTTCAACCGCCTCTCCGCCGAGGGCTGGCAGCTCGAGGGCACGGGCTGGCTTTCCTTCCGCTATCGTCGTGGAGCGCCGAATGAGTACCGCTACCGTGTGCAGTACCTCTACGAGTCCCGCGACGGTCAGAGGGACGACTATGTGCGCGGCTCCCGCGAGCTGCGTTTCTTTATGCGATTTTTACAGGATAAGCATGAGAGAATGTCGGGGCGCGAACGGCAAAAACGGGTTGCCTTTTCGGGGGAAAAGACTATAATAAACTATCAGTGCGCTACAAGTGTAGTGCATTCTGCATAAAAGAAAGGACGCCGCGCCCATGTACGCTTTGCTCAATGTTGCCTTTGCCCTGCTCGCGGGACTGCTGATGACCCGCATCTTCTCCCGCTGGCGTCTGCCCGACGTGACCGCCTTTTTGGTCGCGGGTGTGCTGATCGGACCGTTCTGCCTCGGCAGGCTCGGCATCACGGGCGTCGGCTTCGCCGCCTATGAGGACGTTGCCGCGCTCGGCACCATTTCCGATGTGGCGATGGGCTTCATCGCCTTCGCCATCGGCAACGAGTTCCGGCTGGAGGATCTGCGCAAGACGGGCCGTCAGGCCTTCATCATCGGCATCGTGCAGGCGCTCGTCGCCACCGCGCTGGTGGATCTCGCCCTGCTCGGCTTCCATTTCCTGCGCCCCGACATCCTCTCCGCGCCGGCCGCCATCACGCTCGGCGCGATCGCCGCGGCGACGGCTCCCGCCGCCACGCTGATGGTCGTGCGCCAGTACAAGGCCAAGGGCCCGCTCACGAGCCTGCTGCTGCCCATCGTCGCGCTGGACGACGCGGTGGGCCTGGTGGTGTTCGCAGTCAGCTTCGGCATCGCCAAGGCGATGATCAGCGGCGCGCTGAGCATCGTTTCCGTGCTCGTCAACCCGCTCATCGAGATCGTGCTCTCCCTGCTGCTCGGAATGCTCGCGGGAGCGGCCCTCACGCGGCTCGAGGCCATGTTCCACTCCAACCGCAACCGAATGTCCATGACCATCGCGTTCGTGTTCCTCACGGTCGCGCTCGCGGCGCTGGAGTGGCGCATCGGCGAGGTCGTCATCGGCTTCTCGCCGCTGCTCGTGTGCATGATGCTCGGCACGGTGTTCTGCAACATCTGCCCGCTCTCCGAGGATCTGATGGACCGCGCGGACGACTGGTCCGCCCCCCTGTTGGCGGTATTCTTCGTCATCAGCGGCGCGGAGCTGCGGCTGGAGGTGTTCGGCGAGTTGACGATGGTGCTCATCGGCGTCATCTACATCATCTTCCGCAGCATGGGCAAGTATCTCGGCGCGCACTTCTCCGCCAAGGCGGTCGGCTGCGACGAAAAGACGGTCAAATACCTCGGCATCACGCTGCTGCCGCAGGCGGGCGTGGCGCTGGGTATGTGCGTGAGCGCACAGGAGCTGGGCGCGGCGGACGGACTGCTGGTCCGCAACATCGTGCTGTTCTCCGTGCTGATCTATGAGCTGGTCGGCCCGCTGCTGACCAAGGAGGCGCTGACCGCCGCGGGCGAGATCACCGCCAAGCCCAAGGAGGTCTTGGAGCGCCGCGCCAAAGCGCTCGCCGAAGCGGAGCCGAAGGAGTTCCTTGAGGAGCGCGAGGCAAAGAAGCATAAAAAACAGGATTTATGAGAAAAAAGAGACGAAAGCCGTGGCTTTCGTCTCTTTTTCCGTTCAGTCAAATTCCAAAGCGCTCTCGCCCTGCGGCAGTACCTCGCCGACGATGGCGCTCCACGGCGCGAAGGCGTGGAGCTTTTCGAGCAGCTCCTCCGCGTCCGCGCGGGGAATCGACACGAGCAGTCCGCCCGAGGTCTGCGGGTCGGCGGCCAGGTCGAGCCTCGCGCGCTGTGCGCCGTCGAGCACGCGCAGGTGCGGCTTCACATAGTCGCGGTTGCGGTACGCGCCGCCCGGTACGATGCCCATGTCCGCCAGCTCCTCCGCCTGCGGCAGCAGCGGCAGCGCCGCGCCGTGCAGCCGGACGGTGACGCCCGAGCCGCTTGCCATCTCGTAGCTGTGCCCGAGCAGACCGAAGCCGGTCACATCGGTGCAGGCGTGGACGCGGCTGACCTCGCGCACGGCCTGCGCGGCCTTCGCGTTGAGCGCCGCCATGCTCGCATACGCCGCGTCGCGGGCGCTGTCGTCCGCAAGAGCGGCCTTGAGCGCGGTGGTGATGACGCCGACGCCGAGCGCCTTGGTCAGCACGAGCACGTCGCCCGGCTGCGCGCCGATGTTCTTGAGGATGTGCTGCGGGTGGACGAAGCCGGTGACGCACAGACCGTATTTCGGCTCGTCGTCCTGAATGGTGTGTCCGCCGGCGATGACGCAGCCGGCCTCCACGGCCTTGTCGTGCCCGCCCTCCAAAATGGCGCGGACGGTATCGAGCGGAAGGCAGCTCGGCACGCAGAGCAGATTCATCGCCAGCTTCGGCACGCCGCCCATGGCGTACACGTCGGAGAGCGCGTTCGCTGCGGCGATCTGACCGAAGAGGTAGGGATCGTCCACGATGGGCGTGAAGAAGTCCACCGTTTCGATCACGGCCACGTCGTCCGACACGCTGTAAACACAGGCATCGTCGCTGCTGTCGTAGCCCACCAGCAGCCGCGGGTCAAACACATTAGGCAGACCCTCTAAAATTTTCGACAGGGCGCCCGGCCCCAGCTTTGCCGCTCAACCGGCGGCGGAGGTCATTTGCGTGAGCCGAAGCTCGCGGTTCTGATCCATTGCCGTCTGCCTCCTTTCTGTGGTGAAATGGTAAAGTTACACGGACGCCTTGGCCTGCTTGCGCACCAGCTCGGCAAAGGTGCGGGCGGGGGAGCTCATGGAGCTTTTCCGGCGTCGGGCCATGTAGATGCTGCGCCGCACGGGCGTTTCGTCCAGCTCGAATTGTAAGAGCTGTCCCGCCGCGACGGTCTCCTGCACCGCGAGTGCGGAGAGGATGGATACGCCCGTGCCCTCCGCGACCAGCCGCTGCAGCACGGTGGGGTCGGAGACGTAGGCCACGGTGTGGATGACCTGCGGGTCAAGGCGGATCTCGCTGAGATAGTTGTCGATGACCTTCTGCGTGCCGCTGCCGCGCTCGCGGAAGAGGAACGGCTCGCGGAACAGCTCGCGCCCGAGCACGCCCTGCGGTTTCAGCGCCGCGAAGCGCGGCGTGTGATGAGCACCAGACGGTCCTCGGCGATCGGCTCGTAAATGAGGTCCTGCCGGTCGTCGGCGCTGCCGACGAAGCCGAGGTGGATGTCGCCGTTGAGCAGCATCTGCTGCACCGCGGCGCTGTCACCGCAGAGGAGCGTGCAGCGGCAGGCGGGATTCTCCCGGGCGAAGCGCGCCATGTAGCCCGGCAAAAGGCTCTGCGCCGGCACGGTGGAGGCGCCGAGCGTCAGCTCGAGCGCGCTGTCGACCGCGACGTCGAGCAGCAGAGCGCTGCATCGGCCGAGGATGTCCTGCGCGTAGCGGTAGACGCGCTTGCCCTCAAGCGTGAGCGTCAGCCGCCGCTTGGACTCGCGGTGGAAGAGCTTGAGATGCAGCAGCTCCTCCAGCGCGCGGACGTTGTCGCTCACCGTGGACTGGGCAAGGTAGAGCTTTTCCGCGGCGGCGGTGAAGCTGCCGGCGTCCACGACGGCGGAAAAGATCTCAAGCTGACGGAGATTCAGACGTTCCATCGCACGGCCTCCTTCTGTGGCTTTCTAAATGTTATTGTAGAGAGCGCGGCGTGGTTTGTCAAATGCTTTCACGGAAAATTCGGCGTTTTCCATCGGAAAAAACGATGAAAAATGCCGGACGGCCGGAAAAAGCCGTTTTCAAACCGTGCGCGGTGTGCTATGATGGTCGGGAAACAACGGACGGGAGGTGTGCGCATGATCTATCTTGACAACGCCGCGACCACGCTTCGCAAGCCGCCGCAGGTCATCGACGCGGTGGCGCGCGCGATGGGGAGCTTCGGCAACAGCGCCCGCGGCACGCACGAGGGCGCGCTGACCGCCTCGCGCACGATCTACAACACGCGCTGCAAGCTTGCGGCGCTCTTCGGCTGCCCGCGGCCCGACCATGTGGTCTTCACCGCCAACTCGACCGAGGCGCTGAACATCACCATCAACGGGCTTGTCCGCCCGGGCGACCATGTGCTCTCCACCGATCTGGAGCACAACTCCGTGCTCCGTCCGCTCTACCGCCTGCGCGATGAGCGCGGCGTGGCGCTGGACTTCGTGCCCGCAGACCGGCAGGGGCGCATCGACTACGCGGACCTTGAGCGCCTGCTCCGTCCCGAGACCCGCGCCATCGTCTGCACCCACGCCTCGAACCTGACGGGCGACGCGGTGGACCTTGCCCGCGTGGGCGCGCTCGCGCACGCGCACGGCGTGCTGCTTGTGGTGGACGCCTCACAGAGCGCGGGCGTGCTGCCCATCGACATGGAGCGGATGCACATCGACGTGCTCTGCTTCACGGGCCATAAATCCCTCATGGGGCCGCAGGGAACGGGCGGGCTGTGCCTGCGCGGCGACCCGGACATCCTGCCGTGGAAGGTCGGCGGGACGGGCGTGCAGACCTTCTCCGAGCGCCAGCCCGAGCAGCTGCCCGTGCGGCTCGAGGCGGGAACGCTCAACGGCCACGGCATCGCCGGACTGGACGCGGCGCTGGACTTCATCGCGGTGACCGGCATGGAGACCATCCGTGCGCACGAGACGGCGCTCATGCGCCGCTTCTATGAGGGCGTGCGGGACATCCCCGGCGTGACCGTCTACGGCGACTTCACGCACGAGCGCACAGCGGTCGTCGCACTGAACATCGCGGACCTGGACTCCGGCGAGGTCGCCGACGCGCTTGCGGAGGACTACGGCATCGCCACGCGCTCGGGCGCGCACTGCGCGCCGCGGCTGCACCGTGCGCTCGGCACGGAGGGACAGGGCGCGGTGCGCTTCAGCTTCGGCTGGTACAACACCGAGGAGGAGACCGACGCGGCCATCCGCGCGGTGGAGGAGCTGGCGCGATGAGAGAGAGAAAGACGTGGCTGGTCGTGACCTTTCACACCACCGCCGCCGCCATCGGCATGGAGAAGCTCTGCGCGGCGCGCGGCCTTGCGGGGCGGCTCATTCCGGTGCCGCGCGCGCTGACCGCGGACTGCGGCATGGCATGGCGCGCCGAGATCGACAGGCGCGCCGCGCTCGAGGCGCTTGCCGCCGGCGAGGGGCTGGAGGTCGAGGGCTTTTACGAGCTGACGCTGTGAAAAAACAGACCCATAGGAAACAGGACGGTAATATCATCGGAAAAACCGATGATATTACCGTTTTCTTCGGATAAATCCATTTGCCATTTTTTGACGGAGACTTTATACTGTGTTCATCAATATCTTTCTCAAAGAATAACGAGGGAGAAAGAACAAGGAGTGGAGAGAAAATGAAAAAGATCCATTGGGGTGTCGTCCTCGCGGGCGTGGCCGTCGGCCTTGCCGCCCTCATTCTCACGGCGATGGGCAACCCCGCCAATATGGGCTTCTGCATCGCCTGCTTCCTGCGCGACACCGCGGGCGCCTGCGGCCTGCACAGCGCTGCCAAGGTGCAGTACGTCCGTCCGGAGATCATCGGCCTCGTGCTCGGCGCGTTCCTCATGAGCGTGGCGGGCAAGGAGTTCAAGGCCCGCGCCGGCTCGTCGCCCGCGCTGCGCTTTGTCATCGGCGCGTTCGTCGTCATCGGCGCGCTCGCCTTCCTCGGCTGCCCGCTGCGTATGGTGCTCCGTCTCGGCGGCGGCGACCTGAACGCGCTCGTCGGTCTCATCGGCTTCTTTATCGGCATCCTCATCGGCATCGCCTGCCTCAAGCGCGGCTTCACGCTCAAGCGCTCCTACGAGGTCAGCGTCTCCGAGGGCAGCGTGCTGCCGACCGTGATGGCGGCGCTTTTGATCCTCGTGCTGACCGTACCCGCGCTGTTCAAGGCGTCCGAGGCCGGCCCCGGCTCCATGCACGCGCCGTTCTGGATCGCGCTGATCGTCGCGCTCGTGGTCGGCGCGCTGGCGCAGAAGAGCCGCCTTTGCATGGTCGGCGGTCTGCGTGACGCCGTGATGCTGGGGGACTTCCACCTGCTCTACGGCTTCGCGGCGATTTTTGTCGTCACGCTCGTCGGCAATCTTGCCATGAATAGGTTCAACCTCGGCTTTGCGCTGCAGCCCATCGCCCACAGCGCCCACGTCTGGAACCTGCTGGGCATGGTGCTCGTCGGCTGGGGCAGCGTGCTGCTCGGCGGCTGCCCGCTGCGTCAGCTCATCCTGGCGGCGCAGGGCAACGGCGACAGCGCCGTGACCGTGTTCGGTATGATCGTCGGCGCGGCTCTCGCGCACAACTTCGGCCTCGCCGGCAACCCCGACAGCAAGAACGAGGCCGGTCAGCTTGTGGTCGGCGGCATCTCCACTGCGGGCAAGGTCGCCGTGATCGTCGGCCTGGTCGTGCTGCTGGTGATCGCCATGTGGAATATGCCCAAAAAGGAGACAACGAAATGATCGACGCAAGAGGCTACTCCTGCCCCATGCCTGTGGTGATGGTGCAGAACGAGGTCAAGAAGAACGCGCCCGACACGCTCGAGGTGCTGGTGGACAGCCAGACCTGCGTGGAGAACGTGACCCGCTTCGGCGAGAAGCAGGGCTACACTGTGTCCTGCGCGAGTGAGGGCGGGGACTTCCGCCTGACGCTCAGAAAGTGAAAAAGGTGAGGGGAAGGTCAAGGACCTTCCCCTCGCTTTCTATTTTTCCTTCGGTGCGAGCATGGCGAGCAGCAGCCAGAGGTAGACGCCCGTGATGCAGCAGGCGACGGAGAAAAACGCCGTCACCGCGTAGCAGAGCAGCGCCGCGCCCGCGACCGCGCAGCGGTCGCTTTCCGCATGGCGGTACGCGCGCCAAAGCGCGAGCGCAAGCAGCGCGAGGAACGCGAGCAGCGCCAACGCGCCCTGATCGACGAGGACGCCGAGGTATTCGTTGTGCGCGCTCGTGACGGCGAAGTAGGTGGTCTCGCCGCCGCGCTGCCAGTAGAACGGCGGGACGTCGCGCAGGTACAGCGTCCCGCAGCCGCCGCCGAGCAGCGGGCGCTCCGCGATGAGCGGCAGGAGGGAGCGCCAGATCAGGAGCCGCGACGAGCCGAAGGTCAGATCGACGTCGCCGTGCAGCAGCCGGTGCAGCTCGGAGAGCGTGCCGCCGTCGCCGGGAAAGAACCAGATAAGGGCGAACGCCGCCGCGGTGAGCAGAAGCGTCAGCGCCCACATCGCCCGCCGACGTCGCGGGAACAGCAGCGGCAGCCCGAGCACCGCCGTGACCGCGAGCCCGAGCAGCGCGGCGGCGACGCGCAGCTGCCAGAGCGTCCACATCGTCAGCGCGAACGGCGCGAGCAGCCATCCGGACCAGCCGCGCACGAGCGCCGCCGCCATCGCCGCGGCGCAGAGCGCGAGGAGGAAGGCGGTGAAGTCGATGTTGCCGGCGGCGCCGGCGTAGAAGCCGGAGTAGGCGACGTCGCCGTCGAAGTAGTTCAGCCCCGCGGGGTAGAGCCAAAGGGGATTCCGCCCCGTGAGCTGAACGAGCACGAGAAGCCCGCACAGCGCGGCGGAGGCCGCCGCGGCATAGAGCAGCCGGCGGTCGGGCCGCAGGTGCCGCGCGAGGAGCAGAAAGACGGCAATGTAGAGCGCGGCGGTCAGAAGTCCGTCCCGGCGCGTGCCGCCGAGCAGCACCGCCGTGCCGTAGGGCGAGAGTGCCGCGCTGAGCGCGGTGAGCGCGAGATAGGCGAGCGCGGCAAGGCACATCGGCTCGCGCCAGCGGACAGCCCTCCACGCGCCGAGCGCCGTCATCGCGAGGACGTAGCCCAGCGAGAGCAGCAGGAAGGCGCGGTATTTGCCCTCCATCATGCGCTCGTAGCCGCCGAGGGGAAGAAAGAGCGCGTAGACCGTGAGCAGGGCAAGGGCATAGAGATAGGAAATGCGTCTGCACAGCGCCATGATGTCCGACCTCCTTCCAAGCATATTCTTCAGTATAAAATTTTGGGAACTTTTTGTCAATTTTTTGCGTCTAAGCTATCAAACGCTTGACATAATACGTCCCGGTTCGGTACAATAAGATAATAAAGAGAAGATAAGGAGGGCTTTTCCATGGAAGGTCGTCGTGTGAATCACAGTGCGCCGAAGCGCAATCCGCTGTATGTGATGTTTTTATGCCTGGTCGCAGCGGTGTTCGTGCTGCTGATCGTGGTGATCGTGCTGGGCGCGAAGCTCGGCGCGGCGCAGAAGGCGGCGAAGGGCGCCGAGACGCAGATCGAGGAGCTGCAGGAGCAGGTCAAGAAGCTGGAGGAAGAAAAGAAGGCCGCGGAGGATGCCGCGAATGAGCCGGACGAAAAACTCCCCGGCGAGGATACGCCCGCGGTCGATCCGAACGAGACGAAGGAGCCGGATACGAGCGTGAGCGACAGCAAGAGGAAGGTCGGCTGGCTGGACCTCACGGGTCACAGCGAGGTCACGGTGCTGCCCAAGAAGGTGTTCAATGAGTATGCGTCCTACTACACCACCGCCGGTGTGAATCTGCGCAGCGGCCCGAGCACGAGCTACGGCAAGGTCCAGCTCGTCGACCGGGGCACAAAGGTCAAGGCCGCGGCGAAGGAGGGCAACTGGACCTTCGTTTCCGTCGGCAGCAAGTTCGGCTGGATCAGCTCGGACTATCTTTCCACCAAGCCGCCGGTCGAGGTGACCTCCGGCAGCCTGAGCCGCACCTGAGGAGAATAGGAAAAAAGCGTTCCGCGATGCGGAACGCTTTTTTTGCGTCAGTCTCTGCCGCAGCCGCCCTTGCCGCTCAGTGAGCAGGAGGACTGAAAGCCGCAGGCGTTGCATTTGTTGTTCGGGTCGCGGGCGACCGCGCCGCCCAAAAAGGCGAGCGCCGCTTCCTCCGGCGTGCCGGAGAAGGTGGGGAAGAGCAGGATGCCCGCGGCGGCGGTCTCGAGCCGCTCGTCTCCGAGCAGCGCGCCGCAGACGAGTGCGTCCAGGCCGTACGGCTCGAGCTGGGCGACCGCGGCAGCGGCGCCCTCGCCCGCGCGGGGGACGAAGAAGCGGCGGACGATGCGGCCGTGATCGTCCTCAAAAAACTGGAAGCCCTCGATGCCGGACAGGGTCTCGGCGGTCTGGTCGTTGGATACGGGAACGGCGATGCGCATGGCGGGAGTCCTCCTTTATCGTTTGAACTGCTCGGCGGCGCGGATGCAGCGCAGAAGATCGTCGAGCGTGTGGGTGTAGTCGATGTGGCTGCGGGCCTTGGCCTCGTCGCGCGGGACAGCCAGACGGTTGATGCTGAAAATGGCGCTGACGCCGGCGTCGTAGGCTCCGTAGGCGTCGTCGCCCACATCGCCGACGATGGCAAAAACGGGCACGCCCCGCGCGTGAGCGCGGCGCGCCACGCCGCCCACGACCTTGCCGTGGGTGCTCTGTGCGTCAATGCGGCCCTCGCCGGTGATGACGAGGTCGGCGTCTGCGAGCAGGGCGTCGAAGCCGACCACGTCGAGTACGACCTCGATGCCGCGGCGCAGCTCCGCGCCCAGCAGAGCGACGCAGCCCGCGCCGAACGCGCCCGCCGCGCCGGCTCCGGGGAGCATGGCGACCGAGGCGTTCAGCTCGCGGCGGAAGGTCTTGTCCAGTGTGCGGAGCTGACGGTCCAGCTCGCGCACGGCGGCCTCGTCCGCGCCCTTCTGCGGCGCGAAGATGCACGCCGCGCCGCTATGGCCGTGCATGGGATTGGTGATGTCGCACATGGCGATCATGCGCACACCGTGAAGCCTTTCGCGCGCGGCGGAGGCGTCGATGTGCGCGATGCGGTCGAGCGTCGCGCCGACGGGAACGAAGGCTCTGCCGCTCGCGTCCGTGAAGCGGACGCCCAACGCCGCGGCGCAGCCGCAGCCGCCGTCGTTCGTGGCGCTGCCGCCGAGACCGAGCACGATGCGCCGCGCGCCGCGCGCGAGCGCGTCGGCGATGAGCTGTCCGACGCCGTAGGTCGTGGGGACGCAGGGGTTTTTGCGCCCCGCGACGAGCGGGAGTCCCGCCGCCGCGGCCATTTCAATGACCGCCGTGCCGTCCGGCAGCAGGGCGTAGGCCGCGTCGATCGGCTCGCCGTAGGGGTCCTGCACGCCGGAGACGACCACGCGCTCGCCGCCGCAGGAATCGAGGAAGCAATCCACCGTCCCCTCGCCGCCGTCCGCCACGTTCAGCGCGCGGACCTCGCAGGCGGGGAAGAAGAGCGGGATACGCTCGCGCGCGATGGCGCAGATGTCGCGGCTCGGCAGCGAGCCCTTGAAGGAATCGGAGATCACGATGCACTTTTTCATGCCCTTTGCCTCCCGTGCGGGTGTTTCTCCTATAGTATATGCAAGCCGCGCGCAGGATGCAAGTCCTTTCCGCCGCGGTGGCGGGAGAAGGGATGTCGTATTTTGATATATTGCACAAAATGAGGCGATGAAATTGTGCGGATTTGCAGATATTTACCTCTTGACTTTAAAGCTCTAAAGGAATATACTCCGAACATCAAATGAGTTTGCCCCACGGGGCGGACGGAAGGGAGATCCGCAATGCTGAGCCGCTATTCCTTTTTCATTTTCGCGTTCCGCTTTGCGGGCCGCTATTTCGGCACGCCCTCCCGGAGCCGTCGATGAGAAGAAAACGCGTTTGCACAGGAATGTGAGCAAAGCGGTTTCGTCCGACGGACGGGACCGCTCTTTAATTTGTTCAAATGAAAAGGAGAAAAGACCATGAAAAAGAAACTGATCGCCATGCTGCTTTCCGCAGCGATGTGTCTCAGCCTCGCCGCCTGCGGCCAGAAGGCTGACACCCCCGATACCACCGATCCCGCCGAGCCGAGCGGCGACGCCGCGACCTACACCGTCGGCATCTGCCAGCTCGTGCAGCACGAGGCGCTTGACGCCGCGACGCAGGGCTTTATTGACGCGCTGAACGAGGCGCTGCCCGGTCAGGTCAAGATTGAGGAGAAGAACGCCTCCGGCGATTCCAACAGCTGCGCCACCATCGTCAACGGCTTTGTCTCCGAGGGCGTGGACCTCATCATGGCGAACGCGACCGCCGCGCTGCAGGCGGCGGCCTCCGCGACGAGCGACATCCCCGTTCTCGGCACCTCCATCACCGCCTACGGCGTGGCGCTGGACATTGACGACTTCTCCGGCACCGTCGGCGGCAACGTCTCCGGCACGAGCGATCTGGCCGACCTGAGCAAGCAGGCGGACATGATCACCGAGTGGTTCCCCGAGACGCAGAAGGTCGGTCTGCTGTTCTGCTCCGCCGAGCCGAACTCCCGTTACCAGATCGAGGAGGTCGCCAAGAACCTGTCCGCCAAAGGCATTGAGACCAAGGAATTTGCCTTCACCGACACCAACGACGTTTCCTCCGTTACGCAGGCTGCCTGCGAATGGGCCGATGTGATCTATGTTCCCACCGATAACACCGCCGCCTCCAACACCGAGGCGATCGCCAACGTCACCGTTCCTGCCAAGACCCCGGTCATCGCCGGCGAGGAGGGCATCTGCAAGGGCTGCGGTGTGGCGACCCTGTCCATCAGCTACTACGATCTCGGCATGACCACCGGCAAGATGGCCGCCAAGATCCTGACCGGCGAGGCGGATATCTCCACCATGCCCATCGAATTCACCACCGCAACGCCGAAGTACAACGCCTCCATGTGCGAGACGCTCGGCATCACTCCGCTGGAGGGCTACACCGCCATCGCGGAGTAAGCGGAATATCCCCGATGGGAGAGGGGCGCCGCCCCTCTCCCATAACGAAGTGTTTGGAGGAAAAGAACGATGAGTTTCCTGACGTCTCTGCTCAACGCGCTGCCCGGCGCAGTCGCCCAGGGCCTGATCTGGGGCATCATGGCGATCGGCGTATACATCACCTACCGCATCCTTGACGTGGCGGATCTGACGGTGGACGGCTCGCTCGCCACCGGCGGCGCGGTCTGCGTGATGCTCATTCGCGCGGGCGTGAGCCCCTGGCCGGCGCTTTTGTGCGCGATGCTCGCCGGTATGCTGGCGGGTCTTGTCACGGGCCTTTTTCACACGAAGTGCGGCATCCCCGCCATCCTTGCCGGTATCCTCACGCAGCTCTCGCTCTACTCGGTCAACCTGCGCATCATGGAGAGCAAGGCGAATCAGGCGGTCAGCGTGGATAAGTACGACCTGCTCGTTTCCCAGCGCTATGTGCGCACCTTCTCGCCCGTGGGTGAGCTGCTGACGAAAAATCCGCTGCCGCTGCTGCTGCTCTTCACCGCCGCGGTGATCGCGCTGCTCTACTGGTTCTTCGGCACGGAGAAGGGCTGCTCCATCCGCGCCACCGGCGCGAACCAGAACATGGCCCGCGCGCAGGGCATCGACACCAGCGCCAATGTGGTGCTCGGGCTGATGCTCTCCAACGGACTGGTCGCGCTCTCCGGCGCGCTGCTCGCCCAGTATCAGGGCTCGAGCGACGTGCAGATGGGCCGCGGCGCCATCGTCATCGGCCTTGCCGCCGTCATCATCGGCGAGGTCGTGTTCGGCAAGCTCTTCATCAACTTCGGCCTTCGGCTCTTTGCCGTTTCCATCGGCGCGATCCTTTACTACATCGTGCTGCAGGCCGCGCTCCAGCTTGGTCTGAACACCAACGACCTCAAGCTCGTCACGGCGCTGATCGTGGCGGTGTTCCTCGCCATTCCGTACTGGAAGGGCAAGGCGTTCCACGGCAAGGCACAGAAGGGAGGCGCGCACCATGCTTGAGCTCAAGAACATCTGCAAGACCTTCAACCCCGGCACCATCAACGCCAAAACGGCGCTCAACAACCTGAGTCTGACGCTCGCCGACGGCGATTTCGTCACCGTCATCGGCGGCAACGGCGCGGGCAAGTCCACGATGCTCAACGCCATCGCGGGCGTGTTTCCGGTGGACTCCGGCTCCATCCTCATCGACGGGCAGGACGTCACCAAGCTGCCCGAGCACAAGCGCGCCGCGCTGCTCGGGCGCGTGTTTCAGGATCCGATGATGGGCACCGCCCCGACCATGATGATCGAGGAGAATCTGGCGCTCGCCGCCCGGCGCGGGCAGCGCCGCGGCCTCAAGTGGGGCATCACGCCGCTTGAGCGCGCGGACTACAAGGAGCTGCTGCGTACCCTCGACCTCGGTCTGGAGGACCGCCTGACGAGCAAGGTTGGTCTGCTCTCCGGCGGTCAGCGTCAGGCGCTGACGCTGCTGATGGCCTCGCTCAAGCAGCCGAAGCTGCTGCTGCTCGACGAGCACACCGCGGCGCTCGACCCCAAGACGGCCGCCAAGGTGCTCGCGCTCTCCGACCAGATCGTACAGGAGAATCGGCTCACGACGCTGATGATCACGCACAACATGAAGGACGCCATCGCGCACGGCAACCGCCTCATCATGATGGACGCGGGCCGCGTGGTGGTGGACATCTCCGGCGAGGAAAAGAAAAAGCTGACCGTGCCCGACCTGCTCGCGCTCTTCTCCAGCGCCAGCGGCTCGACCGAGGCGAACGACAAGCTGCTGCTTTCCTGACGGCTTTCCGCTTCTTTTTTGTTGAAAAACAGGGCATGACCTGTTAAAATTACCGTTGGCCGGTGGTTTAGCCTCCTCCCGGTCAACGGTATTTTTCTGTCAAGCGAAGGGGAGAACGCAATGAACGGCATTCAGGTGAAAAACCTTGTCAAGACCTATATCACGCAGAGCACCGACATCATTCTCAACGGCGCGAAGCGCCCCTCGACGACGCGCACCGTGCTCCACGGTGTGTCGGTCGATTTTCCCGCGGGGAAGCTCACGGCGATCCTGGGGCGCAGCGGCTGCGGAAAGAGCACGCTGCTGCGGCTCATCGACGGGACGAAGGACGCGCCCGATTCCGGCGAGATCGTGATGCCGGAGGGCTGGCGCTGCGCGCTGCTCTCGCCCGATCCCTATGTGATCACCTGGACGTCGGTGGAGCGCAACGTCGCGATGGCGGCGGGCGCGGGCCGCACGCCGGAGGAGCGGCTGGAGCTGGCGAAGAAGCTCGTGAAGCTCGTGCGGCTGGAGGATTACGCCGACATGACGCCCGTGGAGCTGTCCACCGGGATGCGCCAGCGGCTCGGGCTTGCCCGCGTGCTCGCCAGTCAGGCGCAGGTGCTGCTGATGGACGAGCCGTTCGCCTCGCTCGACTTCATCACGCGTGGCGAGCTGCAAGCGGAGCTGCTGGACATTCAGAAGGAGCTGCAAAAGACCATTCTGCTCGTGACGCATCAGCTTGATGAGGCGCTGCTGCTCGCGCAGAAGATCGTCGTGCTGCACGCGGACAGCTCGGTGCGTGTGTGGGAGCTGGAGCTGCCGTATCCGCGCGACCTGACGAGCCCGCAGCTCACCGCGCTGCGCGAGGAGATCACCGCCGAGTGCAGGAAGGACTAAAGAAAAACCGCTTGACCGAGATCGGCCAAGCGGTTTTTTCGTGAAGGGAAGGGCGCTATACGCCCATGATGAGCGGCACGAGCAGCGCGGAGAAAAGACAGGCTGCCATGCCGGTCGTGAACGAGTAGGGCAGCGTCTCGGCGCTGCAGGAGCGCTCGACGATGGGCAGGCATACGTCCATCGCGCACGTTCCGGGCAGCGTGACGGCCTCGATGCAGCCGATCTTCGAGGCGGCGAGCGGGAGGAGAATGATGCCGAGCGTTTCGCGCAGCACGTTGTGCAGGAACGACACCGCGCCCGCGACCGCGTGGCCCGCGCCGGAAATGACGCTCGGCGCGAGCGTGTACCAGCCGAAGCCTGCGCTGATGGCGAGTCCCTCCCGCAGCGTCATGGGGGAGAGAAGCGAGTAAACCACGCCTGCGAGCAGCGAGCCGGCGACCATCGCCAGCGGCACGAGAACGATGCCGAGTCCCGCGCCGCGCAGCATGGCTTTGAGCTTGCCCTCCAGCCCCATGCCGAAGCCGACGAAGGCGAGCAGCAGGCACAGTCCGACGACGAGCCAGCTGCCGGACATGGTCTGAAAGGCGTCCGGATCGGTGACGCGCGGGACGACGAAATAGCCGAGCAGCATCCCCACCGCGACCATCGCGAAGATGATGAGCGAGGTTTTGGAGCCGGAGGCGTCCGCGTGTGCGGCAGCGGACGGCATCGCCGCCGTTTTCTCCGCGCCGCGGGGCAGGGCATTGCGGTCGATGTGCAGCGCACGGCGCACGGCGAACGCGCCGAGCATACTGAACGCCATCGTCAGCGCGGTGACGAGCAGCGCCTGCACGCCGATGACGCCGAGGTTGTCCGTCACCTCGCGGTTCGCGCCCATGCGCAGACCCATCACGAAAACGAGCGCGTAGACGCTGACGCTCAGCAGTGTATTGACAAAGCCGAGGCGGTCGGCGTAGCGGCGCAGGCGCGAGGCGAGCAGGTAGCAGGCGATCATGACCGACCAGTAGAGGGCGAGCGAGGCCATAGGAAGATCTTCCTTTCAAAAAAGAGGGCGGCGTTTTGCGCCGCCCTCCGTTTGCAGTATGTGGCTGTGCGGTCAGGCGAGGGTCTTGACCCACGCGCTGTATTTTTCGAGGTTCGCGTCGCGCTCCGCGGCGTCCGCGCCCTTGGTGAGGATATAGACCTTGATCTTCGGCTCCGTGCCGCTGGGCCGGACGACGATGTGCGAGCCGTCGGTCAGCTCAAAGCGCAGGACGTTCGAGCCGGAGAGCGGCATCGGCGTAATCGCGCCGGTTGCGGCGTCGCGCACCGTACCGTCGGAATAGTCCTTGTACTGCGCGACCGTTACGCCGCCGATCTCGACCGGAGGCTGCGCGCGCAGCGACTGCATGAGCGCCGCCATTTTCTCAAGACCGTCGAGACCGGGCATGACGAGGTTGTGCGTCTTTTCGCCGTACCAGCCGTACTTTTCATAGAGGGCTTGCAGCGCGTCGAAGAGCGTCATGCCCTGCGCGTGGTACCATGCCGCCATCTCGGTGAGGAGCAGAGAGGCGGTGACGGCGTCCTTGTCGCGGACGTAGTGGCCGATCATGTAGCCGTAGCTCTCCTCATAGGAGAAGATAACGGTGTTTTTGCCCGCGCTCTCCAGCTCGTTCATCTTCTCCGCCATGAACTTGAAGCCGGTGAAGGTGTCGTAGCAGTCGAGGCCGTTGGCCTCGGCGACGGCGCGCGCCATTTCGGTCGTCACGATGGTCTTGAGCGCGGCGGGGTGCGCGGGCAGCTTGCCCGCGCGCTTCATCGCGCCGATGAGGTAGTCGAGCAGCAGCACGCCGGTCTGGTTGCCGGTGACGGGCTCGAACTCACCCGACTTGTTGCGCACCATGATGCCCACGCGGTCGCTGTCGGGGTCGGTGCCGAGGATGAAGTCAACGTTCTTTTCCCTGGCGAGGTCGATAGCGAGGTAGAAGCCCTCGGGGTTTTCGGGGTTGGGGGAGACGACGGTGGGGAAATCGCCGTCAATGACCATCTGCTTCGGCTCGCAGTAGAGGTGCTTGATGCCGAGCCTTGTGAGCGCCTCGGGCACCAGCTTGTAGCCGCAGCCGTGGAACGGCGTGTAGACGAGACCGAAGTCGTCCGCGACCTTTTTCACGGTCTCATAGTCGTTGACCATGCCCATGACGTTCGCCATGAAGCGGCGGTCGCAGTCCTCGCCGAGCAGCTCGATCCTGCCCTCGGCCAAAGCCTGCTCGTAGTCCATCGACCGGACGCCTGTGAAAATGTCGATCCGCGTCAGCTCGTCGGCAATGGCCGCGGCGTGCTGCGGCGGCAGCTGCGCGCCGTCCGCCCAGTAGACCTTGTAGCCGTTGTACTCCTTGGGGTTGTGGCTGGCGGTGACGTTCACGCCCGCCTGACAGCCGTACTCGCGCACGGCAAAGGAAAGCTCAGGCGTGGGGCGCAGGGACTCAAAGAGCCGCACATGGATGCCGTTGGCTGCCATGACGCAGGCGGTCTCGCGGGCAAATTCGGCGGAGTGGTTGCGGCAGTCCATACACACGGCGATGCCCTTTTGCATCGCCTCCGTACCCTCGGCGCGGATGACGTTGGCAAAGCCCTGCGTCGCCCAGCGGATGACGTGGCGGTTCATGTTGTGCAGGCCCGTGTACATCGTGCCGCGCAGGCCTGCGGTGCCGAACTCGAGCGGGCCGTAGAAGCGAGCCTTGATCTCCTTGTCGTTGCCCTCGAGCGCCCTGAGCTCAGCGCGCTCGTCCTCGCTCAGCGCGGGGGAGGCGAGCCACTTTTCATATTCTTTGCGATAATCCATTATGATTCCTCCTCATTCCGGGTTGATTCCTCCACGGGCGCGAGAAGATTCTTCGCGTCCTCGAGCATGCTTTCGGGTACATACAGTCCGACGCCGCTGCTCGGCGTGCCAAACAGGACCTTGCCGAGCGTGCCGTCCTTTTCGTCGTACTTCTTCATCACGGGGATGCCGTAGGCGCGCAGCATTTCAACGGTCATGCCCGCGGCGTTGTCCTCCTCGGTCGAGTCGGCAAGAAAGGTGGGTTTTTCGGGCGTGCCGTCCGGCCCCTTGGGCCAGCGGTCGACGAGGTCGTGCTTTTCACGGCCCCAGCTCAGCTTGGGAAAGGACATGGGAATTCCTCCTTACTTATGATAGCGCGTGCCTGTGTCGATCTGGTACGCGCGGTAGAGCTGCTCGAGCAGCATTACCCGCGCCAGATGGTGCGGGAAGGTCATGGGCGACATGGAAAGGCGCAGGTCGGCGCGCTGCTTCACGCGCGGGTGCAGGCCGAAGCTGCCGCCGATGAGAAACGTCAGCTGCGAGGCGCCCGCGGAGGCGAGCTGCGCCAGCTTTTTCGAGAGGGCTTCGCTGCTCAGCTCCGTGCCCTCGATGCACAGGGCGATGACCGCGCCGCCCTTGGGGAGCTTTTCCTCGATGAGCGCGGCCTCCCTGGCGAGCGCCTGCTCGATCTCGGCGGGGGCAGGCGACTCGGGGAGCTTCTGCTCCGGCAGCTCCACGATCTCCAGCTTGCAGTGGCGTTGGAGACGTTTTTGATACTCCGCGACGGCTGCCGCGTAGAATGCTTCCTTCAGTTTGCCGACGCAAAGGACGGTGACCTTCTGCATAGATGTACCTCGCTCATGGTATCGCGCGGCGCGACGCCGAGCCGCACGGAAAGTCCCGCGGACTGCAGCGCGCGGGCGACGGCGTACTCTGCCAGCTCGGGCGTGTTGTTCTCCTTGGAAAGGTGCGCGAGCAGGATGTCGCGCGTGCCGCTTTGCACGGCAAGCCGCGCAAATTCCGCCGCCGCGTCGTTGGACAGATGCCCCCCGTCGCCGAGGATGCGGCGCTTGAGGAAATAGGGGTAGGGGCCGTATTGCAGCGTTTCCACGTCGTGATTGGCTTCGAGCAGGAGCGTATCCACGCCTGCGAGCGATTCGCGCGCCGCGTCGGTGACGAAGCCGGTGTCGGTCAGGATGCCGAGCGAGCCGTCGGGAGCGTCGACGCGGTAGCCGACGGGATCCACGGCGTCGTGCGAGGTGGAGAACGAGCGCACGGTGCAGCCCGCGAATTCAAGCGTGTCGCCCGCGGTGAAGGCGACGACGGGACAGGTGAGGATATGGGATAGACCGGGGCAGCGCTTTTTTTGCTGAGTGTGGCGAGGCCGCCGACGTGGTCGGCGTGCTCGTGCGTGATGAATACGGCGGTCAGGTCGCCGAGCGTCCGCCCCAGCGCGCGGAGGGACTGCTCGATGCGGCGGCAGGAGATGCCCGCGTCGATGAGCAGCAGCGTGTCGCCCGCGCACACGAGCGAGCAGTTGCCGCTCGAACCGCTGGCAAGCGTGTAAAATTCCATGGGAAACGGTCCTTTATCTGATCTACTCCCAAGAATACCACAGCGCAGGGGAATAGTCAAAAGAAAAAGTAGTGCAAGTTGCACATATCCTGCGTAAAGACGCCGCAAATTTTTTACATATTAATTCTTAACAACTTCTTTACAACAACATCGTTTTTCGGTATACTAAAAATAACAAAACGGAATGAGCTGTTGACTAAATTTTGGAAAGGGGGCGGGGCCATTATGATGGAACCACAGGATAAGTACCGGGAAGTCGAATCCGCGCTGGAGAAATTCTGGGGCGAAGAGGATCTGCTGGTCGGCAAAGGAAAGAGTACGCCTGCGCAGATCGCGCTGCGTTTCCGCAATGCGATGGTCCTGCTGGCGGCGATATTGTTCCTGCTGTCCTTTGCCT
>ENA-UEPN01000619-UEPN01000619.1-human-gut-metagenome-genome-assembly--contig:-NODE-619-length-23246-cov-3.784928_pt1 | contig 23246 bp, 20 predicted proteins | sample MGYA00242897_ERZ507910 | MGnify/ENA primary metagenome ERZ507910 (study PRJEB26167, sample SAMN06115525) | human gut metagenome | host: Homo sapiens | place: China:Jiangxi | collected 2015-08-20...
GCACAATTTTTCTAAAAAGAGAAGCACTGCGCGTTATCAGCCTCAGGATACAATTCGGATTCCGGCGTCAAGACCGAACAAAGATCTTTCACTTGACTTCGATCACGTCCGCACCTTTAGGAGCCGTGAATTTAAAAGTCTCGGGGCTTAACTGAACATCAGTCTTAAGATCGGAAATCGTGAGGTTTGTCTTCTCGCCCATCGATCCGACAAAAATGAGTTTTTCCAGTTTTTCAGACTTAAATCCGAAAGAAACTGAGCTCACCGACGCGTCCTTGGCTTTAGGCGTTAGCGTGATCCAGATATATCCGTCTTCTTGCTTGGGTTGTGCCGCATTCCAATCTTTTTTGTAGGACTGAGTTCCAAATAAGATAGAGGCAGGACTCTTAGGAATGGCTCCTTTAGCCGACCGAACGGTCACTTGGTTTAAATCTTCATCCCAAATATAGATTCGGCTTCCGTCGCAAACCATCCTCTGAGGATACGGGCTGGTATAAGTCCAAACAAATTTTCCGGGCCGAGAAAACGAGAACGTTCCTTCCTGTAATTCTTCTGCAGGTTTTCCGTCCTTTTGAAATGTTTGCTGCTCAAAAGCACCTGATGCCTGTTTTGTCTCATTCAAAAAATTATTTAAGAGATCCGACGGCTGGGAAAAAACAACGAACGGAAATAAACCGGTAATGGCTAAAAGTGATGCTTTTTTCATGAAACGTTTCTTCCTCGTTCTAACAAAAAGAAAGTTAGGTCTGAACCAATCATAAATGATGATTAGTAGTTTTACTAAGACTAGTGTTTTCCTGCAAATATTGTTTGCGATTTGTTCGTTCTCCTAGGCTTTCAATCAAAAAATCCAGGCTTATTTTTGCTATGCTCCTAGCTCATGAAAACACGAACAATCCAAATTCAAGAAGAAAAACTTCTGTCTTTTTGGAGGGCTTTGCGCAAGCCCAAAAATAACTGTTTTCTTCAACGGCCTTCCCAATTTCGGGAGGCCTTTTTTTTACAGGAATTGAAATGAACTTGGAAACTCCTCTTACTATTCGCTCGATGATTGAACCGGTCATCAAAAGGAACGGCGGATGGGTGAATACCCATGCTCATGCAGACCGTTCCTTTACGCTGAGTCCGGATGTGCTGCACATGAGAAAGACTTGTACGCTGCAGCAGAAATGGGATGCACTGGATAAGCTGAAGTCAGAATCCACTGAAGAGGACTTCTACAGAAGATTTTGTCAATTCTTCGAGCTCATGATTTCTCAAGGCGTCACTGCCGTCGGTACCTTCGTGGACATCGACCCGCAGAGCAGAGACCGCGCCATCAAAGCGGGCGTTCGAGCAAGAGAGCATTACGCAGATCAGCTGACTGTTAAATTCGCTAATCAGACGCTCAAGGGTGTTATCGATCCTGAGGCCAGACAATGGTTTGATATCGGCTCCGAAATGGTCGACATCATCGGTGCCCTTCCGAAACGCGATGAAAAGGACTACGGAAAAGGCTCCGAAGCTTTTGACATTATTTTGAGCACTGCAAAACGCCTCAATAAGATGGTTCACGTTCACGTCGACCAATTCAATGAATCGCTCGAATATGAAACCGAAGAACTGTGCGCTAAAACCATTGAACACGGTATGCAGGGCAAAGTTGTGGCCATTCACGGTATTTCCATCGCTGCTCACTCTAGAATGTATCGCCGCCGCTTGTACGATCTGATGAAAAAAGCCGACGTCATGATGATCGCCTGCCCTACTGCTTGGATTGACACACCGCGTTCGGAAAGTATCGGCCCTGTCCATAACTCGATGACTCCTGTCGATGAGCTCGATCCTGCCGGCATCACTGTTGCCTTAGGTACGGATAACGTCTGCGACGCCATGGTGCCTTGGAACGGCGGCGATATGTGGCACGAACTTATGACGCTTGCGACCGGCTGCCGTTATGACGAAATGGAAGCCCTGGCAAAGATTGCGACGGTCAACGGACGCCGAGTCCTCGGTCTGCCGCCGCTGGAAAACACCGACTTCTCTATCCAAATCTAGGAGTGTTTGCAATGCCTACTTCTTTTATCGCTCAAGATATCATGGCTGAACACCTCCTCAGCCATAACGCTATCGTATTTCTCAAAGACAAGCCTATGCGTCTTCGCTCTGGTCTGGTCACTCCGATTTACGTTGATAACCGTATCCTTCCTTCTTATCCCGAAGCCTGGAGAGATATTGTTGAAACGATGGCATCCCGCATCGTTGAACTGAAGCTGGACTTTGACGTCATCGCCGGCGTTGAAGGCGCCGGAACTTCTCACGGCGCCGCCCTGGCTTACCGCCTCGGCGTTCCGTTCGTCACGGTGCGCCGCGCTACCAAGAGTTACGGCAACCTCAGCCGAATCGACGGTATCGACGTCAAAGGCAAAAAAGTTCTCATCATTGAGGATCATCTTTCTACCGGTCTTTCTTTATTGGATGCAGCCAAAGTACTTCGTGAAGCCGGCGCCATCGTAGAAGCCTGCTTTGCAATCACTAACTTTGATATGCCGGAGACGATGAGAAACTTTGAAAAGCATCACATCACCGCTTATCAGCTTCTTCCTTTTGCGTTCATTGTTGAAAAAGCCGAAAAATTAGGCCTTATCGACGCACATGAGAAAGAACAAATCGATGCTTGGCTCGACACGCCCTGGACATGGGCAGCCGAACGCGGTTTGTTTGCTCAGGCTTCGGAAAACTAACCGATTATCACTAAGAAAAACGGAAGGCCTCAAAACCTTCCGTTTTTTCTTTTCTGTGCTCTTAATCCATTGACGGGCCGGAGCCTACCAGAACTCGGCGTTTGCCCATGCTGTTCGGTTTAGAAACCACGCCCTCCTGTTCCATTTTTTCAATGAGGTTGGCCGCACGGTTGTAGCCGATGCCGAGGCGCCGCTGCAGATAGGAAATGGACGGACGATTTTCCGTCGTCACCAGCTGTACTGCTTTGTCGTAAAGCTCATTGCCATCATTGCGGGCGGACGCTGTTTCTTCAACTTCTTCCTCCTCTTCCTCAGGCGCGTCCGTCACCCCGTCCACGTATTCCGGCTTACCTTGTTCTTTGAGGAACTCGGTGACGCGGTAAATTTCCTCGTCCGGAACGAATGCGCCGTGGATTCGCTGCAGCTGGGCACTCGGCTTCATATAGAACATATCGCCGCGGCCCAGCAGCTCTTCCGCCCCAGGTGTATTCAAAATCGTCGTGGAGTCATAACGGTTAGAGACCTGAAAGCTGATACGTGAAGGACAGTTGGCCTTAATCACCGGTGTAACAATGTCCGCACTCGGACGCTGTGTGGCGATAATCATGTGCATGCCGGCAGCTCGAGCTTTTTGGGTCAGACGCATGATCTGAGTCTCAACTTCCTTGCCGTAAACCATCAGCAAGTCAGCCAACTCGTCGATGATGATAATGATGTACGGGATCTCTTCCAAAGGAATCGGCGGCTGAGCATGCGGATTCATGATCGGAGTACCGGCTTCCTTCGCTTCGCGAATGCGTTGGTTGTAACCGTCAAAGTTTTTCTGACCGGCCATCTTCAGCAGTTTGTAGCGTCGATCCATTTCTCGAACCGCCCACGCCAGGCAGTGTGCGGCCTTGGCCATGTCGGTAATCACCGGCGTCAGAAGGTGCGGAATATCTTCGTAAGGACTAAATTCCACTTCCTTCGGGTCCACCAGAATCAGCTTGAGCTTATCCGGCGGATTCTTGTACAGCATCGAAAGAATCATGGCGTTGATACCGACGGACTTACCGGAGCCGGTGGTACCCGCGACCAACAGATGCGGAGCCTTGGCCAAATCGATAACGACCGGGTCTCCGGCAACACCCTTACCCAGAGCCAAGGTCAGCGGAGAAGTACTGGATTGGAAAGGATGGCTGTTGATGATTTCTTTTAGGTAAATCGTCTGTACGGACTGGGAAGAGTTGGGAACTTCAAGACCGATACAGTCCGCTTCCTGCATATTCTCCACAATACGGACATTGGGCTGGCCTAAACCGCGGGCCAAATCCTTGGCCACTTCGACGAATTTACGAGAGCGAACACCGGGGGCCGGCTGCAGCTTGAACCGAGTAATAATCGGGCCTGGCAGCGCAGAAAGCACCTTAGCGTTGATTTTATAGTTTTGAAGAATGTGTTCGATACGCTGAGAAGTCAGGTTAAGTTCCTCTCTGCTGACCGTAACCGCTTCAAACGGAGGATCATTCAGCAGGGAAACCGGCGGAAGAACAAATTCTTTCGGCTCTTCCGGAACTTCTTCAATCGGCTGAGCAGGCTGTTCAATGACATGATCTTCGATCGGCAGATCTTTGACACTTTCCTCTTCTGCGCGGATATCTTCAATATCAAAGGGTTCTTCTTCCATCGGCGCAACGGTATTTTCCGGCGTCGGGCGGAGTGAAACCGGTGCTAACTCTTCAGGATCGCGTTCATAATCAATCGGTTTAAATTGATCCGGACCTTTAACCTCGTCTTCTTTTTCGTCAGCAAATAACACTTCCTCTGTTTTAATCTCTTCAACAGGCGGCTGAACAATCGGTGCGGAAGCAGCAGGAAGTGCAGGCAGTTCCGGAGAAGGCCCTTGCCTGTCCTGCAGTGACTTCTCTCTCTCTTCCATAGAGGCTTTCGCAAAGGCATCATCTTCTTTACTTTGCTTGATGGAAGCGACCCGACGGAATAAGCGTTCAAAGGTTCTTCCTATTTGCTCTGCGACAGAAAGCCAGGAAAAACCGAAAAACACGGAAGAGCAAAAAAGAACCAACACGAGAACGAAAGCCGTAGCGACTTCAAGACTCATCCAATAGAGGAGCTCGGATCCGATCGCACTTCCGAGCGCTCCGCCCGTCGTGCCGGGAAGCCCTTCAGAATGAGTATGAAACCGAAGGAAGAACAGCGCACAGCAGCTGAGGACCAACACACAGAAAGCCAAAATCCGGAAACCCATCGGAATCGGTGAAACGGAAACTTTCTTTCCGCGCAAGCGCTTTAAGCCGCGAACCAGAAAATAAAAGAGTCCGATAACAAAGACCCAGGCGCCCCAGCCGAATAAAAGATAGAACAGATCGGCCGTCCAAGCGCCTTGCACTCCAAAGAGGTTGCTGACTTGGAGCTTGGTATTGAAACGTGAAAATCCCGGATCCGAGTAGTCATAACTTCCCAGAACAAGGGAAAGAGCAATACAAGCTGCCGCACAACCGCAGAAGAGAACCAGGCCCCAGAGTTTCCCGCCGGCTCCGACCTCGTCGTCCGAATTGCTTCGAAACCGGGGGGAATTTCTATATAAGAAAGAGGTTTCTATTGAGTTGCTCATTATGTGTTAAATGGTGTTTCCGTAATTCTAGTTGTAAACCAACGCTCTATAATTGTTGGGCAATTTGTGAATATTAAAGGAAGTAGAACATGACTACCAATACCGAACACAGTAAAGTTTTGATTATCGGCTCGGGCCCTGCCGGCTACACCGCCGCCGTTTATGCAGCCCGCGCTAACTTAAAACCTACTCTCATTACAGGCATGGAGCAAGGCGGCCAGCTGACAACAACGACTGAAGTCGACAACTGGCCCGGCGATCCCAAAGGCGTGATGGGTCCGGAGCTCATGCAGCGCATGCTCGAACATGCCGAACGCTTTGAAACCAGAATCGTTTTCGATGAAATCACAGAAGCCCATCTGAACGAAAAACCGATCCGCCTGGTCGGCAACAACGGCAACTACACTTGCGACGCTTTGATTATTGCTACAGGCGCAAGCGCTAAGTATCTCGGCCTTCCCAGTGAAGAGGAATTCAAGGGCAAAGGCGTTTCCGCCTGCGCAACCTGCGACGGTTTCTTCTACCGCAACCAGGAAGTTGCCATCGTCGGCGGCGGCGACTCTGCAATTAAAGAAGCCATCTACCTTGCCGGTATCGCTTCCAAGGTTCACATGATCCACCGCCGCGACCAGTATCGCGCTGAAAAAATCATGGTAGATCGTCTTAAAGCCGTCGCGGCCGAAGGCAAGATCGTCCTCCACGAGTTCTGCACGCTCGACGAAATCCTGGGTGACAAGACCGGTGTGACCGGCGTCCGTTTAAACAACCTCAAGACCGGTGAAAAGGAAGATATTCCGGTTATGGGCGTTTTCATTGCCATCGGCCACTCCCCCAACACCAAGATGTTCGAAGGCCAGCTGGAGATGAACCACGGTTACATCGTCACTAAGGGTATTGCCTCCGGCGCTGCTCAGGCAACCAACATCCCGGGTGTCTTTGCCGCCGGCGACTGCCAGGACCAGGTTTACCGTCAGGCCATTACCAGCGCTGCTTCCGGCTGTATGGCTGCTCTGGACGCCTTAAACTATTTAGAAACAAACGGTTTGGTTGATTAACGGAAATGAATGTCGATAAAGAGTCTTTTGCTTCTCTGATGGGCTTGAAGGAACAACTGAAAGTCAAACAGGAAGAAGAAGCAAGAATCGCTGCCGAAAAGGAACAAAAGCGTAAAGAAGCTGCGGCTAAAGCTCACGAGTTCGAAAATGCAATGAAAGAACTCGGAGTCAAAAAAAAAATAGGCAGGGAAGATAAAGTCTTCCACGCCTTGCCGAAGCCGGCGCCCATTCCTCGTCAGCGCTACGCCGACGAAAAAGCGGTGCTCGAAGACTCTTTGTCCGACAACATCAGTATCGATCACCTGCTGGATTCGGATGAACGGCTGTCTTATCGGGCACCTTCCATGGCGCCCGATGTTCCCAAGAAACTGCATCAAGGCGCCTGGTCCATCAAAGGCACCTTGGATCTTCACGGCTACACGTCCGAGGAAGCCAGACTGCTTCTGGTGGAATTCTTAAACGAGGAAAGAAAAGCCGGCCACCGGGCCGTGCGAATCATCCACGGACAAGGATTCGGCTCTGCAGGACGAAAGCCTGTTTTAAAGGAAAAGGTTCCGGTTTGGCTGGCTCAGCGAAAAGAGGTACTTGCCTTTGTGCAGGCTCCGCCTTACGACGGAGGAGCGGGCGCCGTTTATGTTCTTTTAGCGCCTTAACCGGCAGCAAAAACAATTCGACCGATGCTTTTAGGGCATCGGTCTTTTGTTGTATTAGACGGCAGCGTTTCCGGTTTCACCAGTTCTGATTCGGATCACCTCTTCGACCGGCATCACGAAAATCTTTCCATCACCGATTTTGTTGGTCCTGGCGGTTTTCATAATCGCTTCAACCGCCATGTTGACCAGAGAGTCGTCGACCACGCACTCAATCTTCATCTTGGGCAGAAAGTCCACCACGTATTCCGCACCGCGATAAAGCTCGGTATGTCCTTTCTGACGGCCAAAACCTTTGACCTCGGTCACGGTCATCCCCTGAACACCGATTTCTGCGAGTGCCTCTCTCACTTCGTCAAGTTTGAAGGGCTTGATAATAGCGACGACTTGTTTCATTTTTTCTCCCGAAATTTTTTCAGAAATTTTACTCTTAAAGTCTGTATTTATTGGTGACCGGGAACCGCCAATCCCGTCCGAAAGCGACTTTTGTCACCTTGGGGCCGATCGGAGACTGACGGCGCTTATATTCCGCACGGCTGACCATTCGTAATACCTTATCTACTACGGCTCGATCAAAGCCGGCGGCGGCAATCTCTTCCGGTCCCTCTCGATCTTCGATAAAGCGGCGAAGAATCTCATCGAGCACGGCATAATCCGGCAGTGAGTCCTGATCCTTTTGGTTTTCTCTCAGCTCCGCACTCGGGGCGCGAGTCAGAATGGTCTCCGGAAAAACCGGATTTTCTTTATTGCATTCGTTAATCCAGCGGCACAAAGCGTAGACCTGAGTTTTGTAGACGTCTTTAATTACGGCAAAACCGCCGGCCAGATCGCCGTATAGAGTCGAATAACCGACCGCCATTTCGCTCTTATTCCCGGTCGTAGCCACCATCGAGCCGAATTTATTGGAAATGGCCATCAGAATGACACCGCGGATACGTGCCTGAAGGTTTTCTTCAGTAACATCGTGCGGCATTCCGTTGAACTGCTTAGCCAGCATAAATTCAAATGCCGTGTAGCCGTCCTGAATTGAAATCGTCTCAAGGCGTACGCCCAAACGAGAAGCCAATTTGGCCGCGTCACCGCGGCTTAATGAAGAGGTATAGACGGACGGCATCATCACGGCGAGCACTTTATCCTTGCCGACGGCGTCCACCGCGATCTTAAGAACCAGCGCAGAATCCACGCCCCCTGAGAGGCCGAGCACTACGCCCTTAAATCCGTTCTTATTGATGTAGTCCCGCATGCTTACAACTAAGGCTTCGTACAGCACGGCAAGATCAGACAGGGGCTGAGAAACCTCACCGCGGCAAATTTTGCCTTTTTTGACCTCTACCGTGAGCAAAGACTCTTTCATGTGCGGCGCCCGAGCCAGGACCTCATCAGCCGAGCAGGCAAACGTTTCTCCGTCAAAAACGATTTCGTCCTGAGCGCCGCACATATTGACGTAACATACATCCATTCCGATGGCATTCACATGGCGGCGAACCATATCCAGCCGTTGTTCTTCTTTTCCCTCTTCAAATGGGGAAGCATTGGCAATTAAGAGCACCTGCGCGCCCTGCCCTTTAGCCTGAGAAGGGGCTTCTGGGAACCAAATGTCTTCACAAATATTGACGCCGAAGCGCGTATCTCCGACATCAAAGGTGCACACATCCTCCTCTCCGGGCGTGAAATAGCGCTCCTCATCAAAGACGCCGTAGTTAGGAAGATTTTTCTTTCGATAGGTAAGAAGGATTTGGCCGTTGAGAATGACGGAGACGACGTTATATAAACGATCGGAGTCTTTTAGCGGATAGCCTGCAAGAATATGCAGTTTCGGAAAACGAGTTGAATACTCAACGAGCTCATTGAGCTTTCTTGCACAGTCTTCTAAAAAACTGTCCAGGAACAATAAGTCTTCGGGCGGATAGCCGCATAAAGAAAGTTCAGGGGTCACCAGGATATCCGAATGCTTTGCCTTTTCCGCGGCTCGGCGATTCGTCGAAAGTTTCCTTCCAAATCACCGGCAGTTTGATTTAGCTGCGCCATTGAGACCACTACTTTTTCATTCATCCGGAAACCTCCTCATCATTTACGGACATCAAACCCAATGATTCAGATCATACAAAACAAACAGCCCTGCGAGTGCTTAGAGAGGACCAAAAACAGAAAACCCGAGCAAATTGCCCGGGCCTCATCCTAAAAAGCAGGGATCGAAAGACTACTTAGCGTTGTTGTAAGCTTCAACGCCTTTCATGATCACCTTGCAGGCTTCTTCAGGACCTGTCCAGCCGGATACCTTAGCCCACTTGCCTTTTTCCAGATCTTTGTAGTGTTCAAAGAAGTGGCGGATCTGAGCAAGATAATCTTCAGGAACATCATCGATGGTCTGGATCTTGTTGTAGCGCGGAGTCAGCTTCTGAACCGGAACGGCAAGCATCTTCATGTCACCGCCGCTTTCGTCTTCCATCAGGAGCATGCCGAGCGGACGGCAGCGGATTACGGAGCCGGCCAGCAGGGGGAACGGAGTAATCACGCAAACGTCAACGGGGTCACCGTCATCACCGAGAGTCTGAGGAATGAAGCCGTAGTTTGCAGGATAACGCATGGAAGTGCCGATGAAACGGTCGACCAGAAGAGCGCCGCTTTCTTTGTCTACTTCGTACTTGACGGGGTCGCTCTGTGCGGGGATTTCAATCACAACATTGAAATCGTGCGGCAGGTCTTTTCCTGCGCTGATTTTGCTCATATCCATAATATTTTTCCAACCTTCATTAATTAGGAAATAATCTGTTAATTTTAATCGTTACTAACTTGCTCTGCCAAGGAGAGCAATTTATCGGCAAGTCCGCTGCAGTGAGATTCCACCAACTCCACGTTCTTGAAACCCTCCTCAATGAGATGCTCTTGAATGCGAGGATGGATCGTCAGTACCGAGGCAGATTGCAGCCATTCACGACCCTCATCCCCGACGTTCTCTTCAAGAATCCGTATAGCGTCCGTGCTCGTTAGATAAATCACCGGCGCTTCTCCGCGTCCGATCCATCGCTTTTGATCGTCTGAAACCTTCAGCGGGATTCTTTTATAGATAGGTGCCACGGTCACGGGAACATCTTTATCCCGCAGCGCGTCAATCAGGAACTGACGCCCCGTGTCGCCTCGAATGAGGACAACTTCCGAAGGAAGACCTTCTTCCAAGAAGAGTTCAAAAAGCAACTCTGAACCGCTTTCTAAAGAGCTCCCATGCGGGAAAAAAATTTTGCGTGCTGCAGGAAAAGCCGCGGTCAAAGCTTTAGCGGTCGGTTCGCCGACACAGGCAAAGCGGACGGATTCAGGAAGCTGCGGAAAAATGTCCTTCATGAAGCTGACCGTCGTCGGACTCACAAGAATAAGCAGCGCGCCTCTTTCAGCTCCTTCGAGAATTTCTTTGACGCTTTCTTCGTAATCTTCGGAACGATCAAAGGAAAAAGCCGGCCAGTAAACGGAACCGGAGGTTTTTGCTTCCAGTTCTTTCTGAAGCCGACGCCCGCCGGGCCCCGGCTTCATGTTGAGGATCGTGCGCATTACTTTCCGAGCACTTCTTTCAGAAGACGTTTAGCGCCTTTTTCGATCAGCTGGTCCAGCACTTTGCGGGCATTTTCTTCAGGCTCGTTAGCCGGACCCGTATATTCAGCCGTCACAAACTCTCCGGTCATATGGTTGCCGACAAGTGCACGGAGGAACATCTGACCGTCATCAATAGTGGCGTAGGCAGCCAGAGGAACCTGGCAGGAACCTCCCAGCGCTCTGGAAACCGCTCTTTCGGCCTGGGAACAGAGACGAGTATCTTCATCGTTGAGCGCTTCAACGTATTTTTGCGTCATTTCGTCGTTTTCAACGGCTTCGATACCGATAGCGCCTTGCCCCGGTGCCGGAAGAGAAACTTCAGGCGGAATGATCGAACGAATGCGATCGGATAAGCCGAGGCGCTTCAGACCGGCGGTTGCCATCACGAGGGTGTCGTACTGGCCGTTGTCGAGCTTAGAAAGGCGGGTGCCTACGTTGCCGCGAATCATCTCGACTTTGAGGTGCGGGAAACGGGAGCGAACCATCAGTTCACGACGAAGGCTGGAGGTGCCGACAACGCTTCCGGCCGGCATCTCTTCTAAAGAGGCATATTTATGAGAAACGACTGCGTCGCGCGGGTCTTCGCGGACCATCACTGCTGCCAGAGTAAACGGCTCAAGCAGATCCATCGGAACATCTTTCAGACTATGGACGGCGATTTGAGCTTTGCCTTCAAGCATCGCGGCTTCAAGTTCTTTGACGAACAAACCTTTTCCGCCGATCTTGGACAGCGTGACGTCCAAAATTTTGTCACCTTTGGTTGTTAAACCTAAAAGCTGAACATCAAGCTCGGGAAATTTTTCTTTAAGGCAGCTCTGAACGTACTTTGCCTGCCAAAGCGCCAGCGGGCTTTCGCGAGTGGCAATAACCAGATGATCTTGCTGAGTCATTTTTTAACTTTTTAGAGAAATACAAAGAATGAGTAGGAGTTTAACAATTCGGGCAAGAACCGCGTTATACAGACCTTAACAATCGCGCTTAAAAAACAGGTCGAAAAACAAAGAAATTCTTTTGTAGACAAACCGTTACCCGACAATTGAGTCATTACTAGCTATAATTGACCTTTTTTCATTACTGACTGCAAAAGTTATGGCCCAACACAATCCTCTCTCAGTTCATGCCGATCCGCTTGCCTCCAAAAAAGAAGCTTGGAGCGGACGCTTTTCTGAGCCTATGGCCGAATTTGTCCTTCGTTACACCGCCAGCGTGAACTTTGACAAGCGTATGGCCGAAGCCGATATCGCAGGCTCCGTGGCCCATGCCAAGATGCTTGCCAAATGCGGCATTATTTCCAAAGACGATTTGAACGACATCGAACGCGGTATGCGTCAGATCCTTCAGGAAATCAAAGAAAACCGCTTCGAGTGGAAGCTTGAACTCGAAGATGTGCACCTCAACATTGAAGCCCGCCTAACGGAACTTGTCGGAGACGCCGGCAAGCGCCTTCATACCGGCCGCAGCCGTAATGACCAAGTTGCTTTAGACATTCGTTTGTACCTGCGCAATGAGATCGACCAGATCATGGATCTTCTCTCTCATCTGCAGGAGTCCCTGCTGACGGTTGCCGAAAAGAACATCGACACCATCATGCCAGGCTACACCCACATGCAGGTTGCTCAGCCCGTCACGCTCGGCCACCACTGCCTGGCTTATGCCGAAATGTTCGAGCGCGACCGCGAACGCTTGGCTGACTGCCGCAAACGCGTAAACCGTTCTCCGCTCGGCGCTGCAGCGCTCGCCGGTACCACTTATCCGATCGACCGTGAGTACACGGCTGAACTCCTCGGATTTGAAGGCGTCACTCAGAACTCTCTGGACTCCGTCAGCGACCGTGATTTCGCGATTGAGTTCTGCTCCTGCGCTTCGCTCATCATGATCCACATTTCCCGTATGTCCGAAGAGCTCATCTACTGGATGAACACTAACTTCGCATACATCATGCTGCCCGACAGATTCACGACGGGTTCCTCCATCATGCCGCAGAAAAAGAATCCGGACGTTCCGGAAGCTGCCCGCGGCAAATCCGGACGCGTAGTCGGTCACCTGATGGGGCTTCTGATGCTGATGAAGGGACAGCCGCTTGCCTACAACAAGGACAACCAGGAAGACAAAGAACCGCTCTTTGACACGATTGATACCGTCAAAGACACTCTGCGCGCTTTCATCGAAATGATCCCCGGCATCCAGGTCAACAAAGCCCGTATGCGTGAAGCTGTCATGCTCGGCTATCCGACTGCCACGGACTTTGCAGACTACCTCGTTCGCAAAGGCCTGCCCTTCCGTGACGCTCACGAAGCCGTCGGTTGCGCTGTACGCCTCGCTTCCGAGAAAGGCTGCGGTCTGCACGACCTCACGCTTGAGGAATTAAGAGAATTCAGCGATAAAGTCGGTGAAGATGTTTATGACAGCCTGACCCTCGAAGGCTCTATTGCTTCCCGCAACCATACCGGCGGCACAGCACCTTCTCAGGTTGCAAAGCAGGTCGGCATTTGGAAAGAGCGTCTTAAAAACCGCGCTCATAAGTAATTCCTGAATGCACGGGAACCCGAAAGTTCCCAAGCTTCAACGCAAAACGCCCGGATTCTCCGGGCGTTTGCTTTTGCGGTTCAGCAAAAATTATTCAGCGTCAATCTTAACGACCCAGCCTTCGGGGCCTTCGATTTCGCCCATCTGGATACCGGTCAGTGTTTCTCTGAGCTTGGTGCAGACAGGGCCCATTTTTTCCATGCCGGACGGGAAGTAGATATCGCCGTCAGGAGTGTTGACCATGCCGATCGGAGCTAAGACAGCAGCCGTGCCGCAAAGTGCGCCTTCAGCCATATCTTTGAGTTCGGCTAATTTAACAGGGCGTTCAACCACTTTGTAGCCCAATCTCTTAGCCACTTCGATTAAAGAACGGCGTGTGACGGAAGGAAGGATGGAATCGGACTTCGGAACAATGATCGTGCCTTCCTTGTCGACGAAGATTAAGTTAGCGCCGCCGGTTTCTTCAATGTAGGTACGAGTAGCCGGATCAAGGTAAATGTTTTCGGCATAACCGTGACGATGAGCTTCCATTGTGGGATGCAGGCTCATGGCATAGTTCAGGCCGGCTTTGATATGGCCTGTTCCGCGGGGAGCAGCACGGTCAAATTCAGGAACTGTCAGCTTAAGCGGCTTGATAGCGCCTTTGAAATATGCGCCGACCGGCATCACGAAAATTCTGAAGATAAACTCATGAGCCGGTGCCACACCGATCTGAGGACCGGAGCCGATCATGACCGGGCGGATGTACAGTGTTGCGCCGGTGCCGTAAGGCGGAACCCAAGCCGCGTTGGCTGCGACAACGTCTTTGACGGCCTGAATGAATTTTTCTTTCGGGAAAGCCGGCATTTCCAGACGTTCGGCACTGTCCATCATACGTTCTGCGTTCAAATCAGGACGGAAGGTAACGATGTCGCCTTTGACCGTTGTATAAGCCTTTAAGCCCTCAAAACAGCACTGAGCATAATGAAACACGCAGGCAGCTTCAGACAGTTCGATGTTGGGATCAGTAATCATCTTACCTTCATCCCATTTGCCGTCTTTCCAGTGAGCTTCGAAGCGATAATCCGTCGGTGTATAGCCGAAGCCTAATTTGCTCCAGTCAATATCTTTTTTCTGCATTTTTTCTCCTGCAAGATTCTTTAGTTATCGGTCCTCAATTGTAATAATTTGAAAGAAATATTTTGGACTTCTGTAAAGAAATTAGCAGGATCGGCTTTTTGCAGACTTAAGAATTACCGGCAACGGTCATTTCTCTGATCAGCACCGATCCGTTGAGGTAACATCCGTTCAAATCTACATCGTCCGACATCGCTTCAAAGGACATGAAAATGTCTTTGAGATTGCCGGCAACCGTAATACCTTCTACCGGGTAAGCGATCCTGCCGTTTTCCACCCAAAAACCAGATGCGCCTTTAGAGAAATCTCCCGTGGTGTAATTGACGCCCTGCCCGATCAGCTCGGTGACCAAGAGGCCCGTTCCCATGCGTGAGAGCAATGCAGAAAGCGTTTTTTCGGAAGCCTCCGGTGCTTCGGAGAAGATGAGGTTATAAGGACCGCCGGCATTTCCGGTCGTTGTCATTCCCAACTTACGAGCCGAATAGCTGCTCAGGAAAAGACCGCTCAGCACACCGTGGTCAACGACCAGGCGTTCAGACGGGCGAACCCCCTCATCGTCAAACGGCGCCGAGCCCCAGTAACGCGGGATGAATGGATTTTCCAAAATGGAAAGATGATCGGGGAAAATCGGTTTATCGAGCATTCCTTCGAGGAAGGAGGTCTTGCGGTACAACGCAGAACCGCTTGCCGCATGAACAAAGGTTCTGAATAAGCTCTTAGCAACCGGTGCTTCAAAAACGACCGGGCACTTGCGGGTCGCTAAACCGCGTGCAGACAGATGGTCTACAGCTCTTTGGCCGGCGATCATGCCGACCTGCTGCGGCGAGAGCAAATCCATTGACGAAACGCCGGAGGTGTGCCAGGAGCCCACCTGCATACCATTCTCATCCTCGGCGATCACTGAGGTGTCAATCGAATGGTCGCTAAAAGGATAGCCGTGCAAAAAGCCTTCGGTGTTTCCCAAAATAAACGAACCGATTGTTGTCGTAACCATTGCACCGTCGGAATTCACCACGCGTTTATCGACATCCAATGCTGCTTTTTCTGCTTCGACCGCCTTTTGAACCTGTTCTTCAATCGAGATGTTCCACGGATGGAAGAGATCAAGCTGACGTGGGTTCGTGCAGAGTCGTTCTTTATCCGGCAGGCCGTTGCATTCATCCGGTGTGGTGTAGCGCGCCATATCAAGCGCCGCTTTGACCGTTCTTAAGATCGACACCTTGCGAAAGTCTCCGCTGGAAGCCACAGCCTTTGATTTACCAAGATAGACAGTAATTCCGAAATCTCTGTCATGGGTGTGTTCAATGGATTCCGTTTCCTGGTTTCTTACCGTGACACATGTCCCCTTCTCTTCACTGACTTCTACCGCGGCGGCAGTTGCACCTAGAGAAAGCGCTGTGTCTAAAGCATACGAAACCAAGGAACAAAGCTCTTCTGAGCTACTTATTGTGGGAGTTTGACTCATATTTTGAAGCGGAAACTAAAGATTGGAGATTATGATAGCGCTTGATGCAAATCTTACTAAAGAAGGACAGGCTAACATGAAGAATACAAACGAAAACCTTGAAGAAGAGTACAGCGGTCCGAGCAAAAGTGAATTGAAAAGAAGGGCCGAGCATCTGCAGGATCTCGGTAAAGAGCTGACCACACTGGGTGCCGAAACGCTGGCAAAAATTGAACTTCCCGAAGTCATTCTTAAAGCCATTGAGGAGTATCACCGTGTTCCCTCCTTCGGCGCCAAACGCCGTCAGCTCCAGCTCATCGGCAAATACATGAGAGCCTTAGACGGAGATGCTGTTCGTCAGGCCATCGACCGAGCCACCGGCAACGATAAAGCGGCCGTCGCCGCGCTTCACAAGAGTGAACGTCTGAGAGATGCGTTGATTGCAGATGATGCCGCTCTGACAAAATTTATTGCTCAGTTCCCTGACGTCAATGTTCAGGAAGTTCGTCAGCTTATCCGCAATGCTCGTAAAGAAGCCGAAGGCAACAAGCCTCCGAAATCCGCCCGCGCACTCTACAAACTGATCTACGCAATGGTTCTTCCTCCGATCGTGTTGGAAGTCACCGAGGAGGAAGACGATGAAGAATAGCAAAGCAAAAATCGGTCTGGTTTCCATTTCCGACCGTGCCTCTTCCGGCACTTATCAGGACAAAGGCATTCCCTCTCTGAAAGAATGGCTGGCAAAAGCCCTGCTTTCTGATTATGAGGTTGTGGAAAAACTCATTCCTGATGAACAGCCGCTTATCGAGGCAACGCTCAAGGAACTTTGTGATCAGGAAAACTGTGATTTGATTTTGACAACCGGAGGGACTGGTCCCTCTCGCCGCGATGTGACGCCGGAAGCCACGTTGGCTGTGGCTACTCGTACCCTTCCGGGATTCGGAGAGCAAATGCGTGCGGTCTCTCTTGCCTTTGTGCCGACCGCGATTTTGTCCCGTCAGGTCGGCGTGCTGCGCGAAATCGAAGATCATGCCGCTTTGATCATTAACCTTCCGGGACAGCCAAAGGCCATCGCTGAAACCCTAGAAGGTATTCCGTCAAAGGGCATCCACGGCATTTTTGCGGCAGTGCCCTACTGTATTGATTTAATCGGCGGTCCGGCCCTTGAAACCCGTCCCAATGTCGTTAAGGCTTTCCGCCCAAAATCTGCACCTCAGCCTCATGTCATTGATGCAAAAATCATTGACCCGAAGGAAGGCAAAGCAGATAGCGCCATCATCATGCTTCACGGCTTGGGCAGCGACGGATCGGACTTCGAACACTTCAGAGAAGAACTTGCCGCATGCGGCGCGCCCGTTGAACAGGCTCGTTTGATTCTTCCGACTGCGCCTGAACGTGCGATCACAGCAAATAAAGGTTTTTTGATGCGCGGCTGGTTTGACCTTCTCGATACCGACGGAATCGGTGCCAGCGACGAACCGGCACTTGTTGAAAGCGCCCGTATTGCAGAGCGTTTAATTGCCTTGGAAGAGACGAAAGGCATTAGACGGGATCGAATCTTCTTAGGTGGTTTCTCACAGGGCGGCTGCGTTGCGCTTTACACGGCCCTGAAACTCGATCGTCCGATCGGCGGCATCTTCTGCCTGAGCGGCTATCTGCCCATTGAGTCTGCTGACGATATTGAGCATGTAGGTCAGGGCATCCTTTCTCCGATTTTCTTGACCTATGGAAAAGAAGACAATGACGTACCTCCCGTGTATCCCGAAATCAGCGTCAAGGAACTCAGAAAACTCGGGGCAACGGATCTCTGGTCCAAGGGCTACGACGGGGTCGGACATGATTTGTGTATCGAGGAAGTCACGGACTTGTCAGATTTTCTTGAAAAATCTTTAGAAGCTTCTCGCTAAAGTTTTGTATCCGATTTGAGACAAAAGAGCGCTTTTTTACGGCGCTCTTTTTTATGCTGAAGTTCTACCAAAACACCGAAAACAAATCATGGATTCTTTTTTGGACAAAATACTGAACGGCTCTGAAGGGATACTCCAACCCCTACATGTGCCGTTATTTACAGCTGGCGGCAGTCAAATCGATACGTTCGATATTCTCGAATTCTGCCTCGTTTTTCTTGTTGCCTACTGGCTCGGCAAGCTTAGCGAAGAAAGCATTAAGAAATTCGGCTCTCGCCACAATTCCGTACGTCCCGAATCCCTTTCGATGTTCGCCCGCTTCATTCATTGGGGCATATTGGCGATCGGTATTCTGATGGGCCTGTCGATGATCGGTCTCCCGATCACACATTTGGCAATCTTAGTTTCCGCCTTATCTGTGGGCATCGGCTTCGGATTGCAGACCATCGTTAATAACTCGGTTGCCGGTTTGATTCTGATTTCCGAACGCGCCGTGAGCTTGGGCGATATTATTGCCACACCGAGCGGTCATATCGGTCGAGTGACCATGATCACCATTCGCGCTACGCGCATCGTGACGCCGACTGGTCAGGCAATCATCATTCCGAACGCTTCTCTGATTAACGGATCGTTTACCAATTTCACGATGGACCGCCGAGGCGTTCGCAAGATTTATCCCTTCTCAATTCCATACGGCATTGACTTCCGCAAGGTTAAAGAAATCATTGAAAAGGCAGCCGTCTCGGTTCCCTACTGTATTAAGCCCGACCCGCTTCATGAGGTCGAATGCGGAATTACCGGTTTCGGCAATTTCGGCATTAACGTTGAGCTTGTCGTTTGGGTCGATCCGATTGAGTTGATGGAGCCGTATCGACTCGAGGCATCTTTTTTGAACGCCATCAATGACGCCTGTGTTGCCAACGGCATCGTGATGCCTGGACCGTCCTACGGTGTTACTGTCTCTCCGACTCCGGCGCCGGTCGCATTCAATGCTCAGGTTTCCGGAACCACCTTCGCCCACAGGTCATGTTGGAGCAGCAGACCCTTCTGTGAGTGCAAAAGCCATCGGACAAGTTCCGCCGGCGCAACATGTTCCTCCCGCACAGGCTGCAGCCATCATTGGAGTCCCGCAGTCTATGATTGAAAATCCTCCTCCGAAGAAGGAAAAGGAAGAGTGAACTCATAATCTCTTCAGACTAAAATTTCATTATTAGTTTGAGGAGATTTTTTTGAGTCATTACGTCGGACGCTTTGCCCCATCCCCTACCGGTCATCTACACGCCGGAAGCTTAGCCTGTCTTCTTGCGAGCTACCTCGATGCCAGGGCTCATAGAGGTACGTGGATTATTCGCGTCGAGGACATTGATCCGCCTCGTGAACCTGCGTGGGCAGCAGAGGATCAGCTCGAAACCATCGAAGCGTTCAAGCTACACTCAGATCGTCCAATTCTCAGACAGTCAACTCGAATTGAGGCCTATCAACAGGCCCTCAACTTTTTAATCGGTAAAGGTCTGGCCGATGGGTGTGCTTGCACTCGCAAAAGAATCGAAGCCGCCTGCTTAGCTGCCGGCTTGCCACAGGGCGCCTATCCCGGAACTTGTCGCCATGGAACAGGCGGTGCACCGATTCGTGCGTGGCGCTTTCTTGTAGACGACGGTTTCATCTCTTTCAATGACAGATGGCAAGGTACGTTTAAACAGAACGTTTTGAGAGAAATCGGCGATTTTGTTATTCGGAGAGCCGACGGACTCTGGGCCTATCAACTCGCCGTTGTCGTCGATGACGGATTCCAGGGCGTGACACACGTTGTCCGCGGTGCTGACTTGATAGACAACACGCCGCGACAAATTTTGCTTCAGATAGCATTAGGTTTAACTACACCAGGGTACATGCACATCCCGCTTGTACTAGACAAGAAGGGGAACAAGCTCTCTAAACAGACATTGGCCCCAGCGATTGATCGAAGCAAGCCCGAAGAAGAAGCCGCACGTGCCTGGACTCACCTAGGATTCAAACCTTTTGCTTTCGATACTCTCGACGAGTTTTATTCAGAGGCAGTTAAGCGTTGGAGAACGAGATTCCAAATTAAAGCCTAGTTTCTGCGGCCTGTTCCACCTAACAGAACTGCAACTTCTCTCTTCTCCCCAGAGACAGATCTTGAGAAATTTTGTGGGGCGGGTTTCTTTCCAGAAGAACGACCTGGTACATAGGGCCGTGAGAAAAATGGATCCTCCGGCTTGCGAGGAGCTTTCCAAGCATCTGTACTTGAGGAAAACTTTCGTGGAAATCTTGCTCTCTTGCGAGGTTCAGGATCAAGCTCCTGCGGGATTAAATTTACCCTCGTCAGCTTGCGAATCGCATCAAAACTCTTCTTATCTTTGTCTGTAACCAGCATCAATGCCAGGCCCGAACTTCCTGCGCGACCTGTTCTGCCAATTCGATGAACATAGTCCTCAGGAACAAATGGAACGTCGTAATTAATCACGAGCGGCAGCTCGGCAATGTCCAAACCGCGGGCTGCGACATCCGTCGCCACCATGATATTTAAGGTTCCATCCTTGAAATCTTTCAACAGCTTCAAGCGCTCTTCTTGGGTTTTGTCTCCATGAATTGCATCAGCATTGAATCCACATTTTTCTAATTCACGTGCAAGTCTACGCGCCGTCAATTTTGCATTGACGAATACGATTGTCTGGAGCGGTTTGCCATCGGGGTCTTCTCCGCGGGTTTTCAGAAGTTCCACTAAAGCATCCGTTTTTTGAAGCTCGTTAACAGAGAAGACCTCCTGTTTAATGGTAGCTGCGGTCGCGTTTTGGCGAGCCACCTCGATAACAACAGGATCAGTCAAGAAATTTCCGGCTAACTTCTTAATTTCCGGAGAGAACGTAGCTGAGAACATCAGATTCTGGCGCTTTTTGGGAAGCGCATTCAGGATCCTGGAGATGTCCGGCAGAAAGCCCATATCCAACATACGGTCGGCTTCATCCAAAATGACAATGCCGCTCTGATTAAGATTAGTGTTTCTCTGCTCGAGATGATCCAATAAGCGTCCGGGTGTCGCGATCAAAATCTCCACGCCCTTCCTTAATGCCTCAGCTTGAGGTTTGATATCCACCCCGCCATAAACAACGCCAATTCGGATGGGTGTATCAGCTGCGTAATTTGAAAGTGCCTCTGCTGTTTGATCTGCCAACTCTCTTGTCGGAGATAGAATCAAAACTCGTACAGGATGACGCGCCGGAGATGTGCTTGTATTTGCTAATGGCAAAAGTTTTTGAAGGACAGGAAGTCCAAAACTAGCGGTTTTGCCAGTTCCGGTCTGGGCCGCTCCCATAACGTCGCGTCCTTGAAGAACGACTGGGATTGCCTTACATTGGATCGCGGTCGGCTTTGTATATCCCATTCGTTTAATTGCGGAAAGCAAATTCGGGGCTAATCCAAACTGTTCAAAATTTTGACATTCTGCCATTTATCTATTTTTTCAAAAAAATCCCAAAAGAAACATTCTACAACTCTAGAACTTGCGCTTATTGTGCTCGACCATGAATAGGCACAATGGGTGATGAGCTTTCATCCTTCAAAGCCATCTGGCTGATAGAAGGTATGTTCTTTAATCAATATTGTGATTTTATTAATACTTTTAGCGCACTAAATTCTTGAGCAAAACCTTCTTTTTCGAATTAGAAAGAGAAGCCTAAAAGGCTTTGGAGATGATAGTGAATTAATACGAATAGAAAGATAGTTTCTATCAATTCCGACTCTTTTCGCAGAAGGATTTCCAACAACAATATCTAAGACAGTAAGTGACTACGGTTCATCTAGTACTTGAAATTAAACCGTTGAAAAATCCATCATTACGGTTCACTTCCATGTACGTGTACAACTCAGCAGTAAAGGGAAAGAAGAAATTGTTTTTTTGATCAACCCCTCCAATAACATAATGAGGAAAGAAGCGGAGGTCTTCTTGAATTATTGCTGAATCCACGGTCCATCCCCGCTTGTGGGGAACTCTTTGACATCGAGATGATCGATGACCCAATCCATCGGTCCGCCCTCGCTTGCGCAGGGAACTCGCATAGCTGTTGGATTTTCAACATCAATCAGTCGGTTCATCCCCGCTTGCGGGGAACTCTCTAAGCCGTCGTGGGCCATTGTCCAGTTGACGGTTCATCCCCGCTTGCGCGGGGAACTCAGGATTTAGATCGTCTAGGTTACGTTGCTGACCGGTTCATCCCAGCTTACGCGGGGAACTCTTGGCGGCTCCGATATTCGTGCGGGCTTGTGCCGGTTCATCCCCGCTTGCGCGGGGAACTCCTCTAAATCTATGCCTGGGGCGCCTTCCAATACGGTTCATCCCCGCTTACGCGGGGAACTCAAGTCGATCGAAGGCATCGATATTTGTTGGTGCGGTTCATCCCCGCTTACGCGGGGAACTCCATCAGAGAAGAGAGCGTGCTGATCAGGCTTACGGTTCATCCCCGCTTACGCGGGGAACTCGCGCCTAATTTCAAATTTCTATTGAGGTCGACCGGTTCATCCCCGCTTACGCGGGGAACTCGATTAGTTTTCACGGGCTCAATATTTCCAATCCCGGTTCATCCCCGCTTACGCGGGGAACTCTCTGTTTCCTCCTTTCGCTCCCCGTCGTCTCCCGGTTCATCCCCGCTTACGCGGGGAACTCACTTCGACGCCGTGGAAAAGAAAGTGTTCGACCGGTTCATCCCCGCTTACGCGGGGAACTCTGAGACATTAAAAATGGGCGCCGCCGCGTTGTCGGTTCATCCCCGCTTACGCGGGGAACTCTCAATTGCTCTCGCCAGGGTGGTTCCAATTTGTCGGTTCATCCCCGCTTACGCGGGGAACTCTAATCGCACTGCCAAGGAGCGTGAGCTCCAAGTCGGTTCATCCCCGCTTACGCGGGGAACTCACGGCGTTATTCCCAACTCTCGAGCGATAGCAGCGGTTCATCCCCGCTTACGCGGGGAACTCAACATCAGAACCGCCGATGCCATGGCGCCTACCGGTTCATCCCCGCTTACGCGGGGAACTCACCACTTGGACACGGCGGCCTGAGAAATCGTTCCGGTTCATCCCCGCTTACGCGGGGAACTCCCTATAGCTATATGCGTAGGCACAATAAGGGTACGGTTCATCCCCGCTTACGCGGGGAACTCTGGTTAGCTGAAAGCGTACATAGACAATTTAACGGTTCATCCCCGCTTACGCGGGGAACTCGAGTCATGAATCATAGCGAATGACTCCACACCCGGTTCATCCCCGCTTACGCGGGGAACTCGGATATGACTCCAAGAACATAATGCATTGGCTACGGTTCATCCCCGCTTACGCGGGGAACTCGATCAAGGCGGCGGTATCGGCGTCGAAACAAACGGTTCATCCCCGCTTACGCGGGGAACTCAAATTAACGGTACTAACATTGAGGTCGGAGACCGGTTCATCCCCGCTTACGCGGGGAACTCGATTGGAGGATTATGAAGAAGGAGTCGAATGTCGGTTCATCCCCGCTTACGCGGGGAACTCGTGTTTTTCAGTGTTTGCCTTGAATCCATCGACGGTTCATCCCCGCTTACGCGGGGAACTCGGCTACTTTAGCAGTTTTTAACATAAT
>ENA-UEPN01000639-UEPN01000639.1-human-gut-metagenome-genome-assembly--contig:-NODE-639-length-22674-cov-5.472806_pt1 | contig 22674 bp, 31 predicted proteins | sample MGYA00242897_ERZ507910 | MGnify/ENA primary metagenome ERZ507910 (study PRJEB26167, sample SAMN06115525) | human gut metagenome | host: Homo sapiens | place: China:Jiangxi | collected 2015-08-20...
AGCGTTATCGTTATCGATTAACGCCATTGATAGGACGCCGAACAAATCGTCTGAAGCAGAGATTTTATAACCGGTTTCTGTCTCAATGCTGTTAGCTTGCGGATGCAAATCTTGCCATTTCGGAGCTAAACATTTATTAATCTGATGTGGGCTTTTAGATGAGTGTCCAGAGAATACAGGCTCTCCTTTCTGTAAAGAAGATGCGCTACATCCAAACAAACCCAATAACGAAACAAATAATATGGTTTTTTTCATATCCCTATCCCCTTTGGTTTTACAAAAGGTTAGCACAGGTCCTTATATCGTAGCACCTTCATTGTCCTTTCCTGCCAGTAGCCACCATACGGCACGCGCTGGCTCAGGTGTCCGTACAGGTGGTGCAGCAGCATATTGCCCTCCAGCAGAATTCCCGCGTGATTCCACTTATTGGCCTGGACCTGCATGATCACCATATCTCCTGGCTGCGGTACGCCACTGAATTCACGGAATCCGCATTCGTACCAGCAATCGTGGTAGAAGTTTTCGGGGTAACTGTCTTCCCACCAGGGATAATCGACGCGGTAATCCTTCAGTTCAATACCATGCGTCTGCCTGAAGTAACTCATCACCAGCCCCCAGCAATCGAAATGGCCGAGCACGAACGGACGTTCCAGCAGCGGTAACTCGCCGCGCGGCTGAATGGTGCGTAAATCCCCTTCCGGCCAGCTGACGATATGCCAGGGAAGTAACGTAGCGTCACATTGTGCCTTATCCAGTTCGCTCGCCTGCGTCGTGGCATCCGGGTGGCTGTGGACAATGGCAATCACTGTTCCCCAGTCTTCGGCAGCGGCATAATCTTCCGGCGACAGGTGGAAATGCTCTGTCGGATCGGTTGCCAGATTACGGCAGGGAATGTACCGCTGCACCCTGCTTTTTTGCACCACTACGCCGCAGCATTCGCGCGGATATTCAGCGGCAGCATGCGCCATAATGGCGTCGATAATTTTCTGACGCATATCAGCTCCTGATCAGGGATGTGCCCGGAAAACCACCGAACGGCAACTCGTTCCCCTCGCCATGTCGCAACTTGCACGCAGTGAGTGTACCGGGGCATTCATCGAGCGACGGATCGTTAACAGGGTTGTTGTGCTTGTCGAAATAGCGCGTCCCGGCATAGTCGCATCCATCACCGGAGCGGTATTTGTTCCGGATACACCAGGTACAAAGCGAATGTAGCTGGCGTGTCGGGATCATCAGCCCCTGCAGATCCATCGGGCTGGACAACGTAAACGCCACCACCTCGTTGGTTTCAGTGCTCTTGGCGTCTATATAAAACACCTTCAGCTTTTCCTGCTGAGGATCCGCCGACGGGTTGCCCTCCAGATAATTTTTCGCATCCAGATACTGCGCCAGCGTGTCATGAATGGTGACCTTCGCCTGCAGAAGGTCATCATAAGCAAGACACAGCGCCGTAATGGAACTGTCTAGGTTAGCGACCGAGAGCGTTGGCTGTGCGCTGGTCCCGTCAGTCGCCGTCTCAATACCCTCTATCTGGCAAGGCCAGGCTTTATATTCCTGCCCCTGCCACCAGATCGATTTCGCCGGTAGCTTATTTTCATCTCCACCAGAAGCGGCGATCTCATCGGCAGTGTGAGCAATATTGTGGGCGTGGAAGCGGAGAACGTCGGAAACACCAAATGCGGTGCCATCGACATCAAAAAGCCGGATAACATTACCCGGCTCAAGTTTCTGATAATCACTGTTTAAGTTCATGGTGCAAACGCCTGTTCAAAGGTGGCTGATACGGTTTCCACCGTTTTACTTTTGGTGACGCGCTGCAGGCTGTCTGCCTCAACGCGCCACAGCGCAAGATCACCGCCAGGCGGGGTAAACGAAAATGATTTCGTCTTATGGCGTCGCAGGAAAGCATAAATATCCCGGACGGTTTGCGGTTCGCCGGTAAATGAAAACTCATAACTGAGCGTTTCATCATTCAGCCCGGCACCTGACACCTGCTTATAGCCATCACCAAACTGCGCCGTGCGGACGGTATCCTTACTTTTCAGGGTCGGCTGGCTGGATGCTTTAATCCGCCATGCAAAATGCTCGATCGCCATTGCTTACCTCTGTTTTGTTGCATTCCAGATGATACCGCCGGGCCGGACCTCTCTGGTGATACCTTCCCTGATGGAACTGTTGATCACCTGCTGATAGGCTTTCCCCAGCGCATCGCCGCTTCCTTTCTGTTGACCGGAATCCCCCTGTCCTGTTGTAACCGAAACCGGCGCATACACGCTGACGCCAAAAGGAGAAGCAACGCCACCACCACCACTCCCCCCGACCAGACCGCCAGTCGCATAACCGCGCATCATGCGATAAAGGTTGCCGACACCGATTCGGTTAGTGGCTTCCTGCGTAAAGACAAACTCTCCACGGTGAACCACCCCGGCGGGCTCATACTTCCCACCTGAACCAGTAAAACCACCGCCCGCAAACCCCATGGCTGTTGATGCAGAACTGGCCAGACCAACCAGCGCCTGCTTCATGGAAATTTGTGCCAGCATGGACAGGGTAGCGCGGGTGAAGTCAGACCACTTCGCTTTTCCCGATACCAGCATATCGCCGAGATTTTTCGAGAATCCATCAAACGTGGCTGCTGCCGCTGTTTTAACTTGCCCGTATGCATCGGTCGCGGAGTCGACATAGTCAGCCCATGCTGATTTAGCACCAGACAGCCAGTCACCGCGCAGATTGTCCTGCGCTGCGTAGTAGTTTTTCAGTGCGCTCAGTTCATTCTGGTAGCCCAGATCGGTATCAGTACCCCCCGCATTGAGCCATCCCTGACGAAGCTGTGCCTCTTCATTCTGACGTTGCGCTGCCCGGCTACTCATCGCACCACCAGCAACCAGCGCCCGCGTTTTCTCGCCGATCTGCGTGACGTATTTCCGGGAAGTATCCTGCAGTCGGTTCAGGCGCTCCTGCGCCATGATCTGATCACCGAGACGCGCGTTAACCTCTGCGCGGGAAAGGACTTCATCCTTGCTGGCCAGTAAGGATTTTTCCTGAGTGGAAAGGGTTCGTGTTTTCGCGGCTTCTTCAAGTACAGTAAACCGTGACTGCTGGCGCCAGAGCTCCTGCCGCTGCTGGCTGATGGTATCCGTGATGCTCTTATGCTCCTGCAGAGTGCGTAACTGCGCCTCCAGCTCCAGCGTCTGCGCGCTGGCAGTATCGACACTTTTTACACCTGCAGGTGTTTTTACCGCTGAAGGGGCTTTGGGTTTCTTCAGCGAGTCGTCGTATTCTTTTTTCGCAGCTTCCAGATTGATGTTGTAGTCAGCCTGGAGGATCCGTCCTTCTTTCAGCGCCTTGTTCAGTTCATTCTGACGGGCCGTGTACTTCTCCAGCGCAGTCTGCGTCTTTGCATAATTCGACTGCGCCTGCGCGGCATACTTCTGGCGGTCAGATTCAATCACCGCCTCGCGGGTGGCGTTATCCTCAGTGGCCTTTGCCACACTGGCCTGCTGCTGCGCCATTTCCAGTGCAAGGCGGGCAGACTCCCGATCGTTCCAGTAGCTGGCGCGCGCATCATCATTGACATAACCATCACCTTTACGCAGATTCCAGATTTCATCCGCCCGCTTAAAGGCCTCTTCCGCTTTGGCAACCATCTCCTGCGTGGTATCAGGCCGCCCGATATCGAGCGCCGCATCCCACATCGATTTAAAGGCACGCTTCAGGCTGTCAGCAGCAGACTCAATCGACCCCATATTGTCGCGCAGGCTCTTTGTCTGCTCACGAAAACCGTTCGTCGCCGCATCATTAGCTGCCTGCAGCGCCCCTGCTTCATCCCCGGCGCGTTGCAGTTGCGCCACATAAGCAATCTGTTCCGCGGTAACGTTGTGGAACTGCTGCGCCATGGCAATCAGACCAGAGGTCGGATCGTTCGTCAGTTTGCCGAATGCCGCCGCCACCTTATCGACCGGCACACCCGACGCATCGGTAAATTTCGCTACCGCCTGACTCATCTCATCGAACCGGGCACCGGCACGCACTCCGGCGTTGACCAGCTCCGTCAGCACGCTGCTGGTCTGGTTAAACGTGAGTCCCGCCTGCTCGCCGGATTTCGCCAGCACCAGCATGCGGTTTGAGGTCAGCCCGGCAGTGTTACCGGACAGGACCAGCGTTTTGTTGAAATCAGACAGCGTGGACGAGCCCTGATACCAGGCGTAAAACACCGCGCCAGTGGCGGCCGCCAGCGCGCCAACACCTACCATCACCGGCGATATGGTGCCCAGCAGCGCCCGAAAGGTCGGAATAATACCGCCGAAGGAGTCTTTCACCTGACCGCCCTGCTGCAGCAGGATAAGCCACGGACTCTGTCCACCGGCCAGTTGGGTGGCGATATCCGTAAACTGCGCAGGCAGCATACGCATCGCCGCGTTGTACTGACCTACAGAAATACCGGCCTTCTTCGCGGCGCTCTCCTGGCGGGTAAATGACTGCTGTACCTTCAGCGCCGAGTCATTCGCTGCGTCACCCGTCTGCTTAAACTGCCTTTTTACGTACTCCATCTGCTCGTTGAACTTTGACGAGTTAACATCAAGATTAACGACCAGGTCACCCACTGCCGTCTGGGCCATAGCGAACACCTCCTGAAATGCCCTCGGCCTTTGCCATCAGCACAGCGTCACCGGGTTCATCGTCGGCAATATCCTCCGCTGAAGGTGAAAGAAGGCTGAAGCTGGCAGGGGTTGATGTGGTTTTGGGGTCAAGCGCGGTAATGACGATATGCATCAGCGAGGAAAAATGTGCATCCAGTTGCACATCATTAAAAAAATTGTCCTGGTAGAACGTTCGCCAGTCGGCGTATTCCGTTGACGACATACCAGCAAGCATGGCGCGCCAGTCCGGGCGGCGAAATTCACGCGCCAGTTTCAGGACGAATGTCAGCTCGCTGGCGAGGACTTTTCCAGACTGACCGGCTCAGTCACAGCAACATCCTCTGGATCATTCGCTTCCTGCAGCGGCACCATGCCGGACAGCAGCTTCACGCTGTACTCTGCTGCGGAAACAATCTCCAGCGGCCAGGTCATCAGTACTTCATTCTGGATCTGCTCAACGTCTTCTTTCGGCGTTTTGTGCGCCCCTTTCAGGGGATGTCCATGCCATAAAGACATGGCCACCAGCAGTGCGCCGGATTTAATCGTCATATCCATCGCCGCCTGCATATCGGCATCGGTGATACTTTCCAGCGTCTTCAGGTGTTCAAGATGCTCAATACGCTGCAGCGCCGACAGTTCGTAGAGCGTGACGGTCTTGCCGTTGCGTTCGAACGGCTCACTTTTTAAAAACATGGATTACTCCAGAAAGCGGGGCCACAGCCCCGGAAGTCAGGCAACGGTGACTTTACAGGTCGCGACAAACAGCCCGTCGTTAGTCATCACAATAATGTCAGCGGTTCCGGCTGCAATACCGGTTACCGTCAACACCGTACCGGCGACAGTCACCGTGGCTTTACCTGCATCCGTGGTGGTGGCCAGGAAAGATGGATCGCTTGCGCTGGCTGGCGCCACGGTGACATTCAGCGTGGTGGTGGCAGCAACCGCAACGGTGGTGGTCGATTTATCCAGGCTGACGCCGGTTACGTCAATCACTGCAGCAGCGCTGTCTTCAGCAAGACCTGGTTTGCCGTTGTTGCTGATTTTGACAGAACGGGTAATGGTGTCTTTTGCCGTCACCGTTTTACCCAGGCTGCTTACCCAGCCACGGAACACATCGATGGTGCCATTCGGGTATTTGATTTTGTACGCCAGCACGGTACCGTCATCAAACCAGCGAACCAGATCCTGCTGCCCGCTCTCGGCAGGTTTCCAGGCCAGCGTAAAACTGGCCTCCCCCGCCGATTTCTGGCCCTGTGAAGTGGACGTCCAGTCAGCATCCGCATCATCCAGATAGGTGTCGTCGTTTGATTCGGCAGTCAGTTCACCGGGCTGCAGGTCTTTAATCTTTGCCAGGCGCGTCCAGTCAACATCCGATAATGGGTTAGCGAACGGGTTACCCGATCCGGAATAAATCCAGAGCGTGGTGGTGGCACCCTTTACCGGCGCCAGTGGGTTTGGTGTAGTCATTACGTCCTCACATTTCGTAGGTAATGGAATATTTCAAATCAGCCGAACTCCACAGCCCAAGATCATCATCGCGCTGGTAGTCATACCCTTGCTGCACCATGTTATTGATCAGCAGGGAAAGACCTGGCACATTGCCAAGCACCGGATAAATACGTGACTCCATCCAGTCATCGAGCTCGGAATCGGGTACCTGCGCTGGTAAAAAGATTTCGATATGCAGCGTGGCCTGCCAGATATCAGCATCCAGTTCTTCGCCGGTATACCCGGCATCCGTCAGGAAGACAGCGACCGCCGGAAAATCCCCCTCCTCCAGTACCGCTGGACGTCCGTCAAAATAGAGCGCGCCTTTACCAATATGGCTCTCCAGCGCATCAATAATGGCCTTTCTAATATCAGTGTGTTTCATCGTTTCAGAATCAGCCTGAGTTGGTTTTTAAGGGATGCCCGAAGTTCTTTAGGCATATCCGATTCCATGAGCTTCGGCAGCTCATCTTTAAATGCGGTCGTCAGTGGCGCTGCCAGTGGAATGCTGACCACTTCGATCGGATAGCGGGGTCTGGATGTCCTTCGCATCACATGCCAGCGGCCATTTTCCAGTTGTTGAATAAAGGCACCAGGGAAACGAAAAGGGCCAATACGCAACACACTATTGGCCCCTTTTTTATCCCGTTTTCTGCGGGATAACCGTACGCTGGCGGTACCCAGCTTTATCGCGGGCAGGTTGCCCCGGTTCACGCGAATCATTGCCATCGGCTTTTTCGCCGTGGCACGTTTTATCCTCGCGCGTTGTTTTACCAGCTTGCGTGGCACCCGCGTATCTTTCGAGACCACGGCAACGCTTCGGCTGACTGCCCGGGTGGCGACACGGTTAACAGCCTGCGCCGAGGCCCGCGGAACCGCCGTATTGCTGATGCTGTTCAGGTTTGCTATAGCCTGCTCAAGCCCTTTTAAAGACATAGTTTCCCCTTAACGGCGCCGGGTCGCTGCGGGAGGAGAACCCGTACCGAGCCAGACATGGCAGGATCCACAGTCATCAGGACCAATACGATCAACCCAGAAAGGCTTTCCGTTAATATCCAGCGTGTCCAGCCGCGCCAGTTGCCCAATCATTTCTGATTTAACAAACAGCGACGGGCTGGTCCCCTCGACACGGATGCCGGGTGTGGCGTAACCGATATTTTCCGGATCATCGAAAACGCCACTCAACGTGACGCCAGAAATCGCGCCGGACGTTACTGTTGCAGAAGTCCCCATAACCTGCCAAATAGTGTCATCGGCCTGTGTTATTGCAGCATCAAAAAGGTTATCGAAATCAGCCACACAGCCCCCTGTTAGTGCTCGCGGACCAGTCCGAGTGCAACCAGGCTGTCCGCATCCGCTTCTTTCACGCGGATCACGGCCCCCGCCTCGACAATAGATACCCGTTCATCGCGGGTCGCGTGCAGCGCCTCAATGTGCAGCGTGGCCAGCGCTTCGACGGCCATCAGCGCGTCATCTGTTCTACCGCTTAACACAGTATCCACTGGCGGCACGGGTTCTACGGCGCCGGTGGATGCACTACCATCACTCACGCCACCATTTTCAACACTATCGGTATCCGTGCCGTCATTCAGTTCTTCCTCCAGCTCTGCAATGCGCATAGAGAGCTCCTGAATGGTGCCACTGGTATTCACTTCCCGATCAAGCTGCACGCCAAGCTCATTAAGCCGCGCAATCAACTTTTCTTTTTCAGTCATAAGAACAACTCCGGAACAGGGCCCCGCAGGGCCGCAGATGAATATCAGGCGAGTTTGACAGACACGAACGCATCCGGGTCAGCCAGCAGCATCAGCGGTGCAGACTGAATCATGGTGAACTCACGCGCCGGATCGCCTGTCTGTACCCAGTTTTTCGGATAACGCGTGGAAGCGTTAATGCCTTCACGCTGGGCATCAACATCCTGAATGCAGCCGTAGGTGCGCAAACCGCGCGCCTGGGTATTACCCAGCACCATGCTCAAATCCGGCATGTAGTTCTTTTTGGTGTCGTCTTCAATGTATTGCCCGGAGTAAACGACAATGGCCACATCGCCATACATTCCCTTATAGGAGACCGCTTCACCCAGATCTTTCAGCGCCGTTTCCAGTTCAGAGTTAGAACCGCGACGGGTGTCGAGCTTCTCTTTTACCGCTTTGAATGAACGGAACAACGCCCAGCCCTTCGGATCAAAGACGATAATATTGACCACGCCGCTGGCGTTCAGCGCATAGGTTTCAATATCGTCAGTGGGATCATAGGTTTCTTTGTCGCGGGTGCTCCATGCCGCAGCACCTGCCTGGATGATGTTGTTTCCGGCACTACGTCCCATATCCACCTCAACCGGTTCAAACGCTTCGCCGGTCATGGTGTATTTACCGTTGAGAACAGCAGCCACAGCCTGTTTCTCTTCCACCTGAGCAATCGCCAGTTCTTCATCCTTCATGTTCTGCAGGATAATGCGACGGCGGCGGTAGGCCGGGTCAGCCAGATTTTGCGGGTCTTCATCCGGCAGGCGGCGCAGCGTCATCTGCGGGTTTACCTCGTGCTTGGGCTTGACGTAACCCGGCGTGAACTCTGACGTTGCACCGCCACGGGAGCGGATAACCTTGCCGGAAATAACAGGCGAGACATACAGCGCCATGTTGACCATGCCCGGAATTTGCGACAGATACACCTTCTCGGTGCTGAAAGGGTAGCTTTCACGGAAGAAGATGCGCAGGAAAAGCGGATCGAACTTGAATTTCTTCTCATTGACCGCCAGCAGTTGGGCAGTTGTGTAAATTGACATACATGTTTCCCGTAAAAAAAGCCGCGATGGCGGCTTCTGTGGATGATGGTTAGTGTTAAGTCGGATGTCAGACGATACTGATGGCTGTACCCGTAAACGCGTTGCGCTTGATGTGTTCATCCGTCACCGCATCCGGCCAGAGCACATCTTCAATACGGAAAGAGCCGGACTTATAGAATGTCAGCTCGGTGTTGCTCTGGTCGGCAGACACCGCCAGAACGCCACAGGCAGCCCCCGCATGCTGGCCATCCCAGACGGTCAGCTTGCCGGAAGTGGCATCCAGCATCAGAGGCGTCATCGCCGGTACGGCTTTCGTCAGTTCACCGGGTGCATAACCGGTATGCGCCGGATCACTGTTCCCGAGGGGCTGATTGTGAGTAAATTGTTCAGTGTTAGACATGTTGACCTCTTAAACAGGCGTATTTAACAAATCGTCACCCGCCTCAGCAGAAGCGTTACCTGCCGTTACGGTGCCGGGTGCGGTTTCCATCAGACGATCCAGCGCGGTATCCGTGCGCGCCAGAGCACTCTGAGGTGCTGCGGCAAGAATGCGCTGAGCACTTTCCACGGTCATTCCTGGCGTTTCTGCCAGCGCACGCGCCTGTGATTCACGCCCTTTCGCTTCTTCACAGTTCAGGATCCCCATAATGCGACCGTTTTCGGCTGCGACCGCCGCTGCCACCTGGCTGCTGATATCAACAGTTGCGCCCGCGGCAGGGTCAGTAACGACCACAGCAGGCGCGTCAACGGTGGTCACGGTCTGGTCAGCAGATGCTGCTGGTTGAGTGGTATCTGTGGATGCAGTAGTACCTTTCATGCTTCCTCCTCGGGAAATCATCGTTCGTTTATTAATTGCATCGCGCATAACGTTCAGCGCATCCATGTTGTTGACCAGCTGCTCCGCCAGGCCGTTGTCTACTGATTCCTGGCCTGAAAACACAGCCGCTTCAGTATCAAGAACGGCCTGAACCGACATGCCGGTATAACCCGCCACCTTTTCAGCGAACATCTGCCGGGTAGCGTCAATACGCGCCTGAAAATCTGCACGTACCTCTTTGGGTAATTTCTCGTAGGGGTTCCCATCCACCTTGTGATCGCCGCTGTAAATCAACGTGACCTCAACACCGCTGGTTTTAAGGGCGGCGCCGTAATTGCTATGGGCCATCATGACCCCGATGGATCCCGTTCTGGCCGTCTGGGTCACAAGCCGACGTGATGCCGCACTGGCAATCAGCTGGCCAGCGCTGCAGTTCATATCGTTGGCTAACGCCCAGATGGGTTTGATATCCCGCATGCGGGCGATGATGTCCGCACAGTCAAAGGCACCCGCCACCATTCCACCTGGCGTATCCATATCCAGAAGAATGCCGTCTACACCCGGATCGCTGATTGCCTGCTGGAGGCGGGCGATGATGCCGTTGTACCCCGTCATCCCCGAATACGGCTGGAGTGAGCGGGTTTTACTGACCAGCGTTCCGGAAACAGGCAGCACCGCGATACCATCAGTGACCTGGTAGCTTCGCGCCGGCTTTGGCCCCATTTCCTCATCATCACCAAAGAGTGCCAGCGGTTCAGCCATCTGCTCTGCGCCAAGCGTAACGCCCGACACGGTGTCGGTCAGACGGGTGATACCTAACTGACCAGCGAGCGCGCAAAAGAAAACCCGCGCATAGGCGGGTTCAAGTAAAAGCGGCTCATTGAAAGCCATACTGGCAATGTGCGGGAGATTACGCAGCTCTGGCGTCATCGATCCCCTCCTCATTCGATTTTTTCAGTCCAGACTCAAAGGCCGAAGCCGCCCACGCTGGCGGTTTAAGTCCCGCTGCGCGGCGCTCCATCGTTTCGCGAACCTGCTGGGCAAAGATTTCCTGATAATCTTCCCCGCGTTTGGCGCATTCCTTCTCATAAGTGCTCAGCCCCGCCTCAATGAGCATGACAGCCTCCTGCACCTCCTTCAGACCGTCAATGGCCATTCTCCCGGAGCCGATCCAGTCAGCATTTCCCCAGGCGCTTCTCGCCTCCTGAAAACTGAACCGGGCTTTAGACGGTAGTGTCACCACCCGGCGAACAATGGCCTCTTCCAGCCAGCATAAAAACATCTGACAGGCCTGGCGGGAGGCAACAAATTTGCGGCGCCCCATAAAGTACGCCCAGGACTCGTTAGCACTGGCGCGGGCGGTGGAATAACTCATCTGCGAATAGTTGCGAGAGAGTTGCTCATACGACACACCCAGCCCTGCAGCAATGTAGCGCAGCAGAGATTGTTCAAACGTCGAATAGCCGTTATCAGTATCCTGCGCTGACTGAAGATTCAGGGAGTCGCCCGGCATCAGATGCGGCACCTTCGCGCCGCCGAGACGAACCGGCGCCGCGGTATAGTACGAGGCCATCTCCCCCAGCCAGCCAGTCATCTTGCTTTGCTGCTCTTTACTGTCTGAGCCGAGAATAAAGTCCATCGCGGTTTGCGTATCCAGCTCACTTTCAATCGTAGCGGCATACATCGCCTTGACAATCGCGCTCTGGAGCTGCGTATTCTGCAGTGTATCGAGCATTTTCATTTGCTCCATGACGCTGTAAAACACGTTAGCACCGCGTGTCTGCCCATCTTCCAGGGGTTCAAATACGTGGATAAAGGAAGGCCGCCCGCCGGGCAGCTCACGCGGGATGTAGGTCCACTTCTGCGCCATCCACCCCGGATAGCCATCTTCGCTGACGTAATATCCCAGCGCGGCGCCACTGTCATTTGTTCTGACACCAGCCCGACAGTTTCGCGTGTCTCCGGCGTTATTGGGGTTGCTGATGCGTTTCGGGCTCACCATTTTGAACTGTGTGCGGAAAAGACGCGTGGAATCACTGTCCCAGGTGGCCTGTGCACATAACTCACCGTTAAACGCATGCATGGAAACACCTTCACGGATCATCATGGTGAATGTACGCTTACGTTCCGCATCAATGCAGCAGCAATCATCCTCCGCAAATTCTTTCCAGGCCGCCTCAACTTCACGGGAGAACGCCCGGGCCTCTTCCTCTCCAATGCCCAGAAAACGCCAGCTGGGGCGATAACTGAGCCGGAAAAACGATCCGACAATGTGGTCCTGATGGAGCTGTACCGCGTTTGCCGCATAACCGTTATTGCGGACCAGATCGTCAGCGCGCGCGTTACCACGGGAAAAATTAGGCAATAACGCAGCATCTGCGCTTTCACTCGGTGGATTCCAGGCGCGGAGCTGACCGCCAAAGCCACCAGCACCGCCATGATATACGGCATAATCCCGCAGAGCGGTTTTACCGTCCGGTCCTAACAAAGCAGGTGTTTTCATGCGTAAAATCCTGCCGGTCCCCGGCGTCGTGGAGTGGTGCCAACCTGTGACTCAAGTTCGGCAATGTATTTCTTCAGGTCACTGACGGAGGTCGCAGTGAACTCAACCCGCCGGCCGTCTTTTTGCACCGTGGCTACCCGCTTTCCCATCATGAGGTCATGCAGCGCAGCGCGGGCGGCATCCAGATCTGTCTGTGTCGCCATTATTCATCTCCAGATAATGCCCGGGCATAATCAGCCAGGGTTTTGTTATTGGTCCGGCTTCCCTCTTCCTCCTGCAGGCTCGCGAGCAGTGAATCAAGATTCAGTTGCCATCGCGAAATACTGATCCGCAGGGCCGCCAGCGCATAAACGAAGCAGTCCAGCGCCTCATTTCGTCGCTTTTTGCTGTCCCAGACGATTTTCTTACGCCCGTCCACCCATTTTTCAACCTGCTCCTCAGCAGTAAGTTGCTGTGCCTCAGCCAGATCGTAAATTTCGGGGTTATTGGGAAAATGCACGGCTCCGGCAAGAGGTTCACTCCCTTCCGGCTGAAGTGTGAAGCGGTTATAAATCTGCTCCTTTGCGGTATCTGTACCCACTTCCGTCAGATAAACGCCGTTCTTGTTGCGTTTACGCGGCATATTCGCGACGGGCTTGCCGTAAACGGAAGCCCCTTTAATCGGGATCACGCGAAACAGGCCATGCTTTTTTGAGCGATTGTAGACAATGGTGGGGTCAATACCGCCGATATCCCAGCAGATACGGGATACCGACATTTCCACGCCATTCTTTCGGAGATAGGTTTTGTTAATCGCCTCGTCCACCCTGACGAGGGTCGCTTCATCATCATGACGGCCCATAATGATCTGCCGGTCAATCAGCCAGCTTTCCTCACCGGGTCCCCATCCCCAGACGCGCATTTCATATCGATCCAACTGGGAGTCGATCCCGGCTGTCAGATAAGCAACACGCTCCGGTACGGATGCGCCGAAGAACTCTTTGCGTTCGGCCATGAGCTCCGCATCAGGCCGTTCACCAATTTTAGGCTCCCATGTTTCGCCCAGAGTGGTGTTCACGAAGGTTTTACGCTTTCCGGTATCCCCTTTCGTTTTTAGCCAGTCTTTGACGATCTGTATCCAGGTGGTAAACGGGCTGTATGCCGTCCAGATGTGAAACGTCACGCTGTCTGGCGGGTCGATTTTGGTGCCTGTTGATGAAAACCAGGATAAACCGTCGCGCGTCCAGATCCCGGTGGTGTCGCAGATGTAACGTGCTTCAGTGAAATCCAGCTCCTGCTGCTTAATGACGCAGGCATTATGTTCACACAGGTAAAAGACGCTGGAGGGTTCGCCCGGTGTCCATTTCAGACCGAACGGAGTCTCTTTGTCGCCGAATTTAAGGTACTGCTCTTCACCACAGTGCGGACAGGCAACATGAAAACGCATGAAATGCCCGGATTCGCTGGCAGCACGCTCAATCTGGCAGGTTCCCTTTGTTTTTGGCGTTGATCCGCGAATAGATTTGGGCCAGACAGAGCCCTCAATACGTTTGTCACCGAGAAACGTCGGGGAACCCTCTTTCTCAATATCCTCATCAAAAGCTGCGAGTTCGTCATAGCCGGCAACATCCACTGACTTTTCACGATAGTTTTTCGCCGCCTTACCACCCAGACACCAGAACCCGCGACCGTTGGAGAAACGTTTCATACTGAGCGTATTATCCCGGTGCTTTTTGCCATACCAGGGGGCCAGCGCCAGAAGTGACGGAATATCGCGGATCGTTGGTTCAACATGCGACTTCATGAAGTTTTCGGCGTCACCATCAGTGGGCAGCCAGATAAGGGAATTTCGCTGCTTGTGCTGAATAAAATACGCATAAACACCCAGCAACATTTTTGAATAGCCAACACGGGCAGACTTAACAACGTTGACCTCACGTATGTAATCGTTACCCATCGCATTCATGATCGCGCGCTGAAACGGCAACGTTTCCCAGCGCCCTTCCTGGTAGGCCGACTCTTTGGGGAGATAGTAATTATCGTCTGCCCATTCAACCGCCGTTTGCGGCTCAGGTCGGTACAGCGAAAGTAGCCCTGCGCGCGCAGAGTGCTGCAGCCCCTTAACCTGACTGTTCGATATATTCACTCAGCAACCCCGGTATTATTTCATCCAGCGCAGCTGCTTTGTTCATGGCCTTAATGATGTCCTTCTTCAGGAAATCAATATGTCGGTTTTCCAGCTCCGGGAAGCGCCGCTGAACCGACAGAGGAACTCCATCAAGAATGCTGGCTACTTCTCCGGCCATCCGCGACAGCACGAACGTGCAGAATGCGGTTTCCACCACCTCAGCGGAATCTTTTGCATTTTTTAATTCCTGGGCGTCTGCCTGCGCCCGGGTAAGGCGGTGACGCTCATAGTCAATCGTACCTGGCTGGAGATCGGATTCCGATGCAAGACGAAGGTCTTCCACCTCCTTGCGTAATTTCTCATTCTCAATCGCCGCGTCGCGTGTGGAATACCATTCGATAGCCGCGGAAGATTCATAGAGGACCTCATTACCTTTTCCGCCGCCACGTGCTACAGGCATTCCCTGATCCTGCCAGTTCTGAATGGTTCGCACGCTGACCCCAAATATTTCAGAAAGACGCTTTTTGTTGACCTCCATAGCTCACTCCATACACAAAAACAGAGAAAGGAAACGCCCTCTGGCTATTTAGCCGTTTTTAAGGCTTATCGTTTCCTTTCTTTTCAGGGGGTGTTTGCAGTTAAAACAATGGATTAGCGAGAAGAAGAACGGAAACGGCAAATGCCTGAGAATTTTCATAAATAGCTAGAATCTGCGAGGTCGCCGCCCCGTAACAAGCAGGATCGCCGGAAAGGACCCGTAAATGATATTAATTATCCTTTACATTTATTTGTCGACGGCACTGCTGCCAGAGAACACCGTCGGGTGAGTATTCTGCATAATGGCGTTGCAGATGAAAGACTCTCTTTAAGGTGCGCGTGCGATGCGCATAAAAAAGCCCCGCATTAGCGAGGCTTCGTTTGAAAGCTGGTTATTACTCGGTGAAGTGCCTGATAGCCTTCTCAACTGTTTCGTCAGAGACCATACCATCGCAACGAGCAACGTTATAAGTTTCCCCGTCTAGTTCGTATTCCTCGATTGGCATAGTAAGCACACCACCTTTATCACCTCTGAAGGTAACAATCTCTGAGTTGTCCTGGACAACGACATGATCAAACTTGTCACCAGGTAAAATGGCGATGACATTCTTTGGCATTTTTATCCCCTTTGTTGTGAAGGATTAAATTACCACATTCATTTACTTGCGAACCAGACTCACCAGCAAACAGCAGCAGAGCTTTTTCCGACTATTTGATGGCTTTCGTCGTTTTGACCACCAGCCCGCTTTCAGATGTTACCCGGCCTAACCGGTTAATGAAGATTTGATACTTCAGTGGATCATCACCAACAAATTGAATCGCGTTTGCCGCAGACGGCAGTGTCATAGTTCGGGTTCGCCAACAGGTTTAAACTGATTTTCTCCACAGGTGTTACCGTGATTTCAGCCATTGTTTTTCCTCTCTGGAGTAGTTGGCATTATCACAGGAACTCAGTGAATGCCTGTTGTAATGCCCATGATGATGACCATTAAAAAGCCACTCGAAAGTGGCTTTTTTAATTAAATTCAGATAGTTGAGCTGTATTAATGAAATACCTAATCAAAATACCAAACTTAGATCCTTTATATGCATCATCGTGGCAACATTTTGACTCACAGCAATATCATCCTTGAAATCAAGCATCCATTTTCTTGCTGCAGATACCAAATCAAGACATAAGATTTTTGCATCAAGCTGAATAGCTCCGTTACAGGAGTTTAGATGAACTACATTGCTTCCTGGAGCAGGTATTGTAATTCTAAATTTTTTAATTTTTTGTTCATCCTTCCCTTGATGAAGACAGGCATTTCTCAGTGCCCAGCAATCATCTGCTGTAAAGCAAACATTAACAGCCTGATTTTTCAGCCTTTCTCCCATATCAATAGGAAGAATTTTTAATTTTTCAGGAGCGTTGAACAAGAGCAATTGGTATACGTTATCAGGCGAGTATTTATGTAACGATTAAACCAGTCACGATATCTAGCACCATTACCTTGAATTTTATTTTCAGCGGCTCCACAAATGTCTGGAATACATAAACTAGTGAAAATTGCAGACATCCAGTTTTCAACTTCTATAGACTTCTCAATTGATACAAGAAACTGTTCCATAGCGGCTCCTGATTTTTTTCTACCTTATAATATCATTATGCCTACTGTGATTATAAGCTTTACAGTTCTGCTGCCACGCTTTGTTATGCGCCAGGATGTCTTTCTTAGTCTGTTTAGCCAACACATCCCAGTCGTAGAAAAGGCCATAGCCGAATAGATACAAGGCATGGATGCTATCATTTGTCATACAAATAAGCGTATGTTCTTATACCGCCAGTCCAAGTAACAAACTTAGAGAATATCCACTGAGAACCCTTTGCCCTGGCTCTCTCCAGGGCTTTTTTACCCATTAGAATCACGAGTTCATGCACTCAATGGAAGCTTACTGCAATACTATTACGCTGGTTGTTGAAGAACTTCATACTTAGATAGCGTCATAATTAGCTTAAATGATCCTTGCCTGTCCCAATAGCCTATTGATTCACATAGCTCGTCATGAGTTGCATCAGGATGTAGTAGAATATATTGCGCAGCCTCTTGGGCTCTTTTCCAAAGAATACCCACTTTTCTTGTCGATGCGCTGGCATCTACTCCTTGTAAGAATCCACTCTCAGCTAAAGCTACGAATGTTACCCTTGGGCATACTTTGTTTCTTACAGCAGGACTGTCACTTAGTGCAAAAATCGCATCAGCCCACGCATCTGTCGGATCTTTATGTTTATCAACAATTATTCGATGGGCAAGTAATGCAGCTTTTTCATAGTTCCCCATACACCCTCCTGATTTCAGAGGATAATGTAGCATTACAGCAGGCACTCATTGAATGCCTGCTGTAATGCAGCTAGTCGTCGAATTGCAACGCACCGTGCTCAAGGGACTCTGAATAGGCGATCAGTCCTGTGTATTCAGGGAAAATCTTGCCATCATCCGCTTCAAATTCCGGGATCGTGCCAGTGGTGATGGTGTATTGGGGCTGTCCATCTTCCTTCGCGAAGGCTGCCAGGTTTTCAATCTGCTTAGCTGTAAGGACTACTGTCATGCTCATTCCTCAGTTGTTAAAAAGCCCCGCTATTGCGAGGCTATGATTGACTAAAGTGATGCTGTCAGGTGTGGGTCCAAATGAATTTAACAATCCCAATAATGCTAGCGAGAACGCCAAAACCAAATATAAATTGACCACATACTCCTATGATTCCCGATGTAATGGCACCGGCATCTGTCTGAGCATTTTCGTTTATGCTCGCCCCCACTAGATACATAATCAAACCAACTATGAGAGATGCGATAATCCAATGTTCCACTGCTAATACAATCACAATGCTCAAAATATCTGCTAAACCATCACTATGACCACTCACTGCATATCCTTGCTTTGAAATTTGAAAAATTCATCACTGGATTATAATTGGTTACACCCTTCTTAGTCGTTCGAATATAATAAAAAATCAATTGTGGGGGATAGCACTATTTGACTCTCTCACCGAGTAGTAAATGCGTTCACACGTCACTCCGGCGGCATAGCGTTCGTCAGCGATTCCAGCATAACGCTGAGCTTCTTCTGCAATACTTCCGAGCACGTCGGCGAGCATTCCGGCGTCGGCGTCGGTTGTTTTGCTTCGGACGGCAGCGGCAAGATCTGCGGTGTGCTTTGCAGCGTCCAGGCGGGCGGCAAGCTTTGTTGCTTCTGTGCGCAACTGGCTAACAGTGGCAGACAGGCCAGCAGCAGTGGCAGCAGATTTAGCGGCTTGTGCTTGTGCATCTTTAACGGCCTCATCCCGGGCAATAATTCGCCCATGTTCAATCATGCGGGCAGCGGTCTGCGCGTTCGCTGTTCGCGATGATTCCGCGCTATCACGTTCCGCCCACTTTTTTTCCCAACCGCGGCTACACCATATATTTCCAGCGATAAACGCACTGGTCACTAGTACCACGGCAACAATAAGCTGGGAGCGCAGGCTCACTGGTCTATCCCCCAACACGTCAACGCGCTTTCCTGGTCCCGCCGTTCTACCTGCCCATAGCAACCGTTCTTCTGGCCTTTGGTCAGGCGACAATCGCGGCCACCGTCTTTAATCCACCAGCGGATCGCTTCACAGGCGCCTTTACGGTCGCCCGCATTGATCCGCTTATAGAACGTAGATGGGAAACATTTTCCGGGGCCGATGTTATATGGGCAGAAAGACGCGATCCCGGCTTTCTGTGGTTCGGTCAGTGGTACCTTGATATTTCGCTCAACCCACGCCAGCGCTTTGTCGCGTTCTATGGCGTTTACCTGGGCGCATTTCTCAGAAGACAGCTTCATGCTCTGAACTACTGGCTTACCATCAACCATCGTGGCACCACGGCAAATGGTCCAAAGTCCGCCACCGTCGCGGTATGCCGTAAGGCTATTACCCTCTTTCTCATTAAGAAACTGATCGAGAATAACGGGCGCGGAAGCCCCGGCAAGAATCAAACCAACGACCGCTGCGCTCAGTTTATTCTTCAGCTTTGGTGACATTGCCATTAAGCCGGTCCTCCCTTTCCTTTTTCCGGTAATACCAGTTCACTGCACAGGTGATTACCGTGCATGCGATACCGACAATAATTGCCCAGTCGCTCAGGCTTAACCCTGCAATTCTGTCGGCCAACATCCAGGACACCTCTTTTGCTGTTTTAGCTGTTTCGGCGTATGCCTTCGCTGATACACCGCAGCCGGTCAGCGTGGTTCCTGTTCCATATGAAAGTCTGCTGTAAATGGTGCTCATTCTGGTCATAGCCTCACCTCCGATAGTTCGGATGGCGCTGTGTGTGATTGAAGGGGATCAGGCAACCGGGCTCTTTTGTTCAAATAAAAGTAAGGATGATTCCCGGTGCCTGAAAATGGTAATCACCACATCCACAGGGGCGTGATGATCGTTATGTTTTGTTCAGTTTATCCACCTCTTCGGTGGTCTGAATAAACCTGTCGGTTTCCAGTTCTACGCCGATCGCCCGACGGCCAAGTTCTATTGCAGCTTTCACAGTTGAACCAGAGCCCATAAAGAAATCGGCAACGATATCCCCTGGTCTGCTGCTGGCGCTAATGATCTGCTTCAGCATGTCGGCAGGTTTTTCGCATGGATGTTTGCCCGGATAAAACTGAACAGGCTTATGCGTCCATACGTCGGTATACGGAACAAGAGCGGAGACAGAGAAGCAGCGCCGGAGAGTTTTGTATTCCTCCAGCAATTCTGAATACTTGCGGTTTAATGACTGATAGGTAGCCACCAGCTGGTGGTGAGGATGTTCAAGCTTCTGCTGAATGTGCTTATCGATAGCGATCCGCGTGAACAGTTCCTGCAATTTTCTATAGTCCACTTCATTTGGCAGTTGCCATTGGCTTGCACCAAACCAGTGTGACGCCATGTTTTTCTTTCCGGTTGCCTCAGCTATTTCTTTCGAGCTGACACCCAGTGATTCACGGGCATTACGGAAGTAATCAATCAGCGGCGTCATAATGTGCTGCTTTAGCTCTGTGCTTTTCCTTTCGTAAACATCCTCTTTACCTGTGTACGGCCCAAGATAGTGCTCAGCAAACAAAATCCGTTCCGTAGATGGAAAGTACGCACGCAGGCTTTCTTTATTACATCCATTCCAACGGCCCGATGGTTTTGCCCAAATGATGTGATTCAAAACGTTGAACCGGGCACGCATCATAATCTCTATATCTGAGGCCAGTCGGTGACCGCAAAACAGGTAAATGCTGCCAGCAGGTTTAAGAACGCGAGCATACTCAGCCAGACAGCTATCAAGCCAGCGTAAGTAGTCCTCGTCCCCCTTCCATTGGTTGTCCCAGCCGTTGGGCTTCACTTTGAAGTACGGCGGATCCGTAACTATCAGATCAATAGAGTTATCCGGGAGGGTGGCGACGTAATGCAGGCTATCAGCGTTGATTAACTCAACACTGTTTATTTTTACAGTATTTTTCATAGATCAGTAAGCGTAACTCTGATAGGCTCACGTTGCTTTTGCGCTAAAGCAGTGGGCCTTGGTTAGCTTGTGACCTGAAAGCATGAGCTGATGGCTGGCCGGGTGCTACAACACCCACCAGCCGCCCATTTTCACAGCAGAAAGCCGCCATGGATATGGCGGCAGCATGATTAAACTGGTAGTTAATTGTCTAGATATCGATAAACAGCTGATTATCTTTCGCTGTTCCTGGGTGCCTTAGCGCCTGGGTAGATGAGGTTCCAACTAACCCCATATATTGTCGGAAATATCATGCGGCCTTCTGACTAGAAGGCTTTATTGTCAACCATTTGTAGCCTTGTGATGGTACTATCTAACACCCAACATACCGATTGATAACGAAATGAGTTAGGAGCTAAAAAGTTCTTTTCGACTCATGAACATCTTTGCGGAGAGTACATCCTTTATGTCGAGATAGTATGTTTTCTTTAATCATTTCAGCAACTTGTCTCGTACTATGTACAGAAATACCAACACTGGAAAACGTAGAGTTAAAAGTGACAGATGTGCGAGTGCCGGGATAGTTGAACTTGAAATTGCGGTCGACCAAGGCCACAACATTGTTAATATCCTCTAGCGTTAACTTGTCGTAGTAAACGCTGAATTCATAGGGGGGGTTCATGAGCTCTCCTGTTATCCTATTTTAATGAATAAGAAAATAAAATCTCAAATAACCAGCATTAATTCAACACATCACTCACAAAAGATCAGCATTTGCACAGCAGCCCTTATATGTGTGCACAGCATGTGCCTGGTTGTTTTATGCCCGTCAGGGCATGGGAGGTGCAACACGCCAGCAGTCCCGCAGCATAGCGAGGACATTAAAAGCCCGTGACAACCCCATGTGTCGTAGGGTAAAAATCCTACTCGCTAATGAGTTATCTCAAAATGAGTTTTAAGTCAGAAATAGAAAATCACTAACCAATTGATTTAAATAACACTATCTAGAGATAAAAACAGCCTCCATTAATTGGGACGCTTATAACATCCAAACTGATAATCAGATAACCCCGCCATCACCAGTTGCGTGAGGATGAGCTGGCAACGTTCGCGGCTTAGGTGGGTATTCTGTGCAATCTCCCCAGCCGTTGCTGGTTTATCGCTTAACTCATTGAAAACAGCCTTCGCGGTTTCTGTCATATCTTCCTGATTTAGCATGTCTTTTACCTAAAATTATATGCGTGACATACAGATAACTCTGGTTGTAAACAGCAGCAAGAAGTCTTTGCAAAAGACATAAAAAAACCCGCCGAAGCGAGGTGCGGAATGCTTAAGTTCGTGTCTAAGTGACCACTCTTAACACTGTAATCTAGAAAATGCGGACCGCGTTAATGCTTTTTTGAATTTTTTGATTTATCTTATTGTTTACAGACAGTTACCGTCTACTAGCCATGTTGATTACAACAAAACAAAATCAACCTAATCAGATGGTTACGTTCACGAGACAAGGAACAAGGCTAATGAAAGAAAGTCGCAGCAAGGTCATTCAATATAAACGCGCGGTCATTCCTAACTGCACAGCAACGCTTCAGCAGATCATTGACTCAATAATTTCTGAGAATGGCACTGCTCACAAAGTCAGCACCCGCAGGGAGCAGATTAATCCTTCTGATAGTAACAGCGGTTTCAGAATGGTAAACCGAAGCAGTACATTCAAAACAGTGTTATTCGGACAACTTATTTTATTTGAGCAGGGTAAAAGCCAAACTCTTATGACAATCGCTGATGATGTCAATTACTATGACATCAACGCTATAACTTCGAAGCAGATAAAGCTAGCCGAAGATGATGCAATAAGTGAACATGACAAAGAAAAAATAACAAGAATTCGTTGATTCAATACTTTACTTTGGCATTCGTGACAATCACGTGATGATCGTTCAATCATCTTCCCTTAGAACTAAGGATATAGAAAACCATCTGAATTGGTTAATACATTCATTCGGCAACATCTTTAATGGTGATGATTTTCTTGTCCTTCAAGATAAACCGACAGAGGACACCATAAGAAAAATGCACGAGTCCCCTGTAAAGAAAATAAATCTTGGAAGTGTACCAATCAAAAACGCAGATTCAAATGACGTTGTAACTTTAAAAAACATTAGCGACCCACTTGACCTTCCTGTAAATACTAGGGAACCGTTAGAAAAGGTCAAAAAGATTAAATTTATGCCTACAGGAAAAGGCGGTGATATAATGAAAGCCGCTTTTGGTGAAGGATGGTTTAATAATTTACAACTTGAAGATTCTCTTGACG
>ENA-UEPN01000640-UEPN01000640.1-human-gut-metagenome-genome-assembly--contig:-NODE-640-length-22673-cov-8.234776_pt1 | contig 22673 bp, 24 predicted proteins | sample MGYA00242897_ERZ507910 | MGnify/ENA primary metagenome ERZ507910 (study PRJEB26167, sample SAMN06115525) | human gut metagenome | host: Homo sapiens | place: China:Jiangxi | collected 2015-08-20...
GCAAGACCACAAAAAATCAGGACAAGCAGATAGCTGATAGAGATAAAAATGTATCATTCTGATGATTATTAACGACTAATAATCACCGCCTGTTCTGGCGGTGATATGCAGTGAAAATTATTCAATTATGCCACATGCTACTCTGCTTCCTCCGCCTCCCAAAGTCGCCGGAGCATCAGAATGATTATCCCCTCCTGCATGTATCATTATTGAACGCTCCTTAAGCTGGCTAAGTTTTGTAATTCTTGGACTCAGAACAGGATAATCTGCTTTTCCATCGGTATTTACATACAGAGCTGGCAGGTCGCCCAGATGTCCATCAGAATTATAAGGGCCCATATGTTTGCCTGTATTATCCGGATCGTAATGTCCTCCGGCTGAAAATGCCGCAACTTTCTTTCCATTACTCATACCTGGTTCACAACTCGCATTTTGATGAATATGGAACCCGTGTATGCCCGGAGGTAGTTCTGTCAGTTTTGGGCTGAACAGCAAACCGTACTGAGTTTCAGTTATTGTTATTTCTCCGATTTGTTTATCCACGCCATGTTCAGATACAAGATTTACAGGAACAGTTACATTAGCTACTGCTGCAGAGGAAAACAAAATAGCTAAAGTAAGGAATTTTTTCTTCATAATGACTCCTTTTTTTCATACAGACAATTGAAGATATTCATTTTTTAATTCATCAGATAGCAGATTTAAAGTAGGTTGGAGTATATACGTGATAAATGTCACAATAGCTGTATAACTGAGGTGTCAGTGAGGTATGCTTTAATATCAGTGGGCGATTTTAAACCTCCAAAGTCATTTGAATACCGTTCTTTTTACTTCTACTAAGAAGGCAGGATTTCAGCAATGCTTGATAAAAATATAGATAAAAATTCCCCATAAAGCGGAGCCTTAAAAAATAGCTATTTCAGCTAAGCATTACAAAGAAAATCGATGGTGATTATAATTTATGACTATCTGTGCGTATATCCTAGAAAATGGAAATGATGTGCTACTTCTGATAAAAAAATAGCGCTCAACCCTTGAGAGGTGGAGCGCTATTTGCGGTACTGCTGGTTGCTAACTGATAAGACGCAAATCGGCCTTTCTGTGGCGTTTCTGGTCATCGTAGACGTTCTCATGTGAACCCATACTTAGTAGGTGGATTTCCACTTTCTGTTCACCCCAACTGTATGCTAACAGGTACTGCTGGTTGTTCATGCGGAATTTGTGGACTCGCAAGAAGTCGAGATTTCCTTTCTTCTTTTCCCCGATTTCAGGGTTGTCGATAATCAGTTCAATCTGTTCGTCTAATTCTTTTTGTTCCGGCTCGGTTAAGGAGTTGAAATACTTTTCAAAGCGACGCGACATTTGACATCCTCAACGCCCTGAAGGACGAGGATTCCTGCTACGTTCAGGCTGTCGCCTGAATCATTTCGGTGGGTTCCTGCTTCAACGGGCGGCCTGACTGCACCCTACCTCCACAGGCAGGCACGGCGTGCCCCGCCGCTAAAATATTACGGGCGCCGTTCACATCGGCGTTCGCTGTATATCCACACGCCTGACACCTGAATTGACTTTGTGACTGGCGGTTTTCTTTCGCTGTATGACCACAGCACGCGCAACGCCGGCTTGTGTGTGCCGGTGGAACAGCAAGCACCTGACTGCCACGCCAGAGCTGCTTGTACTCCAGCTGGCGGCGCATTTCATACCAGCCCAGGTCCAGTACAGAACGGTTTAAACCTGATTTTGACCGGACATTGCGCCCCGGCTGGCTGACCGTACCCGCCGCTGACTTTGACATGTTTTTAACCTTCAAATCCTCAATGACGATCAATGCGTGGTTTTTGCTGACGGTCATTGTGACTTTGTGAAGGTGGTCCCTGCGGATATTTGCGATACGGGAATGCAGCCGCTGTATTTTGCGTTTCTGCTTCTGCCAGTTGTTGCTGAATTTAACCCTGCGGCTTAACCAGCGCTGAAGTCTCGCCGGCTTCCTCTGGTTTTTCTGAAAACTGTTTACAGGCTCAAAGACTGTGCCATCTGACAGCGTGGTGAGTTTCGCCACGCCAGCATCCAGCCCGACCATTGATGCTGAAGGGTTAACCGGAGTTGATACTTCACTTTCTGTCTGAATGCTGATGTACCACTTACCGCAGGACTGGCTGACAGTGACATTTTTCACAACACCCGTGACCTGACGGCTGTTCCGGTAGCGCATCCAGCCAAGTTTAGGCAGAAAAATACGGCTGTTTTCCTGATCGAGCTTAACGCCCTGCGGGTAGCGGAATGCTTCATTCTGTCCCCCGCTTTTTGAATCGGGGAAAAGCAGCCCGCTTCTGGAATAAATTTTGGTAGGCCCGTTCAAGGTTGTTGCAGTGGCTGTGAGGGAGAATCTCTCAGCCATTGCGTTTCAGAAAGATTTTTCCACTCAACCAGCCACGAGGTCATTTTCGTGTAGGAAATATATTTATTCCCGGCCTCGTGATTCTCATTCTGACGTGCCAGGGCACGACTGAAAACGAAACGACAGGCTCCGGCAAAGCGCCTCATTTCACGCTCCTGTTGACTATCTGGTCTTAACCGGAATTTGAATGCCTGTAGTCGTTTCATGCCGCTATTTTAAACAAAAACTGTCAGGTAGAAAACCGCGCCTTATATCCCCGCCCTGAAGGACGGGGATATAAGGCATATTAGGTAAGACTTTTTTGAACAGGCTTACCCATAGCAATAGGGTGTACTCCCGCGCTATACGCCGTTTCCCGTGGATTTTGTCTAATCGGATAACCTAAAGACGATACGGAATACACGATAATTTAAAAAGTAGACTTGGCGTAGGTTATTATCCCTTTTGCAGGCGCCCACTGGAATTACCGCAACATGGGCATGAAAATTATCATCATGATCACGATAAGTAAGGGTACAGTTTGTGATGCTCTGGAACCGAAACAAGAAAGAAAAATCTGCTGCAGACAGTGAAAAAAATCGCTTCGATCACCTGCTTTCGGTGGCTGAAAAATTACCCGTTGAGGCGCTGCCTGATCTCATTCGCGCTATCGTACGACCAGTACAGAGTAATTTTCTGCTGGCAGTAGCAGAGGAAGGGACAGATGCCCGCCCGGACATGACCCCACAGGAGTTTTTCTTTGACGGGCTTATCCAGGTACAATCCTATGAGAAGATGAAAGAGGGCGAGCTGGACGCCGCTGGTTATCCGTTGTCGCTGGCAAGTGACATGGTGCTGCCGTGGCCGTGGAGCTTGACACGCTATATCGATAACGTTTCGCACATTGGAACCCATAAGGGCAGGCCGTGGAAGCAGGATAAAATCAACCACTATGTTGATTTGTGGTTGCCCTGGCGTATTGGCTTTGTGCGCGGCGGCAACCATTCTATAACAGCGGGTATTCTTGCCGGTGAAGGGACTGTGATACCGGATCACGTTTATGATATGTCCTGGCTGTTTGAGCTGGTCCGAACGGACGGTATTCACTGGTTTGTTAACGGCCAGAAAGTCGAAGCGGTGAAGTCGGGCCGGTCAGCTGCGGTGTTTGAGATAGGGCGGCTATTTGAGAATGTTCGTGTCACGCCAGAAGCAAGCTCTGCAAGGTATCCGAATGCAAAGAATATCATCAAGCTTTAGTCAAGAAAGAGGCTGGTATAACTGAAGACGAGCAGGCACAAATCCGCCACTAATCCCCCTTTCCTGACACTCCCTGCTCGGCCATCAGCGAATACTGGTGGGGCAGGGAGGCACCAGACTCAGGCTCTGCCTGCCAGCTGCAGCGTTTAAACGGCTTCATACCCCGCTACATTCTCCGCTATATGCGCTGGCGGTTGATGTAAAAAGCGAGACCTGGACAGGATGGAAAATGTCAGTGTTGTTAACGCCTATCACAGTGATAGTGAAAAAATTAACTAAAAGCAGATATCACTAGTTGAAAAACATAAAAAAATAAAAGTAACATATATATCAGGATATGGAAAAAACTGGCGCAACTAAAGGGAAGTTATGAAAATTTAATTTTTGTTTTTCTGTGTACATCACTGGCTTATTCTCCACATGAAGACATGAATGTGTTGTAAACATAGGAAACAAGGTATCCTGATCACAGTATTATATTATCTAAATCACACAAAAATAATCTTATCTGTTTTTAGAATCAGGAAAAAATTATGAATAACGCCCCCCGCCTTCATAGCAAATATATTTATAAAACAGTTACCCTCTAAAAAAAGGTTGAGCAATGAAGAAAATCAATAGATTGATAATCAGTGGGGCAATGATATTATCTCTGGGTGTTGGGAATATATCATTTGCAGCCGAACTAGATGAAAACATGCAGGTTCTTGCTGAAAATATGAGTATTCTGGAGTCATCTAAAGATAAAAATGAGCTTCTGAAGGCTCTGGATATGATGAGTGAAGCTGTGGATGATTCGATGAAAACGCTTCCTGAAAAAATATCTACAGACGATAAAAAAAGCTCAGATGAGTACAGGGATGACCTTAATAATGAACGACAATATAAATAGGTTTTTGTATCAGGACAGTTGTCAGAGATTTCTGATTCTATAAACAGGATGCATGATATCAGAGCTAAGAGTCACAAGAAATTCAGGTAAGCAGATACAAAAACCTATTTATATTGTCGTTCATTATTAATGATTCATACTCACCGCCAGGACTGGTGATGAGTATGAATCTGTTTTAAGTATAAAATTGAGATTTCTGATAAAATCAGAATAAGCCAGGTTTACTACACACTAAAGCACCATTTACTTAATTATCAGACGCAATATATTTCACTGTATTGCCTGCCTGACCCAGCCATACTCATTGAATGCAGGCGCAGCCTCGTCAGAACGAAGCCAGGCTGCGAACTGGCGGGTTTCTGCGTCTGCATCATGACGAACAGCAATGTTCATATCACGCCAGATGACATACTCAGGTGCTATTTCCACAACCTCACCAATACCGGGATTGCTCGCAGCCCAGTCAGCCCTGGTGATCCAGAGATCTTCCCCGGTCTGAGTTTGCCATACAACTCTCCCTCTAAATATTGATCACGGCTATTGATTTAAAACACTTTTCTCGTATTGTTCACATAGTATGTTGCTTTTGATTAACGAGCCGTCTGGGAGGAGAATATGATCATATTAGGTGCGCACTTATCGTCCGATAGACCAGGGTATACACACCACGGAATTTATGTCGGAAATGGAAAGGTTATTCACTACTCAGGGCTATCAAATGGCCTGTCTAAAGGTTGTATTTGTGAAACCACCCTTGATGAGTTCGTTGGTGGTAAAAATGAAGTCACAATCATCACGCACAGTAATGCGGACCGTATATATACCCCTGTACAAATTGTGGCAAGAGCGCGTGCTCGTTTAGGCGAAGATGCTTACAACGTGATTTTTAATAACTGTGAGCACTTTGCTACCTGGTGCGTAACTGGTAAAGCTGAGAGCAAGCAGGTTAAAAGTAAGGTTAAATTAGCCAGTAACGCTTCTAACGCCTACAATGCCTTTAGAGCATATCAGACGTATAAGACATTAAAGACGGCGAAAACTGTCGGTGGGCCGGTAATTCAAATGGTGTCAAAAACCGCTTTAGCTCATGGGACAGTGGTGAGCGCTGGTAGTTCCCCTGTTACTAGTTTAGTTGCTGCGGCTTCGGGTACGGGTATGACGACTGCGGCACTCTCAGGCACTGCCGGATCTAGTGCACTTGCGGGTATTGCAAGCTCATCTGTTGCAGCAGCTACGGCACCAGTCGCACTGGCTGTTGGAGGGGTGGCATTGGCTGGTTACGGGGTTTATAAACTTTGGAGCTGGATTTCGGATTAATGCTCACCAGTATCGATTAGAAAGGGCAACCCCGCCGGGAAGCCCTTTTTTCATATAATACTGTCGTTCAGTAGCATTGCTTATGAGAGCTCCAGGCAAAGGAACTCAGAGCCTCTCTCAGATGTTCCCATAACGTCAAAACCTCGCCGCTTAAGCATCCCTGACATCTGACCTGACCCTGGGTAGCACTTTGCCGTTACAATATGAGTACGGCATTCATCAAGCGCGATGGAAAGCAGCAAAGAACCGCACCCTCTGCCCCGCATTGATTTTGTGATGTTGATTATACGGATTTCGGTACATGGTCTGCCAGCCAGATCCCGTGCAACACACAACCATAAGAAACCCACTTTTCTGTCGTCTGATTTGCGGAGCAGCATGAGAATAGAATGACCTGTGTACTGGCCTGAATCATTCATCTGGATGATCTGGCGGATCTGTTTTTCAAAAATCTTGTTACTTTTCGGTGCCAAAATCTCTTGATGTAAATGACCATTTTTGGCGCTGTCTTCACACTCGCCCATGAAAAAGGGTACGTCTGACAGTGAAATTTTTTTTGTATAAAACTCAATCATTAATCAGTCCTTTTAATGATGCTCTATTTTACCGGGTATATCACACAGGTGTTTATAGACACAATCGTTTATATAATGAGCAGTCAGGACTGACGAGCAGTACGCATGCTGTCTTCTTGATGCCGCAAAGCGGCATGGAGGCGCCAGCAGGAACTAAATATGCCACTATCGTTAAATGGTGCCGTAGCCCGGCGTAGCCGGTTACGCTGTTGATAGATTCCACCAATCCATCCCTTCGCCCTGCTAAGCCATAACCCGCTTATAGCCATGATAAGGTTTCATTAAGCCCTTTTAACTCCGGTGAGCGGGCTGTACGGCGCTTGCGACGAACAGGGCGTGATTTCCGGAGCCGTGGTACCGGCAAAGCCGGTGCCCGGGGGCTGTACAGAAGGAGCTACCGCAATGTTACTAACAGCCACTCAAAAGTTTAGTTACATCATCCATTATTAAAAGCGATGTTGTTCCGGCCCTTCGGGCCGGGGCGGCGGCGCTTTTCAGTGGTGGGGAGGGGCTGGATGCTTGGGTGGGCACTGATTTTTGGATTAATTAATTGGATGTTGTAACTATTTTTGTTGGCTTTTTGCCCGCCATGAAGAGGCAGGAGCTACCTCTGGTTTTTCCGAACCGGCGCGGACGTGAGTCCGCTGCAAGGGCGGTCATTCTTTTGAGACTGTCCACAGGGCAGGCGATGAACAGGTTATGTATTTATAAGAGAGAAAGATTATGTATTTAAAAGAAGTACAGAGCAGGTTTTTAAAGGAAACCACGCACCTTGTAATCAGCTCGCCTGGCACTTTGCCAGTATAACGATTGTCACTTTATGGGAGGTTCCCTTGCAGTTATATGTGGGTAAGTAAATTCTGCGACCGGAAATGGCTCAGTAGGGAACATTTCTGGCCATTCTGTCGGCTGGATGAAAGAAATTTTGGCGAGGAGAACGACCGCCCCGCGCAGAAAACAGGCAGTAGCTGGCTACAGACGTGCGGAATCCTCCGGCGTCAGCCGGATTCATAATCAGGTGGGTTATATGGGGACGGTGGCCAGTCGCGTGTAATTGTTGCCCCGCGACATAATCATGCGCTCTTTCACACGTCGCTGCAACTCACGCTTCATGGCTCCAAGACCACCGGTAAAGCGTCCAGATGCGCATTCCCGCGTCAGTTGCTGTTTCACCAGTGTCTCTATATCCTTGCGGGTTCTCTCCGCATCACGCCGGGCACGGGCGCGCTTCAGGCCGTGCAGTTTACGTTCAGACTGGTAGCTGCGGAACCGTTCGCGTACAAACCGCCAGGCTTTCGCTATCAGTTCGTCCATCTCCAGCGGCTGCAGATTCTGCTTCTGACGCAGTTTATTTTCCCATTCAACGCGGCTACGGCGTGCGGCCACCACGGCCACGTCCGAGACGTCGAGTGCGGAAAACAGTGCCGGCGTGAAAGTGATATCAGTCGGGATATTACAGCCAATCAGCGGGTCATATTCCGTCTGGTAGGTAATCAGCCCCAGCTCTGCCATAAACTTCAGCGCCCGTGTGGCACGGGTGATCGACAGATTACCGCTTTTTGATTCTGTGGCCAGACCGCACTCGATGGCCAGATTGGTAATGGAGCGCTGAACACGGTTGGCCAGCGGGTCATAGTGGAAGCACAGTCCCTGCAGTAGCGCATCAATGGCACGGCGACGCAGTACCGGCGGCATGCGATGACGCTTACCCAGCGACCGTACGAAGGCCACATGAACGGAAAAATCAAAACGAGATGTGAAGCCTTCGGCTTTCGCCATCAGCTTACGACAGAACTTCAGCGTCTTCTTTCCTTCACGCGGGGTAAATTCCGGATTGGGATTTCTGACCTGCTTATAATGGAGGTATTTTTTATCAGCCACACCCGCCGACACTTATGGCGGTCTTCGGGTATTGTTTTATGAAATGCATGCGTTATAATCTCTCACAGGCCACAGCCTGCTTTGTGACCCCCTGATATCTGAAGTGTCCGCCAAGATTCGACAGATTTCGGGGGGTTTTTGCATTCAAGGCCCTGTGTTTCGGTACCTTTCTCCCTTGAGCATTTCTGGATATGCCCTATCCTTCACGATAGCCCGGCCGATAGCCGATCTCCGTATTTGTCCGTTTTTGCGCTTAATAATCAACTAACACCGAAAATTGAGCGCAAGGTGCGCAAATCTTACCGTTTTTTTCCGGGCATGCAACTAAAGGATCTTCAGATCCCAGCATGGATCGCCGTTTTGATTTATGTATATCATGCAGGGCCCTGCATGCAAGCCATCTTCCCCCCAGTTCTTCCTCCATCCTCTTTCGACAAAACCACATAATTACACAGGTGAATATTAACAATTAATATTTATAGAATTATAACAATCACTTACATATACCACCCAGCGCAATATGTGACCGAAATCAAACTTTTGATACTTAGCCTGCGCAGAATATTTAACCGATATCGGGCTAACTTTCGATCGAAAAGATCACGAATACATAATTTTCTGGTCGAACGATCTGATATGAAGATCAACATAAGAATATTATTCTATAAAATACACTCATTAATAATATTTAAGATCGACAATTCCTATTTTTTTAGATCTTCCGATCGTTTTTAATATTGTTAGCAGTCAAAAACACTTTTAAAATAAGAATACTCCGCCTTGTTCTTTTTTGTATGTTTGAGCCTGCCAAGACAAGAATGTTTTGAGTGATAACGCTGTCAGAACTGCAGCAAACGCGCTTAAGTGCGCGTCCATAAGCCTGCTTCAGCGTTATCGTTTAGTACTTTCGCCTCCTGATTTACAGAATGATTCCTGCGGGGATCGGTTCGTGCGGAGCCTTCATGAATATTGAACAACTTGAACAATATCAGTGGTTTTTAGCCCGATATATCACTGGAGGGCGCAACAGAGAGCTTCTGTTTGACTGGCTGTCGGACCAGCACATCATTCCGTGGGCACCGATGAAGTTTTCGCACTTCCGTCGGAGTGATAAGAGGGACAGTTATCGCCAACGACTGACCCCTGTATTCCCCGGATACTTTTTTCTTAAAGCAAATTTTGAGATTCACAGTATCGCCACCATTCGTTGCCACAGTGCGTTTTGTGACTTTGTCCATTTCGGAGGTACTATCCGCCCGGTACGGCCGAGGATTGTTGAAGCGCTGATGAGGACCTGGTCAGACCCCGCGCTTAGCAGTGAAGCACAGACTGAACTGGAGGCTGCATCGCATATGTGGCTTACCCAAAAGCAATACGATTATCTGCTCGACCTGGATATGACGACTGAGCCTGTGTCACGTATAACCATGCTGTATGACCTGGCCTTTAACACTACTGATACCCTTTTTTCTGATTTTCCATCACCAGAGAACTCTGGAGCCATGTAGCAGGTTCCCTTTGCCCCTTGTGCTGGGGCATTTTTTTCGTTTCCGGACTGATGCCTGGCCGGCACCCTTCATGAACAGCCCTGTTCTTCTGCCGCGTACTGTCACTCACCTTCCCTGTCCCTGACAGCGGGTAAACAGGCATCAGTCCGGAACCGTATTCCTCTGTAAATCTGGTATCGCTTATGCCCCAACAAGAAAACCCTGTTTCGCATCTGCTGTGGTGCATGTTACTGGCCCTGCGTTGCGCCGATAATGACACACCTTTCACGACCGAATCTGCACGAAGAAAATTTCTGGCACAGTGGCTGACGGGGGCACGTAAGGTGCCGGCCTTCTCAGGTCTGGCCCGCGAATTCACCGCCCTGCGCGAACTGCTTGGCAAAGATAAAACGCAACCGATCGACGGCATTTTAACAGCCCTCTGGCAGCAGTCAGTTCTGAGCGAGAAGTGTGATTTCATCCGGCTGCGGGATGCTAAAAACGCGCTACATGGCAGCCGCTGGCGCTGTTGTCTGTGCCGCTTCCCTGAACAAACCGTTTCGGAAACTTTCACCAGGCTGAGAACCCGTCACAATCACTATCTTCAGCTGACGCGAACAGAAGATACATTTTTATCGACCGGTCAGATGAATGCCCCGCTGACCTTCCAGCTCGTTCTGAACAGACCATCCCACCAGTTCGAAGAAATTTTTCATCTGTATGGCTTTTCGGTGAAACCGGGAGCTGAAATCCAGACAGGACACGCCACGCTGCGCACGATATATATCGGGATGCCATCACTGGCCGAAAACGTCTGGGGTGCAACCCCGGATGACCTGTGGACACCACAGTATCACTGATAAACGTTTCCCCGCACTATCCCACCGTCTTAACGCACGTTTCACCCTGATGGAGAACGCCATGCCGGATATTTGTGATCATGCCAACGAAGAAATGGAATTTCTGAACCAGATTAAATTCTCGCGTAATCCTTCCCCTCCTCAGCCGTCAGCAACACATTGCTGTGACTGCGGAAACACTATACCCAGACGTCGCCGTGAGGCAGTACCGGGCGTAAGACGATGTGTAGATTGTCAGCCCCTCCTGGAACATTTCATCCCACTAACATAAGGAATCAAAAATGCAGCGTTGTTTCTCGCTCAAAAAGGAGCATGCACAGACTCTTGAATTTCAGGCTATTCGTTCCACTAACGACTGCAACACCCCGGTCAGTGCCCGCCAGGTACTGAACGCCCTGGTGGAGTTATTACCGTCGATTGATAAAGCTCAACTCAATGAAACCATTACCAGACTAAATCAGAGGAAAAGCTCATGATCCCCCTCGGGGCTGGCCGCCTCAACCCCTTCACTCTGACCTGCATGATTACGTTTTGAAAAAAAACACCACATGGAGCCCCCATGAAACAACACACTGTACCCGCTTTAGGGCTGTTGCTCAGTGGCTGCGCGGTGCAGGGTAATCCCCAGCCGGATGCGCCTGCCGATAATGTTGTCGACCAGATGATAGCGGTCAATACACAGAAGGTCAGTTTCGTACAGCAGCAACTGATGGCAGCACTGACGCCCGTTTTACCCGCCCTTCCCCGGCCATCAGGCACATCTTCTTCGCCACCCTCTAAAAATGTGCCGCTGCAGGTGCCCCCCCGGTCGATAGCTTCAGCACCTAGCGTGACCACATCATCTCGCTGGCCTGCGTTGACCAGTACAGGCCAGCGCCCGGCCATACCGGCACTGGCCCAGACCGGTACGGCACCGACACTGCGTCAGGCGCTGGCAAAGATAGTGCCTCCCGGCTGGACTATCCACTACGACATGGGCCTGAAGCCGGAGGTCAGGCGTCCTCTGACATGGCAGGGGAACGATCAGTGGCCCTATGTGCTTAACCGGCTGCTGGCGCAGGAAAAAATGCGCTCCGACATTAACTGGACGACGCAAAAAGTTTCCGTATCCGCGGCCAGCCAGGCAGACGTGCCTGCTGTATCACTTCCGGTCGTGAAAGCCACACCAGGTAAAGCCACGGGTAAAAATCCCTTCACCGGGAGCGGGGGCAAAGCCAGCACTGTTCCTGTGGCAAGTAAAGTCAGTGTGGTTAAACCGCCGGCTGTCAGACCGGTTATCTGGCAGGCCAGCGTGGGTTCCACCCTCAAGGACACACTACTTGAGTGGACGACCCGGGAGAAATGTACGGCAGGCGGCACCTGGAAGCTGGCATGGAATACCACCGTGAATTACCGCATTGATGCCCCACTGGCGTTCAGTGGTTCATTCCGCAGTGCGATCAACGACCTGTTTATTCTGTACGGTACCGCCTCCACCCCGCTTTATGCCGCGACACAGTCGGCACAGTGTGTGCTGCTGGTTGATGATAAGGAGCCACGCTGATGCCCCTGATATTTTATCTGCTGGGGATATTCGCGGTGGTGATTTATGGCGGTCAGCCGACGCCGTCAGGTCTGGCAAGAACAGAGCAGAATATCCAGAACCAGCTGCCCCAGCAGGCCCGACAGACGCTTGCCTACGTCACCGCCCTCAATGACTGGCGGTATGACCACCCCCTGCAGAACGGCACCATCACAGCCAGCCAGCTGGGTATCCCGTTTTCCGGTCATCTAAAAAATCAGGTTGTCAGCAACCGCCTGTGGGTATGGCAACCGGCAAAACCGGGTCTGTTCAGCGCCCTGCTTGCTGAGAGCGGGCACTCCGCCCTGACTGGTCAGGTTCGCGGCCGCCGTCTGTTTGATGCCACCAACACCGATGTGCAGGTCACCGTGCCCGACGTCGTTCCGGACGGCAGCCTGGTCTGCCTCAATTAAACAAGAGAACTCCAATGATGAGAAAAACGCTTTCTGCGCTGGCGATGTTGTGCCTGTTATCCGGCTGCGGCTCGCTGGACCGCATTGACGCCGTGGGTAAACAGGCCCGGGACGATGAGAAGCTCACCAATCAGCATCTGCAGAAGATGAAAAGTGGTGAAGTCGTTCGTGAACTCCCCAGCCAGTGGATAAACCCTGTCCCACTCAATGCCAGAGGCAATGACCGGGAACGCCTCCCGTCCTGTCTGGTACAGATTAACCGTCCCGGTGTGATATCCGTCAATGACATCAGTGCGCACATCACCCGGACCTGCCATATTTCGGTGGTTCTTACCCCGGACGCGAGGCAGGTCACGCAGGCCAGTGGCCCGACCGAACAGATTAAAGGCCCGGTTCCCGCACCGGATGCTAACGGCATGCTGCCGCTGGCACAGATGGGTGGTGCCGTGCCGGCACCTGCACAACGTGCAGGCAGCGAAGCCACACTGCGGGGCGTTTACTGGAAAGGGTCACTCGATGGTTTCCTGGATAATGTCACGGCCCGCCTCGGTCTGTCATGGCGTTATGAAGAAGGCCGGATCGTCATTTTCTATCTGGATACCCGTAATTTCCCTGTGTTGTTCATGGACTCTCAGGCGGGCTTCACCTCAAAAACCGTCAGCGGCACCACATCCTCAACAGGCAGCAGCGGCGGCGGGAGTAGCGGAGGCATCAGCGGGGACAACAATACCTCGCAGTCCACCGACATGGTCATCAAGTCCAATCTGTACGGGGATGTTTCCGCGACCGTGAAAGCGATGCTCACACCGGGTGTGGGGCGTATGAACCTGTCTGCCGGCGTACTGACCGTCACCGACACCTCCCGCGTACTCTCACAGATAGGACGGTATATTGACGATCGCAATCGTGAGTTAAATCGTCAGGTTGTCCTTAACGTTCAGATTTACAGCGTGGAGAGCAGACGCTCTGACCAGCTCGGTATCGACTGGGATGCGGTATTAAACCTCAGCAGCGTGAAGGCCACCTTTACGAATGCATTCACCAGTGCCAACGACGCAATTGCCAGCGGCGGCGCGATGATCGTCGACGGCAAGGGGGCCGGGACAAAAGCGCTGGTCAAGGCGTTATCCGAACAGGGTAATGTCAGCGTGGCCACACAGTCCTCAAGTCTCACCACCAACCTGAGTGCCGTGCCGATTCAGGTGGCGCTGCAGCAGGACTATATCTCTGACGTTACCAGTGAGCAGACCGCCAACGTCGGCAGCAGCGTGTCCTCAACCCGCTCCACCATCACGACCGGCTTTAACATGACGGTCCTGCCGTATCTGATGCCGGCCAGCAGCAATATGCAGCTGCAGTTCAGCGTCAACATGTCTGACGACCCGACCATGCGAACCGTCCCTCAGGGCGAAAAAAGCTCCGTGGAACTGATGAAAACCCGTCTGAAGACCTTCACGCAGCGCGTCAATATGAAGTCCGGGCAGACGCTGATTTTAAGCGGATATGAGCAACTCAATAACACCGCTGATCACCAGGGCGTCGGCTCATCCCGCTTCTTTGGCATGGGTGGCGGTGCAAGCGGTGCGCAGAACCGCACGCAGCTGGTCATGTTTGTCACACCAATCATCCTGGGATAGCCTCATGGAAAAACTGCATAACATCCACGTTGTTGACCATGAGAAAGTGCACTATGTCACCGGGCTGAACTGGCAGGTTATTGAAACCCAGTCGGCCAGACGATCCCGGAAACAGGCAAAGGCTGAAGGGGCCAAACATTACCTGGTGTGGCGCCAGCCAGATACGGTGCTGCTGGGCATGACGGTCCTGTCGGCTTTTCAGGAAACACGGGAGCGACAGGCTTACCGTTCTCTGGCATTGCAAATTCTTCCCCTGTTGCCGAAGGACGGATATGCCGTTATTCCGCTGTCTGAATCAACCCTGTGGTTTGTGGCCACTCTCGGCGGTCAGCTCTCTCCCCTCAGTGACATTGTCGGCTCTGCCGAACAGATAAAAAAAGCCATTAATGTCTTTGTCACGATGAACCCCCAGCCCCCTGCGGGCTGGCAGGTCATTGCCCCTGACGGCTTCTTACAGGGAGAGACGCAACCGCCACCGGCACTCACGGACTGGCTGGCCCTGGAAAAAACGCGCAGGACGCCACGGCTGTCACCGACGAACGTCAAAGCTGCGGCCGGGCTATGGATTGCACTTCTGGCACTTCTCCTTGCCGGTCATTTTGGCTGGCAGTTTCTGCAGGAGCGCAAAGAAAATGCCGAAATTGCAGCCGCGCAGGCTGCACTGGCGGCAAAACGGGCTGCTGCTAAAAGTGACAGCCAGCCCCGGCCCTGGGCCAGTCAGGCGCGGTTTAATACCGTGCTGCGTACCTGCCATAACCACTGGAAAACGTTGCCCCTCTCCATTGCCGGCTGGACATTCGCTCAGGCGCAGTGTTCCCCCACAGGCAGTCTGTCTGCGAATTATGCGCTCCCGGAGGGCGGGACGGTGGCGGATTTCGCCAGCCGTCTGCCTTACTGGTATCCGGGCATACCGGCGGGCTTTAACATTCCGGGCGCGGCCAACATGGCCACCTTTACGCTGACCTTTGCGCCTCCCGCCAACACCGGGGCCGAAACGGTTGGGGATAATGCGACCCAGACCCAGCGATTCACCAGTTTTTCCCAGCGTCTGAACGCCGCGCTGCAGCTTACCCGACTGGACAATGCGCTGCGGGATGAGGCCGGCAATATCATTCCTGTCCCGTGGATAACCTACACCTTTACTTTTGTGACCGACATACCTCCTGACCGCCTGTTTCTGGCCCAGCACTTTGATGACTCCGGGCTGCGTCTGGAGCAGGTTTCGCTCACACAGCGCGACGGTCAGCTGACCTATACCCTGGAGGGTTATCTCTATGCTGCGAACTAGCCTGATTGCTTCGCTTGTTTTATTTCCTGTGCTGGTCTATGCGACGTCCCCGGACATGGAAGGCACAGGTAATGTGCCGCCCCCGTCAGATGAGGTGACAGTCTCTGCCCCGCCCACGGGCAAAAACGTCATCCACATGGAGGAAATCCAGGCACAAACCATGTTGTACAAGGCCCAGCTCCTGCGTGATAAAGCCCTGACGGAACTCCAGAAACTCAGCAGTGGCAGTGACACCCCGGCAATGGCCAGCTCTCCCCTGCCGTATGACACCTCAGCCACGCAGTCCGCGCCAGCAGCATCTCCCCGGGACGAACCGCCGCCGCAGGTGATTCAGATAACAGGGGAAGGTAAAACGCTCTCTGCGCTGATACGTCTGAGTGCAGGCAACCAGCTGATGGTACAGGCCGGTAATACCATTCCTGGTGCCAATCTGAAGGTAGAAAAAATCACCTTCGATGCGGTGACCGTCAGTAAGGCAGGGAAGCAACCCTGGATGCTGGCTTTTGCTGAGGATTAATGATGAACGATACGACTGACGGGGCAACACCATGAGTGAAGCCGCTGAACGTTATGTCTGGCAGGCTCCGGACCGGATCTTTGTTTCTGCAGACCATGCCGCCCTGCCGGAAGTCCAGAGCACGGTGGCAAGGCTGTTGCGACAGAAGTCCGGCTTTTCGCTGGAAACCTGTACCCTGCAACAACTGAGGGAATACCAGGACGGGGAGAAAGCCCGCACCGAGACTGCCGATAACAACGCCGACAATTCTGCCGAGCAAAACCGCGTGCTGGGGTATTTCCGGGACGCGCTGCTGCAGCATTCCTCGGATATCCACTTTCGCATTGGTGAAAAAGGGCTGACCCGAATTCTGTACCGTATCCACGGGGAACTCGGTGAGGCGGGTCACCTTGAAACCGCTGAAGGCGAGACGCTGGCTTCCACCATCATTCAGTCAATGTGCGATCAGGCCGAGCCCAGCTTTCATTCAAACCGCCCGCAGAGTGCGCGGCTGCGCAAGGAGTTTCTGCGACAGGTAGGGCTGTTCGGCGCGCGATATGAACACTATCCCACGGAGTTTGGCCTGCTGGCGGTCATGCGGCTTATTCCTGATGACGGGGATAAGCCGCCATCACTGGTTGAACTGGGATTTCTTCCGGAACAGATAGCCCTGCTTGAGCAGATGCTGATGACACCCGAAGGCATGATGCTTATCTCAGGTCCGACCGGCTCGGGTAAAACCACAACGCTGCGCACGTTGTGCCAGATGTACATGGTACTGACCAACTTCACCCGGCATCTGCTGACATTTGAAGACCCGGTGGAAGGCGGCATACCCGGCGCGGTTCAGTGTGGTATCAAAGCAGACCGCAGTAATCCGGAAGAAGTGAGTCAGGTCTGGGCGAGCGCCTTATCCAGCGGTATGCGACTTGATCCGGATGCCATTCTGGTCGGTGAGCAGCGCGACCGTAACTCCGCTATGGCCAGTATTATCGCCGCCCTCACCGGTCACATTGTCCTGAGTACGGTACACACCCCGGATGCCATTCGTATCCTCGACCGGCTGATTGAAACGTTCGGTGTAAGCGGATCTCTGGTCATCGACCCGCAGGTCATGATGGGGCTGATGTCCCAGCGGCTGGTGCAGACACTCTGCCCTCACTGCAAACTGGACTACGCAGAACGACTCAAAACGGAGTCATTGCCCGCGCTGAACGCACTGCAAAAGAACCTGCTGACCGAACACACTGACATGCAGCGTATCGCGTTCCGTCATCCGGACGGTTGCCCTCACTGCTGGAAGGGCGTTAACGGACGGCGGGCTGTCGCTGAAATTATCCGTCCCGACGCCATGTTTATGGATATGTACCAGCGACACGGCAAGCTACAAACCCGCAGTTACTGGGTGCATTACATGCAGGGCATTACCCGCCGCACCCATTTACAGCACTACCTTAACGCCGGCGCGGTTGATCCTTTAAACGCCCACTTCATTTGTCCGCTGGATGAAGACAAACGTCTGTTATTACCTAGGGAGGCGGTTCATGTTTGATATGAGTTCTGTGTTTACCCCCCTCAGAAGCCTGCTTAACCCCGTCAGCCGGGGATGGCGTCAGGCGGAAATCTGGCTGGGGCGAAAAACATTTAATGCCGGTGATCGCCTGATGATTTATGAGGATCTGGCCTTTCTTCTGGATAACACCGTGAAGCTGGAAGATGCCGTCAGAGGCATGATGGAGAATCGGCGGGAAGGTACGTTACGCCCCCGGGCCAGCGTGTACTGCCTGCAGGAAGTGGCACTGGCGCTAAAACAGGGTAAACCACTTGATGTGGGCCTTCGTCGCTGGATACCCCGCAATGAAGCTGCCATCATTCAGTCCGGAATAAAGGAGAAGCGACTGGCTGACTCACTCAGACGTGCCATTTACCTTGTTCTGGCTGTGCGCGATATCCGTTCTACCATGCTGGAACGCCTCATCCAGCCGCTGGTCCTGTTTTTCAGCCTGGTGGCGCTTGCCTGCATGATGTCCTGGAATTTTCTTCCTCAGTTGGAAACCCTGAAGCCCCGGGAACAATGGCAGGGCAGCCTGGTATGGATGGCTGTGATCTCCGACGCGTTTGGCCAGCACCTGAGTCTCTGGATTATCGGTACCCTGTTTATCTTTGCGTGGGTGTACTGGTCTTTCGGCAACCTGACCAGCCGTACTCGCCGGTTTCTCGACACACTTCCCCCCTGGTCTGTTTATCGTGAAATTCAGGGGGCCACGTTTCTGCTCAACTTCGCCGCCCTTTCCCGCGCCCAGGTCAAAAACGAAGATGCACTGAGTCAATTGAGTCTGCATGGTTCCCCCTGGTTACGTCAGCGGCTCAATGCGGCCAACCGCCTGATGAAAAGCGGGAACTCTCTTGGCCAGGCGTTAGCTGACAGCGGTTACTGGTTTCCGTCCAGAGATGCCATCAACAGGCTGAAACTGCTGACACAGGGCGATGGCGGGGAAACCATTATTGACAGCTTTGCCCGTAACCAGCTCGAACGGACGCTGGCCGGTATCAGGAGTCTCGCGGGCTGGTTAAATCTGCTGATTTACGCCCTGTCAGGGTTGTACATGGCGCTCGTCGCCTTTTCCACCCAAAACCTCAGCGCTGTTACTGGCGCATAGTTTATCCCCATCAAAAGGAAACCTATATGGACAACATCCTGTTATCCCTACGCCCCACGTCTGTTCACCGTGGAGAAGCTAACCTGCTGGCGCTGGTCATTACCATTAGTGTTGTGGCCGTCATGGTCATCGGCGTTATCACATTTGGCTCCAATATTTCTGACTCCAACAGCATCCAGGCCGAGTACAGCAACGGGACCACTATCCTGACTAACGCCCGCGCCCGTCTGAAAACAGACGGCATTTATGATTTCAGCGGCGCATCCGATATGACCGGCACATTCATTCAGTTAGGAGGCGCACCGAAAGGCATGATTGTAGGCAATAAAGCCTCGGGTTCTGCAACGCTGAAAAATCAGTTTGGCGGATCGGTCACCCTCGCCCCGGCAACCAGCAATGGCGCGGCAAAAGCGGCCTTTACGGTGACGTATAATGCCTACCCCTATGAAGCCTGCACGCAACTGGCGACCCAGATGAGCGGGGCCCCCGGAGTGGTGACTACCGCCGTTAACGGGACATCCAACAGTGGCGTGGTATCTGCCGCTAACGCAGGGAAGCAGTGCGTGGCTGACAGCGGCAGTACGGGGACAAACACACTGGCATTCACCACCAACAGCTAAGACAGGAGGAGGCATGGCTGTCTTACGCAACGCGTTTCTCCTGCTTGCACTGAGTCTGGGCCTGACGGCTCAGGCTCATGCCTGGTGTTTTGCCGAAGCGGGACAGCGCTACCATATTGATCCCCTGCTGCTGAAGGCGATAGCCATCCAGGAGACGGGCCTTAAACCGACGCTTATTGGTAAAAACCGCGATAAAAAGGGCAACATCACCAGCCGTGACTACGGCCTGATGCAAATTAATGACGGCAATGCCAGACGACTTATCAGCATGGCCGTCATTACAAGTTATCAGGATTTACTGTCCAACACCTGCCTGAACATTCAGGCAGGTGCCTGGGTACTGGCGCGGCATTTTCAGGTCTGCGGTATCACCTGGGATTGTCTGGGTTCCTATAACGCGGGATTCAGCGACAAAAACGCGCCCATACGCCAGCGGTATGCGCGGGACGTTTACGCCATTTATCAGCGTTTACGGGGGAGCTGATGAACCTGTGGACCTGGGGGCTCACTTTCGCGTTACTGTGCCTGTCTATTTTTTTACAGCTACGGCAGGTCAATGCATTTCTGCATGAGCATGATGCCCCGCCTTTACCCTCCCGACTGTCCGACATTGTGTCACTGCTGTTTCTACTGCTCGGGATGTTTCTTGTTTATCAGGGGAATTTCCCCGCTCTGATTATGTTCAGCGCCCTGCTGCCGCTGCTGTGGCTGGATACCTGGCAGCACTGGCTACCGCTTCGTTTTACCAACGCATTCTGGTTTGCCGGCCTCCTGGTCCGGCTGCTCCCTGACGGGCAGTTGTTATCGCTCCTGCAGGCGCTGTTCAACAGCACAGTGATGTTCTGTCTGATGTGGGCCGTGTGGTGGAGCGTAAAAAGACTCACCCGACGCGAAGCGCTGGGACGGGGTGATATTCACCTCATCGCAGGGCTGTTTGCCTGGCTGCCGGCGACCACCGCGCTCTGGAGCTGTGGTTTTGCCTTTTTAATGATGCTTGTGCCGGTCGCCATCAAGCCCCAGCCTCTGGCCCCCTGGCTATGTCTGTCATTAGTGGCAGGTTTGTTCAGCAGTGACATCACACTTCTGTGGACTTAATACGCAACGACGTCCCCGGGCCGATGACCGGAAAGCCATACCCGACCGGTGACGGGACGAATATAAACACGCTGCTGTTTAACTCAGCAGGAGGATTCGATGAATAAAATCAACCAGGGCAATGCGCAACTTATCTCTCTGGTGCTGGTACTGACGATTGCCATGATGGCGGCTCCCAGAGGAATTGAAATGATGGCGCAGCAACAGTCAGAGCGGATCTGGGATGTGACGGCGAGTCAGTTCAATACCGTGCAAATGGCCGCCAAGCAATACATCAGTGACAATATCAGTACACTGGCCACGCAGGTAAAACCCGGACACCCAGTGTATGTCACAGTAAACACCCTCAAGACGACCGGACATCTTCCCGCGGGTTTTGGTGCAAATGATCACAACCAGAGCTACCTCATCGCGGTGGTCAGTAACCCCAAAATGACCAGCCAGCTGCAGGCGTTTGTCATGACCACGGGCGGCCAACCCTGGGGTTTTGGCGCACTACGTCATATATCGAGCAATATATCGGGCCTCGGGGGTTATGTCTGGCCGGACAATCAGGCTGTTGGCGCGGGCGGGGGCTGGAAAATGAAACTGGCAGACTACGGTCTGAGCAGTAAGCAGGGGTCACTGGTAACCTTTATCCCTTCTGACCAGTTAGGCACCAGTGGACAGGGTAACGATCGCCTGTATCGTTACGCCGTGAACGGCCATCCCGATTTCAATCGTATGCACACCGCTATCGATATGGACGGAAATAACCTGAGTAACGCCGGCGACATTACCGGTAAACAGGCGATAATCAGCGGTGGAATCAGCGGTCAGAGCGCCACGATAAACGGTGAAATTAAAGGCCAGCAGGCCACGATAACTGGCGATATTAAAAGCTCGGGGGGATGGATAACCACGCAGGGTAACAAGGGCTGGTTGAACGAAACCTACGGTGGTGGTTTTTATATGTCAGACAGTAGCTGGATGCGCAGTCTGAATAACAAAGGAATTTATACCGCCGGAGAGATCAGAGGTGGTCAGTTACGCTCAGATGGCAACGTGTCTGTTGGCGGGGTACTGGACCTTGATCAAATCAATGTTGCCAACACTTATTGTCCTAAAGATGGGTCTGTAAGCCGCACCGCAACAGGAGCCCCACTTTCGTGCCAATCCGGTATCTGGCGTTTACCTGGTCCTGAAGATGGCGTTTACGCGTATCTCGGGGCTTTTAAAGGTGTTTTTAGCGGGAACAACACAACTGGAAAGCAGTTTAAAATCTATGTATGGGGAGGCAATCCTCCCCCCAGAAAAATTAACTTTGGTAACTCAGATGACTGTGCCAATACGTTTTCACTGACAGCTACAGTTGGCGGCCTTACGGTCGCAAACTCACTCGATGGAAACTCTCAGTGGCAGAAATCTGGAAGTTTTTCATTTGGTGTGCCTAAAGGGGCATCGTTCTCGATTACATCAAATGGAATGATGGGTTATGGTTGTGATTACGGCACTTTCAGTGTTTTTCGCTATCAATAGTCCATGTCAGATGTGGCGCTTAAAAACAGCTGGAGTGCCCGCATACAGTACATTTTCTGGCACATCTGAAAGTACAACACTATTCGCAGCAATAACACTGTTGTTGCCGATTTTAACTTCCGGTAGAACAACGACTCCAGCACCTAACCAGACGTTATCACCTATATTTATTGGAGCCTAAGTTACGCCACAACCTCTTAATTCAGGTGAAACCTCATGGCTGGCTGTCGTTAGGCCCTATGAGGGTATCGTTACCAATAGAAATTTGGGCGTGATCGAGAAAGTTACATCCTGTGTTGATGTACACACCATGACCAATCGTTATACGCCCATATTCATAAAAAAAAGGGGGGATTACTGTGCTTTGACCAGTGAACATCACCCCGGATTTTATGAGTAACTTATTACGTGATTTTCTTCTCAGGTTTGTTGTATTGAACAGTGTTCTGGCAGTGGGTACTTTCAGTTTTTTACTGAATTTACTCAAGAGGTAAGTGAACATAGTCTGCCTCCATGGCCTTCTAAAAATAAGAGTTATCCTATTTTATCATTCAGTTAGTTCCTGGCGCACCATGCAATTGCACGCATGCAAGTTCCACCCGTAACACCACCACCAGTATATATTTGCCAGGCATTCTCTGTTGCTGCTGCAGGCATGGAAAGGTCCCTTTCCTTTCGCCACCTTCTTGTCTTTCTTTTTCTTATCCTTCCTGTTCTCCTTGGCTGAAGAACCTGCTTC
>ENA-UEPN01000671-UEPN01000671.1-human-gut-metagenome-genome-assembly--contig:-NODE-671-length-21999-cov-3.716723_pt1 | contig 21999 bp, 18 predicted proteins | sample MGYA00242897_ERZ507910 | MGnify/ENA primary metagenome ERZ507910 (study PRJEB26167, sample SAMN06115525) | human gut metagenome | host: Homo sapiens | place: China:Jiangxi | collected 2015-08-20...
AAGGCGGCCATCGACGAGCATCTGGACTACAACATCGGCGGCTACGATCTGATCTTTGTAGCCCGCGGTATGACCCCGCGGTTGAAGAGCTGGCAGCTGAGCAGCGTTGTGGCAAAGCTGTTTGCACAGGCCGGTCTGCCGGATAAGGCCAAACGGCCGGATGCGCCGCCCCCTGCCACCGTGCCCCCGGCACACAGGGCACAGGCGGAAAAGCCGAACGCATGAACCGCCTACAGTACATCTGCCGCCGCGCGCTGTGCGTGCCCATCCGGGCCTACCAGTACACTCTCAGCCCATGGATCGGCCGCAGCTGCCGTTTTACGCCCAGCTGCAGCAACTACACCATGCAGGCCATCATGACCCATGGGTGCGTAAAGGGCATCCTGCTGGGGGCATGGCGCATCGCCCGGTGCAATCCCTTCGGCAAATGGGGCTTTGACCCGGTGCCGGAGCCGGGCCGCTGGCAGAACCCTGCCCGCCGGCTGCAGCCTGCAAAGCTGTTTTCCACACGGCACAAGCAAAAGGTGGAAAAGTAAATATGCTTCTTGTGACGCGGTGCACTGTGGGCAGCGTGTCCTACGATAAAAAATAACAAGTCCCGTGCCACAGACGGGGCAGAATGGACAAAGGTATGAACTTCTTTTACATCCTGAGCGGTCCTCTCGGCTATGTCATGGAGTGGATCTACAAGCTGCTCCCGAGCTACGGCTGGGACATCATCATCTTCACGCTGCTCATCAACATCGTCAAGATCCCTCTGCAGCTGAGCCAGCAGAAGAGCATGGCTAAAATGTCGGCCTTCCAGCCCATGATGATGGAGATCCAGACCAAGTACAAGGACAAGCCCGAAAAGCAGCAGGAAGAAATGCTCAAGCTGCAGCAGGACTACGGCTATAACCCCACCGCAGGCTGCGTGCCCATGCTGCTGAACTTCCTGGTCATGTTCGGCGTTATCGGCGTCGTGTACAATCCGCTGGAGCGCATCTTCCACATCAGCGCTGCGGCTCTGACCGCCGCCGGTGAGGCCCTGACCGCCTCCGGCGTCGCCTTTACCGCCATCACCCGCGATACCAACATCATCGCACAGGTGGTTGCTGGCAACGGCGGTGTGCTGGGCTGCTTCAGCGCCGAGCAGATCGCTACCATTACCGAGTTCAGCCAGCACATGAACTTCCTCGGCATCGACCTGACCCGCATCCCCAAGCTGGGCCTTTCTCTGGACATCGTGCTGCCGCTGCTGTCGGTCATCACCATGCTCCTGTCCACCCATATCAGCATGAAGGCCAGCGGCCAGCAGATGCAGGGCAGCATGAAGCTGACCATGTATATGATGCCGCTGATGTACCTGTTCTTCTGCTTCACCTATCCTCTGGCATTCTCTCTGTACTACGTCATTTCCAACATCGTGATGACCGTGCAGACTCAGGTCATGCGCAAGGTGTACGACCCCGAGAAGATGCGCAAGGAGATCGAAGCGCAGATCGCAGAAAAGAAAAAGCAGGAAAAACGCGGTGTGAAGAACACTACCGTCAAGGTCACCGATCCCAAGACCGGCAAGACCACGGAAAAGAACCTTTCCGCCAGCGAGATGAACAAGCACCGTCTGGAGTATGCCCGCCGGCTGGACGAGGAACGCTACAAGGACGAGCGCACCGTGCCGCTGAGCGAGCTGAACAAGCAGGATAAAGAATAAGAGGAGGATGAACGGTTATGATCCGTAAGCAGGAAGCGACCGGCAAAACGGTCGATGAAGCCCGCGCAAAAGCCTGCGCTCTGCTGGGCGTGCAGGCCGATGATCTGAATGTCAGCTGCGAAGTGCTGGAAATGCCCCAGAAGACCGGTTTTCTGGGCCTGAAGCTCACCCCCGCTAAGGTGTGCGTGAGCGTGGAGGAGCCGGACGCTCCGGCTGCAGCACCCGCTGAGCCTGTTGTTGAGAAAAAGACTCCCGTGCAGGAGGCTGTCAAGGCCGCTCCCGTGGCAGAGGAGCCTGCCGCTGTGGCAGAACAGCCGGAAGCAAAGGCCGAAGAGCCTGCTGCCCCCGCTGCAGAAGCTGCTGCAGAGCAGCCCGCTGCCGAGGAAGAGGAGCCGGAAGTCCCCATCGTGATCGAAGAGAACGCTAAGGTCAAGGCTGCTGTGGACTACCTGCGTGAGGTCATTGCCCTGATGGGCGTGGAGAATGTCACCTTCAGCGCTGTGCAGAAGGGCGAAGCTACTATCATCCGTCTGGACGGTGAAAAGCTGGGTGCCCTCATCGGCCGCCGCGGCGAGACCATGGAGAGCCTTTCCTATCTGGCAAGCCTTGTGGCAAACCGTCTGGAGGGCGATTACATCAAGCTGGGTCTGGATGTGGCCGGCTACCGCGATAAGCGCGAGAGCGACCTGACCGCACTGGCACAGCGCATTGGTGCCAAGGTGCGCAAGACCGGCCGCAGCTTTGCCATGGAGCCCATGAACCCCTACGAGCGCCGCATCATCCACTCTGCCATCAGCAAGATGGAGGGCGTGCGCAGCGAGAGCAAGGGCGAAGGCCGTGACCGCCGTGTGGTCATCTACTCCACCGCACCCGATGCACAGACCGAGAACACCTATGGCGAGCGCCGTCCCCGCGGCGGACGCGGCAATGGCCGTCGCCCCGGCGGTCCGCGCAGCGGCGGTTATCGCGGCGGGAACCGTTCTGAGCATGGCGACCACAATGGAAACCGCGGCGGTTACCGTGGAAGCCGCAATGGTGCACCCCGCGGCCCGCGGCCTTCCGGCGTGCCGGAGCGCACCTATGCACCCCGTGATGCAGAGAATGCAGCACCGGTAGCACCCAAGCGCACCGAGCGCGTGGACGATTTTGCCGATTTCAGCTTTGGCAAGATCGAGCTGTAATGCGGAATTACTTTTGAAATCAGGGTCTCCGGAAGATCTGCGGATTTTCCGGAGACCTTTTTTCACGCAAAAAGGATTTTACCAAAACCTGATGCCAAGGTGGTTTCGGGTCGGGCAGCCGTTGCGGTATACTGAGCCTGTCAAAAGTCATTCTTCTCAAAATTTGGAGAAACTGCCTGTTTTTTGCCGAAATCTTTCTCTTAAATGGCAATTGTAAAACAATTGGTCAAGGCTTTATACTGTAGTCAAGAGCGTTCTGTTCGTGAGGAACAGACAGAATGATGAAAAGAGAGGTATTCAACTATGGCTCAGAACAAGATCTCCCGCCGCAGCTTCCTGCGTGGTGCAGGGGCATCCGCAACCATCGCAGCCGCCAGCTGCATGGCACCCTCTGCAGCCGCCTGTGATATCAAGTCCCTGTGGAGCATGGATCTGCAGATCCTTGCCACCAGCGATACCCACGGCAAATTCGATCCATGGGACTACGCCGCCAATAAGGCAGATGCTTCCGGCAGTGTGGCCCAGCAGGCGACCGCCATCAAGCAGTGCCGCACCCGGAACACGCTGGTGGTGGATGCAGGCGATACCATTCAGGCCAACTCCGCAGAGCTGTTCCTGAACGATGACCTGCATCCCATGGTCGCTGCCATGAATGCCATCGGCTATGATATCTGGACCACCGGCAACCACGAGTACAACTACGGCATGGATGTGCTGAAAAAGGTCATGGGACAACAGAAGGCCAAGGTGCTCACCGGCAATGTTTACGCACCGGACGGCACCCCGCTGGCCGACGGCTACACCATCATCAAGAAGGGCACCGTCAAGATCGGTGTCATCGGCATGGTCACGCCCAACATCACCCGCTGGGATGCCAAGAATCTGGAGGGTTGGACTGTCACCAACCCCGTGGACGAGAGCCGCAAGATCATTGATAAGATCAAGGATCAGGTGGATGTTCTGATCGGCGTCATGCACATGGATACCGAGAACGAGTACGGTGTGTACGGCTCCGGCGTTACCGATCTGGCAAATGCCTGCCCGGAGTTTGATGTGATCGTGGGTGGCCACGGCCACAGGAGCATCCCCAACATGATGATCAACAACGTGCTGGTGGTGGAGAACAAGAACGCCGGTGCCACCCTGTCCGAGATCCACGTCTATCTGGAGCGCCAGCTGGACGGTAAGTGGAAGGTCGTGAACCGCACCTCTGAAAACCTGCAGATCAAGGAGTACGAGCCCGATCCGGAGCTGACCGCTTTGCTGGCCTCCTACGACACCCGCGCCAAGGAAGACGCTGTTACTCCCATTGGCGAGCTGAAGGGCGGCAATCTGGCCCCCGAAAACGAGATCGACTGCCTGCCGCAGGCCATGGTGCAGGATACCGCTCTGCTGGACTTCATCAACGAAGTGCAGATGTACTACACCGGTGCGCAGGTCTCTGCTACCGCCCTGACCTCCATGACCTCCCAGATGCGCGCGGGCACCATCCGCAAGTGTGATATGGCCAGCATCTACACCTACCAGAACACCCTGTACAAGCTGCAGATGACCGGCGAGCAGCTGCGCCGCTTCATGGAGTGGTCTGCTGCCTTCTTCAAGACATGGAAGCCGGATGAAGTGACCATTGCCTTTGATCCCTCGGTGCGCTATTACCTGTACGATGCTTTTGAGGGTGTCAGCTACGAGCTGGACATCTCCAAGGAGCCGGGCCACCGCATCAAGAACCTCAAGTGGCCGAACGGCAAGGCCGTAAAGGACACCGACACCTTTGTTGTGGCAGTGAACAACTACCGCGCAACCACCCAGCTGCTGACGGCTGCGGACATCTTCCTGCCGGGCGAAGAGCTGCCCAAGCTGTTGGAGATCGATGTGCGCGGCGACGTGGGCGGCATCCGCGAGCTGCTGGGCGAGTACATCCGCACCGTGAAGGGCGGCACCATTGAGCCGCACGTGAACAACAACTGGAAGATCGTGGGCAACAACTGGAAGGCTGCCGATCACCAGAAGGCTGTGCAGCTGCTGCGCGAGGGCAAGCTGGCCCTGAATGAGAACGCCGATGCACGCACGCTGCCCGGCAAGGCCATCACCACGGCGGATATCGCCAAGTTCTAAAAAACAGATCTCTGTAAAAACGGGGGCTTTCCGGTTTGGGCCGGAAGGCCCCTTTTGCGTAATAGAAGACGCTTTTTTCAACCTTTTCCCGGGAAATGGTTGAAAAACAGTATCATTCTGTGAATTTTCGTGGTACAATAAAAAAGTATTGGTATCTTTTTTGAAAGAAAAAGGATCACAGGGATCTTGCAGAAAGAAGGCAGACAGCGTTGAACCAGATCCAAAAGCTCCTGTGTTATAGCGGGCTGGAAGTGCAGGATTACAGGGACTGTCAGCCGGAGATCGAGGAAGAGAACCGCAGAAAGATGCATGTGTACCTGAACATGGCGTGCGGCCTGTTGTTTGCAATCACCTGCCTGTCGGGAGGGATCGGTGTTCTGCGAGAGCACAGCCTGCTCTATTGCATCGCCCTTGTGGTGTGCGCGGGCCTGCGTGTTGTGGATCTGATGTTCCCGGATCAAAACGGCCTGCTTCTGCGGTGGCTGATGTATGCCTTTGCAGCTATGTTGTATGCGCTGGGCATTGCGGAAGCGGTGCACGCGCCGGAAGAGCTTTCTGTCACCTTCATTGCATTTTTGCTGGCGGTGCCACTGCTGTTCATGATGCCGCCCATCCAGCACATTGCCAATGCGCTTCTGTTTGACGGCATCTTTATCGGGATGGTGATCGTGTTTGAAAGCGGCCGCACCGTAACGGTGGATATCGTCAATGCGGTGTTTTTTGGGGTGATCTCCTGCATCATTTCCACATTTACCATGATCACCATGTACCAGAACGCACTCTCCCGCAAAAGGATGCGCGAAATCGCCAGTTTTGATATCCTTACTGGCATGAAGAACCGCAATGCTTACGAACGGGAGCGGGAGGACTGGGCTTCCCGCTGCTCGGTGTCGCTGAGTTGCATCTATATGGATGTGAACGGCCTGCATGACCTGAACAACAGCGAAGGCCACGACAAAGGTGACCGGATGCTGCAGGTGGTGGCGCTGGAAATACGGGAAATGTTTGGCAAAAACAACTGCTACCGCATTGGCGGCGATGAATTTTTAGCCTATGTGACGGACCGGCAGGATCCGGCTGTGCGCAAATGTGTAAAGGATTTTGTCTCCATCGTGGGCAGCGCGGGTTACTCGGTGGCCGTGGGGGTTGCCACCGAGAGTGCGGGCGCAAGGCAGAAAAGCGGATGTATCTTGATAAGGAAGAGCATTACCGCGTCCTGCGAGAGCAGCAGGGACGCTGAAAGGAAAACCATGCAGGAAACGACCATTGCAGCCATTGCAACAGCGCCGGGCGCAGGCGGCATTGCCGTCGTGCGGCTCTCCGGTGCGGAGAGCTATCCCATAGCAGCCCGGGTGTTCCGCCCGGCCAACGCCGCAAAAAAGGTGGAGGATGCCAAAGGCTACACCGCCATGTACGGCACATTCCGGGAAGGGGACGAAGCCTTTGATGAGGGCGTGGCCCTGTTTTTCCGCGCGCCCCACAGCTATACCGGCGAGGACGTGGTGGAGCTTTCCTGCCATGGCGGCAGCGCCGTGGCCCGCCGTCTGGTGGAAGCCTGTCTTGCTGCCGGTGCTCAGCCTGCCGCGCGCGGCGAGTACACCCGCCGCGCGTTCCTGAACGGTAAGCTGGGTCTGACGCAGGCCGAAGCCGTCATGGATCTGATCTCGGCGGATGGCCGTCAGGGTGCCGCGCTGGCCAATGCCGCGCTGGGCGGTGCGCTGGCAAAGAAGATCAGTGCCCAGAAGGAAGCACTTACCGCCATTCAGGCTCACCTTGCCGCATGGGTGGATTTTCCCGAAGAAGATGTGCCGGAGCTGGACGGTGACCATCTGCACCGCGTACTGAGTGGGGTAAAGGCAGAGCTGGACGAGTTGATCCATAATTATCAGGCAGATACCGTCCTGCGCGAAGGTGTGGACTGCGCCATTGTGGGCAGACCAAATGCGGGCAAATCCACACTGCTCAACCTGCTGGCCGGGTTCGACAGGGCCATCGTCACGCCGGTGGCTGGCACCACCCGTGATGTGGTGGAGCAGGCGGTACAGCTGGGGGATATCCAGCTGAATCTGTTCGATACCGCCGGTCTGCGCGAGACCGAAGATGCCATTGAAGCCGAGGGCATCCGCCGCAGCTGGAAAAAGCTGGAGGAGGCAGGCCTGATCCTGGCTGTGTTCGATGGCTCTGAGCCGCCCACGCGGGAAGATCTGGAGCTTGCACAGCGTTGCACAGGCCGTCCAGCCATTGCACTTATCAACAAAGAGGATAAACCAACGCAATTTGACGCAGAGTTCATAGCGCCCTGCTTTGCCATGGTGCTGCCGGTGTGCTGTCAGGAGGAGGAGAGCTGCAAGGTGATCTCCGCTGCGGTGGCCCGCCTGCTGGGTACCAGCCAGATCGACCCCCATGCCGCCAGCCTGTCCGGCCAGCGTCAGCTTTCCGCCGCACTGCGTGCGCGGGACGCTGTGGCCGGTGCACTGGATGCTGCCGCAGGCGGCTTTGGGCTGGATGCCGTTTCCGTCTGTGTGGACGACGCACTGGCCGCCCTGTGCGACCTGACCGGTGAGAACGCCTCGGAAGCTGTGATCGAACAGGTGTTTGAACGTTTCTGCGTGGGAAAATAAGAGGAAAACCAAGGAAAAGTATATGAACCACTTAGGAGATTATGACGTTATCGTCATCGGTGCCGGTCATGCCGGCATCGAGGCAGCTCACGCCGCCGCAACGCTGGGCGCGAGAACGGCCGTGTTTACCATGAGTCTGGATGCCATTGGCAACATGCCCTGCAACCCCAGCATTGGAGGCACGGCAAAAGGCACGCTGGTACGTGAATTGGATGCGCTTGGCGGCGTGATGGGCCTTGCTGCAGATGCCACCTATCTGCAGAGCCGGATGCTCAACAAGGGCAAAGGCCCGGCGGTGCACGCCCTGCGTGTGCAGACCGACCGCAAGCGCTACCATGAATATATGAAGCATGCATTGGAACTCACGCCCGGCCTTGCTATCCATCAGGCTGAGGTCGTGGGCATCGAGACCGAGAACGGCCGTGTGAAGGGCGTTGTGACCCAGCTGAACGGGGAATACAGCGCCAAATGCGTGGTCATTGCCACCGGCACGAACCTTGGCGGCAAAATTTTTGTGGGTGATGCATGGTACGCCTCCGGCCCGGACGGGATGCACGCCGCTAACGCCCTGACCGACAGCCTGAAGGCTGCCGGGCTACCGCTGCGCCGGTTCAAGACCGGTACCCCTGCCCGGGTGCACCGCCGCAGCATCGATTTTTCCAAGCTGGAATGCCAGCCCGGTGACCCGGACAATGAGCTGCAGCCCTTCAGCTTTATGACCGATGCACCCATGCATAACAAGGTGGAGTGCTGGATCGCATATACCAACCCCGAGACCCACAGGATCATTCTGGATAACATCCAGCGCAGCCCGCTCTATGGCGGCATGATCGAGGGCGTTGGCCCGCGCTACTGCCCCTCCATCGAGGACAAGGTGGTGCGCTTTGCGGGCAAGGACCGCCACCCCATTTTTGTGGAACCCTGCGGCGAGAACACCGAAGAGATGTATCTGCAGGGCGCTTCCAGCAGCCTGCCGGAGGATGTGCAGAACGCCTTTTACCGCAGCATCAAAGGGTTTGAGAATATCGAGATCATGCGCCCGGCCTACGCCATCGAGTACGACTGCGTAGACCCCACCAGTCTGGAAGCCACGCTGGAAAGCAAGGTGGTGCGGGGACTGTACGGTGCGGGTCAGTTCAACGGCACCTCCGGTTACGAGGAAGCCGCCGCCCAGGGCCTGCTGGCAGGTTTGAACGCCGCCTGCAATGCGCTGGGCAAAGAGCAGCTCATTCTGCCGCGCCACACCAGCTATCTGGGCACACTGGTGGATGATCTGGTCACAAAGGGTGTCATGGACCCCTACCGCATGATGACTAGCCGCAGCGAGTACCGCCTGACCCTGCGTCAGGACAACGCTGACCAGCGGCTGACCCCCATCGGCAGGGAATACGGCCTTGTGCAGGATGACCGCTGGGCCAAGTACCAGCACACCCAGAGCATTCTGGAAGCGGAGCGCCGCCGCCTGCACGAGACGCATCTGCGCACCGCCGACCTGCGCACCGCCATGGAAGCGGCCGGTCTTGCCCCTGCTGCCGAGGGCGGCATTGCGGAAGAGCTGCTGCGCCGCCCGGAGATCAGCTATCCGCTGCTGGCGGGTATGATCGGCTGGGGAGAGCAGATCACCCCCATGCTGGCCGAGCGGCTGGAGACTGAGATCAAGTATGCGGGTTACATTGCCCGGCAGGATCGGATGATCCGGGACGTGGCCCGGCACGAAAAGACCCTGATCCCGGACGATTTTGAATATTCCGACCTGACCGGCCTGACACTGGAAGCCCGCGAAAAGCTGGCCCGCATCCGGCCGAAGAACCTCGGTCAGGCGGGGCGCATCCCGGGCGTATCGCCCTCCGACGTGGCGCAGCTGAGCATTGCACTGGCAGCGAGAGGAAAATAAAATGGAAGAACTGAAGCTTTACGAGGGCCGTCCTGCCGACTGCACCGGGCGGCTGGAAAAAGAGATCCGTACCTATGACCTGCTGGACAAGCTGGGCATCCAATTCTGGCGCACCGACCACGGTTGGATGAAGGCCGACACCATGGAGGACTGCCATGTGATCGATGCCTGCCTGAATGCCACCGTGTGCAAGAACCTGTTCCTGTGCAACCGGCAGAAGACGAACTTCTATCTGCTCATGATGCCCGGGGACAAGCCCTTCAAAACCAAAGAGCTTTCCCATCAGCTGGGCATTGCCCGCCTGAGCTTTGCCTCGCCCGAGGATATGGAGCAGTATCTGGACTGCACGCCCGGCTCCTCCTCCATTATGGGCCTTGCCAATGATGCTGAAAATAAGGTGCAGCTGCTGATGGATGAGGACATAAAGGCAGGGGAGTATCTCGGCTGCCACCCCTGCATTAACACCTCCTCGCTCAAGCTGCGAACGGCAGATGTGCTGGAAACTTTCCTGCCTGCCGTGCACCACGAGCCGATCTTCGTTCACTTGACCGGCGAATAACAGAAAGGAAAACCTGCGTATGATCGATAAACCGCGCCTTGAAGCAAAATGTTCCACATGGAACATCACTCTCACCGGCACCCAGCTGGACCAGCTGGATGCCTTTGCCGAAATTCTGGTGGACTACAACCAGAAGGTCAACCTGACCGCTATCACCGACCCCGAGGGGATCGAGGATAAGCACTTCCTCGACAGCCTGCTGTTTGCCAGCCAGCCGGAAGTGGCGGGCCGCATGGTGGATGTGGGCGCAGGCGCAGGCTTCCCGGGCATCGTGACCAAAATCTACAAGCCGGAACTGGAGCTGACCCTGATGGAGCCCACCGGCAAGCGGGTGGAGTTTTTGAAGTACGCCTGTGCCCAGCTGGGCTTGACCGGCGTGGAGTTTGCAAAGGAGCGCGCCGAGGAAGCTGCCCGCAAGGCGTGGCGTGAACAGTTTGATCTGGCCTCGGCCCGTGCAGTGGCTGCGCTGCCCATGCTGGCCGAATACTGTCTGCCGCTGGTAAAGGTGGGCGGCAATTTCCTCGCCATGAAAGGCTCTTCCGGTGAGGAAGAACTGGCCGCAGCGCGCGGTGCCATCAAAAAGCTGGGCGGTGAATACCGTGAGACCCGCACCCTGCACCTGCCGGGCGGCGATACCCGCACCCTGATCCTGTGCAAAAAGATTTCGCAAACTCCGACAGCCTACCCCAGAAACGGCGGAAAAATTGCGAAAAGCCCGTTGAAATAACGAAATATCGATAGAATTTTGTAAAACCCTGCCGAACGAAACTTCTGGCAGGGCTTTTATTTGTGTGATACACTGTGCCTGAAGCCTGAGTTTTTCACACTTTCCCGGGAAAATGTGAAAAACAAAACCCATCCACCACGCGAAAGGAGCCGTGTGCCCATGTTTGAACGCAAAAAGCAGGCGGGCAAAATTTATTTCCTGCCCATCGATCAGATCAGACCGTCGCCGTTTCAAGCACGGCGGGAATTCAGCGAGCAGGAGCTGGCTGCGCTGGCCCAGAGCATCCGTGAAAATGGTCTGCTGCAGCCCATCTCGGTGCGAAAAGTGTCGGATGGCGGCTACGAGCTGGTAGCAGGGGAGCGGCGGCTCCGTGCCTGCCGCCTTGCAAAAATGAACACCATCCCGGCCATCCTCTGTGATTACGACGATGAGCGCACCGCCGCGCTGGGCCTGCTGGAAAACATCCAGCGGGCCGACCTGAACCCCTTTGAGCAGGCGCAGGGCTTAAAGGATGTGATGGTGCTGTGGGACTGCACGCAGGCCGAAGCCGCCAAGCGACTGGGCATGGCGCAGCCCACCCTTGCCAACAAGCTGCGGCTTTTGCAGCTGAACGCTGACCAGCGGCAGTTCGTGCTGGACAACAGCCTCACCGAGCGACATGCCCGGGCGGTGCTGCGTCTGCCGGAGAACCGCCGCAGCGAAGCCTTGATCAACATTGCCAAACGTCGTATGAATGCCCGGCAGACCGACCTCTACATTGAACAGCTGCTGAACACCCCTGCAAAAGGCAGGCACCGCATCTCGATGGTCAAGGATGTGCGTATTTTTGTGAACACCATCGACCATGCCATCCGTCTGATGACCGATAATGGTGTGCCCGCCACTGCCCACCGGGAGGAGAAGGATGGGTATATCGAGTATACGGTGCGCATCCCAACCACCGCCGCCGAACGGTAAAATTGTTCCATGTGGAACAGGGGACGAACTCCCTCAGTCAAAACCTGACGGTTTTTCCAGCTCCCTCGGAGAGGGAGCCGACCCTCTCAGTCTGCTCCCGCTGGTCGCAGCCAGCTCCCCCGCAAGCGTCCTCGCCCTCTCCGTCTGCTCACTACGTTCGCATCCACCTCTCCCAAAGGGAGAGGCCTTGGCAAAGAGATGAAGTTTGCGTGGACTGCCAAGGGCTCTCCCTTTGGGAGAGCTGTCAAGGCCGATAGGCATTGACTGAGAGGGCGAGCCTGTTCCCGGCTAAAGCGCAAAGCGACCGGGCTCCCTCTCCGAGGGAGCTGGCAAAGCCGTCAGGCTTTGACTGAGGGAGTTTACTTCGCAAATGGACAAATCTTTCCAAATACGTCATTTCCGTGAAAAAGCCGTTGGCGGGTTTGATTTTTTGCTCGTTTTCATGTAAACTAAAAGATAACCATGCCCATGCTGTTTTTGCGGTTTGAAACTGCCAGCACAATGGGACAAATGGGAATAAGAATTTATAAAATAACGGAGCGTAAAAATAGAATATGGCAATCGTAAGTCCTTCGATCCTTTCCGCTGATTTTGGCAAACTGGGTGCAGACTGCCGCATGGTGCTGGATGCCGGTGCACAGATGCTGCATTACGACGTGATGGACGGCCACTTTGTGCCCAACATCAGCTTTGGCGTGCCGGTGCTCAAGAGCCTGCACAAAAAGCTGCCGGATGCCTTTTATGATGTGCACCTGATGATCAGCCATCCGCTGCAGTATGCGGAAGCCTTCATCAAAGCCGGTGCCACCCTGTACAACTTCCACCTTGAGTGCGAGGACGATATCCAGGCCACCATCGATGCCGTCCGGGCGCTGGGCTGCAAGGTGGGGCTGACCATCAAGCCCGGCACCGAGCCGCAGGCGCTGGCACCCTATCTTGACCAGCTGGATCTTGTGCTGGTGATGAGCGTGGAGCCCGGCTTCGGCGGGCAGAGGTTCATGCCCTCGGCGCTGGACAAGCTGCGCTGGCTCAAGGCAGAGCGCGAAGCGCGCGGCGCACACTATCTGCTGGAAGTGGACGGCGGCGTGGACAATGCCACCGCGCCCCAGTGCGTGGAAGCGGGCGCTGATATTCTGGTGGCGGGCAGTGCGGTGTTCGGCGCAGCAGACCCTGCTGCAGCCGTGCAGCACCTCGCCAGCCTTTGAAAGGATAACCATTTATGGATGAATCTTTGATCCGGGAGCAGGAGGCACAGCTCCAGAAGACCGGCCGCTACTATAAGCATATCTGCTTTATGGCGGTGCCGGTGCTGTGCATGGCCTGTTTTCTGTACGGTGTGCGCCCGCTGCTGCTGTGCGGCATTGCGGTGCTTACCGGCAACCTGTGCGACCGTCTCGTTTCGCTGCTGCGCCGCCGCGTGTATCAGGGCGGTGACTTTTCCAACGAGAGCTTTGCGCTCGTCATTGCCCTGCTGATGCCGGTGACGGTGGATATCTATGTTCTGATCGCCGCAGTGATTTCCGGTGTGCTGATCGGCAAGGAGATCTTTGGCGGCTACGGCAGCTACCCCTTCAACCCGGCTGCTGTGGGCTATGTGGTGGCGGCTGTGTCATGGCCGGAACAGGTGTTCCGCTATCCACAGCCCTACACCAGCATCCCCCTGTGGGATGCCTCCATGGTGCCGGTCTCCAGCGCCATTGAGGACACCCTGCGCAGCGGCGGCATGCTGAACATCGGCTCGCTGGCGCTGGGTCTGGGCGAATATGCTGCTCCCATGGGCACCGGCGCTGCGCTGGTGATCCTTGCCTGCGGCCTGTTTTTGTGGACCCAGAAGGATGCCCACATGTCTGCATCGATCAGCTTTCTTGTGACCTGTGCGGTCATTGCGTTCTTCTTCCCGCGGCAGGCGGGCCTTGCCGACAGTGCCGTGCTGTCAAATATCCTGCCCCGCCTGCAGTGTGTGCGGGATGAGCTGCTGACTGGCGCGATCCTGTTCAGCGCGGTGTTCCTGATCAACGAGCCTTACACCTGCGTGCACCACCGCATGGGCCGTGTGCTGTACGGCGTGCTGGTGGGCGTTGTGAGCATGGGCTTCCGCTACTATGGCGTGTACGAAACCGGTGTGTGCTTTGCGCTGCTGGCGGTCAACAGTGTGTCGGCATGGATCGACCGCACCGAGGCAAAGCTGTATCACCTGACCCATCTGCAGGCAGATGCCGGAAAGGGGGCAGCACAATGAGACGCGCAACGGCTGAACTGATCGTAAAAGATCCCAACAAGTTTGCCCACCACGACCGTGTGTTCCTGAATAACCCGGTGGTCATGCAGGGCATGGGCCTTGCCCCGCTGGTGGTGCTTGCCACCAGCGGCCAGAATGCGGGGATGCTGGCGGCGGCGGTGGCGCTGCTGCTGGTGCCCTCCCGCGTGCTGGCCTGTCTGCTGAGCCGCCTTGTGCCCCTGCACGACGAGGACCCCGCCCCGGAAACGCTGCAGAAAAAGCTGCTGCCCCGTGCACTGGTGTACGGTTTCAGCACGGCGGTGGTGTATCTGGCGGTGTATCCCATCCTGAATATGCTGTTCAGCACCAGCCTGCTGAGCCTTGGCATCTATCTTCCCATGCTCACGGTGGAGCCGCTTCTGACCTACCGCTTTGGCCGCGTGCAGGAGACGGTGCACAAGGCTGTCTCCAAGGGCCTGCGCATCACGGTGGGCTATGCGCTGCTGCTGGTGCTGCTGGGCTGCGTCCGTGAATGGCTGGCCGCAGGCACCATGTTCGGTGTGGTTGTCAGCCACCCGGTGCTGCCCATGGCAAGCATGCCGGCAGGCGGCTTTATCGTGCTGGGCGTGCTGTGTGCCGTATGGCGTGCACTGGCCCAAAAGCGTAAGGCATATCTCACCAAAGAGGCACGCAACCTTGTGGATGTGCATTCCCAGAAGGAGGCGGACCGCGAACAATGAGAGATGTTGTAACAACAAGTGCAGTGTTCTTCAGTTATGCACTGCTGGCGGTGTTCGCGCAGAACGCCGTCTTTACCCGTGCACTGGGCGTTTCGCGTCTGGTGCAGCTGGTGGGCGATGACCGCACCAGCAGCTGGCTGTTTGGTATGCAGCTGTGCATCACACAGATGCTGGTAACGCCGTTTGCGTGGTATGCCGGCAGCCGGATCACGCCGCTGGCAAACCGTGCCCAGCTGCGCCCGCTGGTGTATATTGCCAGCATTGCCGTGGTGTGCGTTCTGGAGCACGCCGTGCTGTGGCTGGCGAAGGGCCTGCCGCACCGCAGCGCATTGCTGCGCATCGTGCCGCTGGCGGGCCTGAACAGCTGTGTGCTTGGCACGGTACTGGTGGAGCGCACCCAGAGCTTTACGCTGGGGCAGAGCCTTGGCTTTGGCCTTGGCAGCGGCCTTGGCTATGTGCTGGCGGTGCTGCTGGTAACGGAAGCCCGCCACCGCCTGCGCAGCAAGGCCATCCCGGAAGCATTCCGCGGCCTGCCCATCACGCTGGTGTATATCGGCGTGCTGGCACTGGCGATCTATGGTTTCACCGGACATTCTGTGATCCTGTAACATTGGCAGGGAGGAGGATCGACAATGGCAAAGTATAAACGTCAGAAGGTCAAGCGCTACCGCCGCAGCTTCTACAGCCGCGGTACACGCATCAAAAAAGGCATCGGCATCGTGGTGCTGGTGCTGGCGGTGCTGGGCGCAGCCTGGCTGGCAGCACCCCACGTGCTGGACTGGGCTACCCACACCTGGTATACTGTGGTGAAGAACCGTGATCTGGAAGCCGAATCGGCATCCCGCGCAGCCGCCTCGTCCGAAGCAGCTGCATCCTCGGCGGTACAGGAAGCGGCTTCGTCCCAGCCGGAGCCGGAACAGCCCAAGGAGCTGGACGGCAAGGCCATTACCGGCGGCAGCTGGGCCGCAGTGGATGTGAGCACCCTTGCCGATGATGCGGCCATCCGTGCAGCGGCGCAGCAGCTCAAGGCGCAGGGAGCGGATTACGGCCTTGTGACCCTGAAGGATGCCGACGGCAGCATCCATTATGCTTCGCAGGTGGCGGCGGCTTCCGGCAGCATCGCCGGGATCACTGTGGACCCGGCCCGCATCGCGGCCATCTTCCGGGAGGAGGGCATCATCCCGGCGGCACAGCTTGCGGCCTTTACCGACCCGGTGTCCGGCTATACCGACCGCAGCATGGCCGTGCATTACAGCGGCACCCAGCTCTGGCTGGATAACGTCAGTGCCAAGGCCGGCGGCAAGTCCTGGCTGGACCCCAGCGCAGCATCCGCTGTGCAGTATGTGGGCGATCTGATCGAGGAGCTGCACGGCATGGGCTTTGAGCAGGTGGTGCTCACTGGCGTGCAGTTCCCGAACATCATCACCCGCAAGCAGGAGTTTGCAGCGGCGGGCGGCAAGAGTCAGGAGGGCCGCGCTGCCCTGCTGGCTGCGGATATCAGCACATGGCAGGCCCGCTTTGACGGCAGCGTGGTACTGTGGCTGAGCTACCCGGCCCAGCAGTGCACCGACGCTTCCGATGCACTGGGTGCACCGGCTGTGAGCCTTGGAATGCACAACCTGATCGTCACGGCGGATACGCTGGACGCGGCGGCACGCGGACAGCTGCAGCAGTCTGCCGCCGAAGCCGGTGTGCAGAACGTTGTGATCTGCAGTACCGAGAGCTTCCAGTAAAAAGAACATGGATCGCTTTGGTTATTGTAAAAGGGAGAGATCTACTATGAACACGAAATCCTGCTTTGCACCGGCCCACATCCTTCTGCCTTCGGCACAGATCCCGCTGGAAAAGTGGGGCTGCATTGCCTGCGATCAGTTCACCAGTGACCGGGATTACTGGCAGAAAGCCGAGGGTGCTGCGGCAGGCAGCCCCAGCACCCTGAACATGATCCTGCCGGAGGTCTATCTGGAGGACGGCGATGCCGATGCACGCATTGAGAAGATCCATGCCGCCATGGATGACTATGCCCGGAACGTGCTGACCCGCGCGGTGGACGGCTTTGTTTACGTGGAACGCACCGAGCAGAGCGGTAAGGTGCGGCAGGGCCTTGTGGGCATGGTGGATCTGGAAGCCTACAGCTACCGCCGGGGCGAGAAATGCACGGTGCGCCCCAGCGAGAGCACCGTGGAAAGCCGCATCCCGCCCCGCATGAAGGTGCGCACCGGTGCCGCGCTGGAAACGCCCCATATCATGATGCTGGCGGACGACCCCGGCTGCACCCTCATCGAGCCGGTGGCGGCGCATAAAGCCGAACTGCCCAAGGTATACGAGGGCGAATTGATGCTGGGTGGCGGCCACATTGCGGGCTGGGCTGTGGAAGACCCTGCCCTCATTGCGCAGATCGAAGATGCGCTGGCTGTGCTGGGCAGTCAGGAAGAATTCGACAAAAAGTATCCGGATGCCACCCGCCGCGACCCGCTGACGCTGGCCGTGGGCGACGGCAACCACTCGCTGGCCACTGCAAAGGCCTGCTGGGAAGAGCTGAAAAAGACACTCACACCGGAGCAGGCAGCAAACCATCCGGCCCGCTGGTGTCTGGCCGAGGTGTGCAATGTGCACTCGCCTGCGATCGAGATCGAGCCGATCCACCGCGTGCTGTTCAATGTGGACTGCGCAGCGGTGCTGCTGAGCCTGATCACGTGGAGCGATTCCAATATGGCCGGCTGCAGCTTTGGCGGCAGCAAGCAGCAACCCTTCACGCTGGCCGGGCCGCACATGTCCAATGTGCTCAGCTTTGAGGACCCAACCGCACCGCTGACCGTGGGCACCATTGACGAATTTATCGAATACTATCTTGAGCACCACAAGGAAGCCCGCGTGGACTATGTGCACGACGAGCCTGCTGTGCGCGCCCTGTGCAAAAAAGGTGCTGTGGCATTCCTGATGCCGCCGTTTGCCAAGAGTGACCTGTTCAAAGGCGTTGTGATGGGCGGCGTGCTGCCGCGCAAGACCTTCAGCATGGGCCACGCAGAAGAAAAGCGGTACTATGTGGAGTGCCGGAAAATTACGGAATAATTATTGGAGAACCATGACATTTAAAGAATTGAATCTGTCCGCCCCGCTTCTGCGCGCTGTGCAGGAGGCAGGCTATGAGACCCCGTCGCCCATTCAGGCGGCGGCGATCCCGCCGGTGCTGTCCGGCCGGGATCTGATGGGCTGCGCCCAGACCGGTACCGGCAAGACGGCTGCTTTTGCGCTGCCCATGCTGGACCGGCTCACGGCCAATGCGCCCCGCAGAAAGGGTGCCATCCGCGCCCTGATCCTGACCCCTACCCGTGAGCTTGCTTTGCAGATCGGCGAAAGTTTTGATGCCTACGGCAAGTATCTCAAGCTGCGCAGCACCGTCATTTTTGGCGGCGTGGGCCAGGCACCGCAGGTGGAAGCGCTGAAAAAGGGCGTGGACATCCTGATCGCCTGCCCGGGACGGCTCAACGACCTGATCGGTCAGGGATTTATCGATCTCTCGAACCTTGAGATCTTTGTGCTGGACGAAGCCGACCGGATGCTGGATATGGGCTTTGTGCACGATGTGAAGAAGGTGATCGCAAAGCTGCCCGGGGAGCGTCAGAACCTGATGTTCAGCGCCACCATGCCCACCGAGATCGAACAGCTGGCCGCAGGCATCCTGCGCAAGCCCGCCTTCGTCAAGGTGGACCCGGTGTCCAGCACCGTGGACCGCATCCAGCAGAGCCTGTACCATGTGGAAAAGGGCAACAAGAAATTCCTGCTGCCGTGGCTCATCAAGAACCTGCAGCCCCCGGTGGTGAACGCGCTGGTGTTCAGCCGCACCAAGCACGGCGCGGATAAAATTGCAAAAGACCTCACCAAGCAGGGCATCCCGGCGGCGGCCATCCATGGCAACAAGAGCCAGACCGCCCGCGTGACCGCGCTGGAAACCTTCAAGGCCGAGCTCTCCCATGTGTTCAACTACGACCTGCCCGAGGTGCCGGAGACTTACGTGCACCGCATCGGCCGCACGGCCCGCGCCGGTGCCGACGGTACGGCGGTCAGCTTCTGTGCACCTGAGGAGCAGGAGTATCTGGCAGGCATCGAAAAGCTGAACCGCCGCAAAATTCCCGTGGTGAGCGGCCACCCGTGGGACGGCGTGCCCGCCCCGGTGCGCCCGGAGCCGCCGGTGCGCGGCAAAAAGCCCAAGGCAGCCGCCGCTGAACCGGCAGAAAAGTCTGCCGCAAAGCAGCCGAAGCCCGCAAAGGCCGAAGCAAAAAACGCAAAACCTGAAAAAAAGGCTGCACCCGCACCCAAGGTGCAGGCAAAGCCCGCAAAAACCGAAAAAGAGGAACCACTCATGGATGATACCAAGCGTACTACCGGCGGACGCAGCAATGACCGCCGTTCCAATAATAACAGCCGCCCGCGCCGGGAGCAGAATGCTCCTGCCCGCGGCAGCAATGCGCAGCCCAAGTTTGACCCGCATTTTGTGAGCGCCCCGGAGGCCACTCCGCTGCGCCCGGCCAAAAAGACTCCGGCTGCACCCGCCGCCCCGGCCATCCGCACGGCTGCACAGCCTGCTCAGCAGAACAGCAGCATGCAAGGCCAGAAGAGCCGTCGCAATGACCGCAGCGACCGTCCGGCCCGCCAGAACAGCCAGCCTGCCGCCCAGAGCCAGAGCGCAGAGCAGGGCCGCGGTGCAAACAACGGCCAGCGCGGCCGTCAGAATGCGTCCCGCAATGCACAGCCTGCACCGGCCCGTGCCCCCAGAGCGGAGAGCAGCCGCCGCGGCCGTGCTGCTGCAAGGGACGAAGACCCGGGCCTTGTGCTCATCAGCCGCCGTCCGCCGCAGCAGAAGTTCACGAACTTTGAGGAGTATATGAACGCCCACGGCGGTGCAACTGCACCCATTGAGGACCACAGCGACGAAGTATGAGCAAAAATGAACCGTTTGCCCCATGGCAGTGCCCGCTGTGCGGGGAGGAACTGACCGGCGACAGCACCCTGAGATGCACAAAAGGCCACTGCTTTGACCGCGCCAAGGAGGGCTACTGGCATCTGCTGCCGGTGCAGAGCATGCGCACCAAGGCTCCCGGCGACAGCAAGGAGATGGTGGCTGCCCGCCGCGCGTTCCTGAATGCCGGATACTACGGCATCTTTGGCAAAGCGGTGGGTGAGCTGTGCGCAGAGTACGGCCAGCCTGCCAGCCCGGAGGCGGCGCTGCATCTGCTGGATGCAGGCTGCGGCGAGGGCTGGTACGACCGCTGCATCGCGCAGGCGCTTGCCGAAAAAGGCCGCCGGGTGCAGCTGGCGGGTTTTGATATCGCAAAGCCTGCGGTGCGTCTTGCGGCCAAGGCCCTGCCCACGGCACAGTATGCGGTGGCATCCAGCTTCAGCCAGCCGGTGCGCACCGGCTGGGCCGACCTGCTGCTGAACTGCTTTTCGCCCTTTGCACAGGAGGAATTCCTGCGGGTGCTGCGCCCGGGCGGACGGATGATCTATGTGGTGCCCGGTGCCGAACATCTGTACCAGATGAAGGCCGTGCTCTACGAAAAGCCCTATAAAAACCCGGTGCAGCAAATCGCCTATGACGGTTTTGCCGCCATTGGGGAACGGGAAGTGACCGGCCGCGTCACGGTGCCCCACGAACAGCTGGAAGCGCTGTTCGCCATGACACCCTATTACTGGAAAACGCCGCGCGGCGGGGCGGAGCGCCTTGCTGCGCTGTCCCAGCTGGAAACCGATATCTCGTTCCGGTTCCTTGTATTTGAAAAGCTGTAATGATAGCAGTTTGCGTTTTTAATGCACAAGCAACATCCGCAAACTGCATATCGCAAATATGCCGTTTTAATAGGCACTATTTTTGAAAATTGCGATAAAAAGCAAAAAACGCTCGTCATGCAGAATTGTGTGACGAGCGCTTTTTTGTTTCGGTTTCTGTCAAAAGCCCCGTCCCCGAGGGGGCTTTCGAGCGAATGCGAGACTGGAGGAGTTCCGTGTGATAGGTCGTCCACGAAAAACACCACTGCCCCCACCGCCGGAGGATAAGTCCGGCAGGTGAGGGCAGCGGTGCTGTATCAGGATAGAGAGATCGCTTAGTGTTTTTCGCCCTTGGGCAGCAGACCGGCACGCTCCAGGGCCGGACGCAGGGCGAGGTACAGGATGACCGCACACACGGTGGAGGCCACGCTGTTTACAAAGGTGATGCCGCCTGCAATTTTGGTCAGCGCCTGTGCCACGGTGTATTCCTGACCAAAGATGTACACATTGCGGAAGTAGCCCAGGAACGGGTCGGTCAGCACGTTCAGCAGCAGGCCGGAACCGGCAGAAACGATCACCTTGACGAGATAGCCGGAGCTGTGCTTGTCGAGGTCGCGCAGCTTGAATGCCTTGTGCGCCACGGCACCGCAGGTGATGCCGATGATGAACTTGAGCACAAAGGTGGTGACGGCGTAGCCCGGGTCACCGGCCAGAATATCGGCCAGCGCCAGACCAATGGCACCGGCCAGACCGCCGGACACACCGTCCAGCAGCAGGGCGGTCAGGGCGGTGAAGGTGTTGCCCAGATGGAACGAAGAGCCGCCGTAGAACGGCACACGGAAGAACAGATAAGCCACAAGGCTTAAAGCGGCCATGACACCGGTCAGGGCCAGCTCCTTGGTGGTGAAGGTGCGCTTGTACAGCACACTTGCAAACAGAATGACGATGATAACGACTGCCAGAAGCAGCCACATTGCAGTAGTAGACATGATTTACTCTCCCTCCAAATTTCCGTTCCCGCGGCACCAAAGCCCCAGTGGGGCTTTGATTGCTTCGCAACCACTTACCTACAATCCTACTTGACATTTGGGTGTCCAGCGGGTATGCTCCTATTATACGCAGAACTGACACCATGAAAATACCCAGAATAAAGTTTTTTCATGGGGTCAGTTTGATGCAATACCCAGACAGGAGGGATAATTTATGGTCCATCTGACCACGGCGCTGGATGCTTCTTCTGGTGTGCCGCTGTACGAACAGCTGTACCGCAGCCTTGCCGGAGAGATGCGAAGCGGCACCCTTGCGGCGGGCACCCGGATGCCCGGCAAGCGGCGGCTGGCGGCAGAGCTGTCCGTCTCGGTGAATACGGTGGATGCCGCCTATCAGATCCTGGCGGCGGAAGGGTATCTGGAATCGCGGGAGCGCAGCGGCTTTTATGTACAGGAATATCTGGCCCTGCCGTTCCGGCCTGCCGGCGGGCCGGAACAGCCCGCACCGCCAAAACCGGAACCGCCTGAGCTGCCGGTGC
>ENA-UEPN01000724-UEPN01000724.1-human-gut-metagenome-genome-assembly--contig:-NODE-724-length-20918-cov-10.077731_pt1 | contig 20918 bp, 20 predicted proteins | sample MGYA00242897_ERZ507910 | MGnify/ENA primary metagenome ERZ507910 (study PRJEB26167, sample SAMN06115525) | human gut metagenome | host: Homo sapiens | place: China:Jiangxi | collected 2015-08-20...
TGTTACATTAAAGACACTTAATGCTGGAGATAAAGTAAGTATTGCTGGAAAGAATTATACAATTGGATCATCAGTAGCCGACGCTCAAGCCCTTGTAACTGGCCAGCAAACAGATGGTGGTTCAATAACTGTAAATGGTGAAAAATATACATGGAATAAAACCGGTGGTGCAGGTGGTACAGGATCATGGGAAAAAGGTGGTACTGCCACTACAATTACAATAGCTGGTGGAGATGTTGTATCTGATGGAACCAAGACTCTTACAGCTATGAAAGATGTAGCTGGTGGAGCAGATGGTATTGATGATAACGACTCAACTGTAATCTCTGCCGGAAAAGCATATCAGTTACAGACAGCTGAAATCGTAAAGGCAAGCAGTATTGGAAGTGATACAGCGGCTACAGTAAAGGCAAATGCAGGTAATACAAATGCTAACTATGCAACTGCAACTACAACATTTACCCTTAACAAGGGAACTGTTTCATACAAAGATTCATTAAGCTTCAACCTTCACGTAGGTGCTGATGCTGACATGACAAACAAGATTACAGTCAACATCGACTCAATGAACTCAGCAGGACTTGGAGTAAAGGGAATCAAGGCTGATACAGAGCAGGATGCTACATACGCAATTGATGCAATCGCAGATGCTATCTCAACAGTATCATCACAGCGTTCAGCACTCGGAGCTGTTCAGAACCGTCTTGAGCACACAATCAACAACCTTGACAACGTAGTTGAGAATACTACATCAGCTGAGTCTCGTATCCGTGATACAGATATGGCTGAAGAGATGGTTAACTATAGCAAGAACAATATTCTTGCTCAGGCTGGACAGTCTATGCTTGCACAGGCAAATCAGTCTAATCAGGGTGTACTTTCACTCTTACAGTAATCATCTGGTAGCTTAGATTAATTTTGCTGAACAATTTTTGTGAAGTAAAATTACAGAATTTCGAATTAAGCTATTCGAAATAACAAAAGAAATACAATGAAATATAATAAGCGGCTGTGGCAAAAACCACAGCCGGGAAGCCGCTTATTATATAAAGATTCATCACATCTGTTAGAAATACGACAGATGTGAAACACCTCGGGAAAAGGACTTCCAGAGGTCAAACATAATAACCCATGAATATGGGACAAGGAGGATTATATTATGGTAGTACAACACAACATGCAGGCAGCAAATGCCAACAGAATGCTCAACGTAACAACAAGCGCACAGTCAAAGAGCACAGAGAAGCTTTCATCAGGTTACAGAATTAACCGTGCAGCTGATGACGCAGCCGGACTTACAATTTCTGAGAAGATGAGAAAGCAGATCAAGGGACTTGACAGAGCTTCAACAAACGCAGAAGATGGTGTTTCAGCAGTACAGACAGCAGAAGGTGCTCTCACAGAGGTTCACTCAATGCTTCAGCGTATGAACGAGCTTGCTACACAGTCTGCAAACGGAACAAACTCTAACACAGATCGTAAGGCAATACAGGACGAGATTGACCAGCTCACAACAGAGATTGACCGTGTATCAGAGACAACAAAATTCAATGAGACATACCTCTTAAAGGGTGATGGATCAGAGAAGGCACATAATGTAAATGCACATGATGCTGGACTTGACGGTGTTACGCTTACAGATAAGGGTGATAAGGTTGATGTTACATTAAAGACACTCAATGCGGGCGATAAGGTAAGTATTGCTGGTAAAAATTATACAATTGGATCATCAGTAGCCGACGCTCAAGCCCTTGTAACTGGCCAGCAAACAGATGGTGGTTCAATAACTGTAAATGGTGAAAAATATACATGGAATAAAACCGGTGGTGCAGGTGGTACAGGATCATGGGAAAAAGGTGGTACTGCCACTACAATTACAATAGCTGGTGGAGATGTTGTATCTGACGGAACAAAAACTCTTACAGCTATGAAAGATGATACCACAGCAGACGGTATTGATGATAACGACTCAACTGTTATCACTGCTGGAAAAGCATATCAGTTACAGACAGCTGAAATCGTAAAAGCTAGCAGTATTGGAGCTGATACAGCTGCTACAACTGCAACAAACACTGCATATAATAATGCAACCACAACATTCACCCTTAACAAAGGAACTGTTTCATACAAAGACGGCTTAAGCTTCAACCTTCACGTAGGCGCTGATGCTGATATGACAAACAAGATTACAGTCAACATCGACTCAATGAACTCTGCAGGTCTTGGAATCAAAGGTATCAAGGCTGATACAGAGCAGGATGCTACATACGCAATCGATGCAATCGCAGATGCTATCTCAACTGTATCTTCACAGCGTTCATCACTCGGTGCTGTTCAGAACCGTCTTGAGCACACAATCAACAACCTCGACAACGTAGTTGAGAATACTACATCAGCTGAGTCTCGTATCCGTGATACAGATATGGCTGAAGAGATGGTTAACTACAGCAAGAACAACATTCTTGCTCAGGCTGGACAGTCTATGCTTGCACAGGCTAATCAGTCAAACCAGGGTGTACTTTCACTCTTACAGTAATCATCTACAATTTAATGTTGTACAAATCAAAAAGAGCTCGGAAGGGCAATGTCATTAAGTTAAGCATTTTGACATTGCCCGAAAGGGCTCTTTTTGTTATGTACTTTTTTCTTTTAGCATGAAAAAGTACAATCATTTATTCCCGAATAAATTGCAGACACCCCCTGTAAAGTAGTATAATAACAACAATTAATACAGCTGATTGCACAAACAGGAATTGGCTATAAGCATGAAAAGAGGTTTACACTATGGACGTAAGAAAAATGAGAAACGGTTTACTGGGAAAGCGCCTTGTGGCTGCGCTTGAGTCGCGCAACATGGAGGCTTATTATGTAGAGACAAAGGAGGAGGCTGTTAAGAAGGCACTGGAGCTGATTCCAAAGGGCAGCTCAATCAATATGGGCGGTGCCACATCGGTGAAGGAGTGTGGTCTGTATGAGGCGCTCTCAAACGGAGAATATCAGTTTTATGACAGGGACAAGGTGTCTACGCAGGAGGAGAAGCAGGAGATAGCGTTAAAGGCATTTACATCGGATTATTTCCTTGGAAGTGTCAATGCGATGAGTGAGGATGGCGTATTTATCAATATTGACGGAAATGCAAACCGCGTGGCGGCATATGCTTACGGACCGAAGCATGTGCTTCTTATAGTAGGCATGAACAAGGTCGTAAAGACCGAGGCAGATGCTATGAGCCGTGCGAGAAATGAGGCAGCGCCAATCAACGCACAGCGCTTTGGCATCGACACACCATGCTCTAAGAATGGCACCTGCTTTGACTGCAAGAGCCCGCAGTGTATCTGCTGTCAGATTCTTACCACACGCTTTTCAAGGGTGAAGGGACGTTTCCAGATTATTCTTGTGGATGAGAATCTGGGCTTTTAGTAACTGTTCAGTACAGAAATATGCGGTACCGCATATTTCGTAAGAAAACGTATATTATGTAGGAGCAAGCGCCCATCAGCGCAGCTGATTCTTATGCGCTTGCGGCTCGCAACTGTGAAGATACTGAACAGTTACGACTTTTAATATATTGACCCTCATATCATTTTTACGCATTATACGGACAGGAAATATACGCAAAAAATATACGGATAAGAAACATACAAAAAGGAATATAAGAAAATGGGATATTTAATCAGTGAGACAACAAAAGAGGAGCGCGAGGCAATTGTGGCTGAGTCGCTTGGCAATATCGAGGCTACCTGCGATGGCTGCATGTCGGGACTTGCCGAGATGTATCAGGACTATATCGACGGAAAGAAGGAGCTTCGTGAGATAAATATGGAGTTCAATGCCAGGTATGTGCATGGTGAGGATATGCCGGGGCGAAGCGGCTGCGGATATAAATAAAAAACGTGCAACCCTTTTGGGCTGCACGTTTTTTATTATCCTAAAAGTGCCTTATCAGAAGCAAATTCCTCGCCGGAAACCTCCTCAAACTTCATGAGCAGATCCTCCACAGTGAGGTTTTTCTTTTCCTCGCCTGAGATATTAAGAACAACCTGTCCGTTATTCATCATGATGAGTCTGTTGCCGTGAGCGATGGCATCACGCATGTTGTGTGTGACCATCATGGCTGTCAGGCTGTTCTCCTTGATGATTTTGTCTGTGAGAGTGAGCACCTTTGCGGCTGTCTTCGGGTCGAGAGCGGCGGTGTGCTCATCCAAAAGCAGCACCTTCGGCTTCTGGAGTGAAGCCATGAGCAGTGTAACAGCCTGACGCTGTCCACCTGAGAGCAGACCAACCTTTGAGGTCATTCGATCCTCGAGTCCCAGGTCAAGCTCCTTTAAAAGCTCGTGGAATTGCTCCTTTTCAGCCTTTGTAATACCCCAGCCAAGACCACGGCGCTTTCCGCGGCGAGCGGCAAGTGCGAGGTTTTCATCAATCTGCATGGTTGCGGTAGTTCCTGTCATTGGATCCTGGAACACACGTCCCAGAAATGATGCACGCTTGAACTCAGGGAGCCCCGTGACATCCACTCCATCGATGAGAATTGAACCATCGTCAACAGGCCATGTGCCTGCAACGGCATTGAGCATGGTCGATTTTCCGGCACCGTTTCCGCCGATAACAGTGACGAAATCGCCCTCCTCAAGCTTTAGATTTACACCATTAAGGGCATGCTTTTCATTGATTGTGCCCGGATTGAAGGTTTTATGTACGTTTCTAATCTCTAGCATTTATTTGCCCTCCTTTGTGTTAAGTGCTGCGGCAGAGCGTTTGCCGGCCTTTTTAAAGGAGGCCTTGCTCTTGCCCTTCAGGTAAGGCACTGCAAGGAAAATTGCCACGATGATTGCAGTGAAGAGCTTTAAGTCATCACTTGGCATCTGCAGCCACAGAACAATTCCGATTACAATGTAGTAAACAATTCCACCAAATATGACAAAGATAAGCTTTCCCATGAAATTCATGTGCTTTCCGAGGATTGCATCGCCGAGCACCTCACCGATGATAACGGCGGCAAGACCGATGACGATTCCACCACGGCCCATGTTTACATCGGAAAAGCCTGAGTACTGTGAAAGCAGGCCGCCTGAGAGTGCTACAATTGCATTTGAAAGCGCAAGACCAATGAGCTTCATGTTGTCGATGTTGATACCCTGAGCCTTGCTCATTGCAGGGTTGCAGCCTGTGGCACGGATAGCAGAACCCTGCTCTGTTCCGAAATACCAGTAAAGCACCGCGATAATTACAACCGAGAAAATCACACCGACAATTATCGCATGTGTCAGATTACGTGATGAAAGCACCAGATTATATTTATCTGCGCTAAGTGCCTGGTTGGCGTGGCGCTGCATGATATTTAAGTTGATAGAGTAGAGAGCTATCTGTGTAAGGATTCCTGCCAGAATCGGAGGAATGCCGAGCTTTGTATGTAAGAGACCTGTGCAGAGTCCTGCGAGCAGACCGGCAATACATGCGCAAAGCAGTGAAACCCAGATATTGTAGCCGTTAATCGTCATCATAACGGTTACGGCACCACCTGTTGCAAATGAGCCATCAACCGTCAGATCTGCGAAGTCCAGCAGTCTGAAGGTGATATAAACACCGAGTGCCATGATACCCCAAATCAGACCCTGGGCTATATTGCCCGGAAGGGCATTGGTGAATGCAACCGGATTTAAGGTTGCAAAATAATTCATTAGAATCATTTTATTAAATACCTCCATAGTGCAGCTGTTTATTCAGCTGAGATTTCCTCATATCCGTCAGGAACTGTGATTCCAAGCTCCTTGGCGCGGTCCGCAAGATACTCCTTGGTGAACTTAGGAGCGCTCTTAACCTCCATAGTTTTGATGTCTGTACCATTTACAAGGATATCGTAAGCCATCTCACCTGTTGTGTATCCAAGGTCATAGTAGCTGATAGAAAGTGTTGCCACACCACAGCCCTTAGCGATTCCTTCCTCGCCAGCGAAGATAGGTTTCTTAGCCTGTGAAGCTACATTGTTGATAGCCTCTGTACATGAAGCAGCAGTGTTGTCAGTTGGGATGTAGATTGCATCAGATGCATCACATGCGCTCTGTGTTACTGCAGCAACATCATTTGAATCTGAGAAGGTGTACTCCTTTACAGTGTATCCCTCATCCTCAAGGTATTTGGTAATGGTTGTTGACTGGTAGATACTGTTTGGCTCAGATGAGCAGTAGATGATACCGATGTTCTTTGCATCCGGGAAGAGCTCCTTGATGCATTTAGCCTGCTCATCGAGTGGAGCGAGGTCTGTAGTACCTGAAATATTCTTTCCTGTAGTGCCTGACCAGTCTGACATATCAAGCGCTGTAGCGTAATCTGTGATAGATGTTCCAAGAATCGGAATAGAGTCTGTAGCTGCTGAAGCGGCCTGAAGAGCTGCTGTGGCATTTCCAAGGATAAGGTCGTAGTCATTGGTGACGAACTTGGTGCAGATTGTAGAGCATGTAGAAGCATCTCCTGCAGCATTCTGCTCGTCAAAGGATACATCATCTCCGAGCTTGTCCTTTAATGCATCCTCAAAGCCCTTTGTAGCGGCATCGAGAGCCTCGTGCTGTACGAGCTGGCAGATACCTACCTGATATTTGGCATCTGAGTTTTTACCTGACTGTGTGCCACCGTTTGCTGAACCGGAATCTCCGCATCCGGCAAGTCCAAGAACCATTGTTCCGGCAAGAACAAGTGAAGCTAAAATTTTAGATCTCTTTTTCATGATAATTCCTCCTTTTATCAGCGCTTTAAAGCGTTGATGCATCAATTAGGTAAATTATATTCACTTATTAATGAGAAGTCAAGAGAAGATGAGGAAAAAGTAGGGTTTAATATATATAAATGATGGATAATAAGCCATTCTGTTTCGCTGGGTTAGGGGAGCTGTTTTAGGAATTTCAGCAGTTTCAGCTACTTTTTTATGGATTTTTCCGGCTGTTTCGCTGTGGTTAGGGAGCTGTTTTAGAAATTTCAGCAGTTTCAGCTACTTTTTTGGAGATTTTTCCGGCTATTTCGCTGTGGTTAGGGGAGCTGTTTTAGAAATTTCAGCGGTTTCAGCTACTTTTTTCCAGAATTTTTCCAGTTTTTGGACTGGATTGGGGAGCTGTTTTAGAAGTTTTATGGATTACAGCTACCCAAGGCCTGTCAGCTATCAACATATGGCTATTGTACACTATGCTAATTTAGTGTGGGGATATTATGCTAAAGAATAAAAATGATGGTTCATACTGGATTTGTGGAGAGGGTGTTGGCACAGAACAAAAAACTGTTTCGGGAGAAACGGAGTATACAGTTACATGTAGCAGTAAATTTGTGCCATATGAATTTCCTGCAAATGAATTTTCAAAATAAAATATGGCTGAATGTAAAAATCCCCGGTAGTAACTACCGGGGATTCTATGTCTATTCAGCTACAACCTTGGCAAATTTCTTTTTACCACGTCTGATAATGAGACCCTCGCCCTTGAAATCGTTGAGAGTGTATTTTGTAGAGATATCAGTTACCTTCTCATCTGCAACGGAAACACCGCCCTGCTGGATATTTCTGCGGCCGTCTCCTCTTGAATCGCAAAGTCCTGCTTTTACGAGAACAGAGATGATATCAAGCTCTCCGTCAGGGAAGTCCTCAGCTGTAACGGTAACTGTAGGCATATTTGTATTGTTGGCTCCGCCTGCGAAAAGTGCATGGCTTGCCTCTTTAGCCTTTGCGGCTTCCTCCTCACCATGAACAAGCTTTGTAAGCTCGAATGCCAGGATTTCCTTAGCTTCGTTGAGCTGTGCGCCCTCCCAGCTTTCCATCTTGTCAATTTCCTCGAGAGGAAGGAAGGTGAGCATTCTGATACATTTAAGAACATCGGCATCAGAAACGTTTCTCCAGTACTGGAAGAACTCAAAAGGTGTTGTCTTGTTAGGATCAAGCCATACTGCACCTGACTGTGTCTTGCCCATCTTCTTGCCCTCAGAGTTTAGGAGCAGATTGATTGTCATAGCGTATGCGTCTTTTCCAAGCTTACGTCTGATAAGCTCTGTTCCACCGAGCATGTTGCTCCACTGGTCGTCTCCACCGAACTCCATGTTGCAGCCGTATTTCTGGAAAAGTGTGTAGAAATCGTAGCTCTGCATGATCATGTAGTTAAACTCAAGGAAGGAAAGACCCTTTTCCATACGCTGCTTGTAGCACTCAGCTGTAAGCATACGGTTTACTGAGAAATGAGCACCAACCTCGCGGAGCACATCCACGTAGTTTAAGTCCATCAGCCAGTCAGCATTGTTTACCATGATAGCCTTTCCCTCGCCAAAGTCGATGAAGCGGCTCATCTGTTTCTTGAAGCACTCTACGTTGTGGTTGATAGTCTCTGTTGTCATCATCTGGCGCATATCTGTACGTCCTGATGGATCACCGATCTGTGCGGTACCTCCACCGATAAGTACGATAGGCTTGTTTCCGGCCATCTGAAGTCTCTTCATAAGGCAAAGAGCCATGAAATGTCCAACGTGAAGGCTGTCTGCTGTAGGATCAAAGCCGATGTAGAAGGTAGCCTTTCCGTTGTTTATAAGCTCTTTGATTTCTTTTTCGTCTGTTACCTGCGCGATGAGGCCGCGGGCAACTAATTCGTCATAAATTGTCATGATTTTCCTCCTGATAAGATGAATCTGTATTCTGAAAAATAAAATATCCCCCTCATCCATTTAAGGACGAGGGGGATTTCTCGCGTTACCACCTTAATTTGCATCCTGCTCGCACAGGAATGCCTCAGTGAGTTGTCACACATTATTCGACATATATTATATAGTGAAAATAGCCGATTCTGCTAACACTCCGGCACTATAACGTGTGCCAATACGTTGCGGCTTATTAATCGAACCGGGGATATTTAATCATCCGGTATGACGTTCGGTGCAAAGCTCCGGGATGTATTCCAAATCTGTTTTCCTTGCGCCTCTCACCTTCCGGCAGCTCTCTGTAAGTATTGCAGAAATGTACTTGTTCCCATCAAAGCCTGTTGAAATGTAATTGTGCTTCAATTGACGATATTATAGCCGTTTAAGAAGGGGTTTGTCAAGGGCTGTAAAAAGCGGTGATTACTTTAACGGTATATACAGGTCGGAAGAACTATTGCAAAAAAGTATAAAAAAGTATAAAATAAAAGAAAAAGTATAAAGATTTATAAAAAACTATAAAGAGCAATAGAAAGTATAAAAAAATATAAATAGTTTTGAATTTCATATAATAAATTGAGGTGAATTTATGCAGAATCCATTTACTACAACCTTCAGTAAGACTCCGGAATACACATATATCCATACAGAGAAAACAGAGGAGATACTGGAAAACTTTATTTACGATAATCCGTCGGAGTCGGTATATAAGATAACCGGTGTCAGAGGCTCCGGTAAAACCGTTATACTTGCAAAGGTGGAGGAAGAATTAAGAACCAATGAAAGCAGATATATAAACTGGCTTGTTTTTGATGTAAATCCTGCAAGAGATATACTGGGACAGATAGCGGCAATGCTTGTAAAGGCCGGTTTTGGTTCACAGGATAAGAAAACAACAGGGATAAACCTCTCTGCAACAGTGATGGGAACAGGTGGTGGAATCGGCTATACGGCAGAAAACAATAATAATTTCTTTGATATCGGTGTAGAAGTTGAGACAATGATACAGGCTGCACAGAAAAAGGGGAAGAAGATACTTATAGGAATAGATGAGGTTTCAAAGTCCGAAGAGATGATAAAATTTGCGTCTGAATATGGCAGATGGCTCAGAGCAGGGTATCCGGTTTATTTTGTGTGTACAGGCTTGTATGAAAATATACAGGAATTGAGCAATGTCAAAAATCTTACATTTTTCAGAAGAGCGGCAACAGTTAAAACGGAGCCTCTTAATATGATACGAATGACTGAAATGTATAAGAGTAAGCTGGATATTGACAGTAATGAGGCTCGTGAAATGGCGAAAATTACAAAAGGATACGCATATGCATTTCAGGAATTGGGAGTGTTGTATTTTAAGAAAAAGTTGGATGAGTTGTTAGAAGATATTTTACCAAAACTCAAAGCTGAATTGTTTGCATATTCTTATGAAAAAATATGGGAAGAGATGACTGAAATGGACAGGTTTCTTGCAGGACTTTTGACAGAAAAGGAAGAATACAAGCGTGAAGAAGTGCTTAAGCTTATGGGAGAGAAGTCAGGAAGCTACTCTATGTACAGGGATCGTCTTATAAAAAGAGGGATATTAAATTCCAGACAGGGCTATATCTCACTTGCACTTCCATATTTTGGTGAATATATAAAGGAGTATTGTTAGAATCTTAAAATGAGTGAATTATATAAGCTCCAAAAACTTTTTAATTATTGCACTCTGACCTGTGGTGATGTATACTTTGAATAACAAATAAACTTTGGTTATGAAAGGGAGAAAAAATGAGCACATATAGCACATATTATACTATTATGAGTATGATTGACGGCTTTAAGTCGTTTATCAATCTGGCAGTTATGGTACTGACAATTGTTGCATCATGGATTATGTATGCAAAGGCAGGAGAGCACGGCTGGGCGGCCATCGTACCGTTTTACAGCTCATATGTAAAATTCAGGATTGCAGGGAAACAGAAGCTGTTCTGGGGATATCTTGTGGCAAGTATCGCAAGTATAGCAGGATGTATTTTATTGATGTATGAGATTATTGCCTCAGGACTTTCCGTTATGACATCCAGTTATATGGGGTCGTATTATGATTCTACCTATGGATATGCCGGAAACCGTATCGGGGCTCACATGGGCATGCTGATATTTGCGGTTATTCTGATTATTGCAGCAATGATTGCGGCATTGGTTATGAATATCCTCTGCTGTGTCGGACTGGCACATGCGTTTGGCAAGGGAGCAGGATTTGCCTGCGGACTTATATTCCTCAATGTGATTTTTATCTGTATTATTGCCTTCAACAAAAACATTGTTTATGTGGGAGATGGATATAATAGTAATAATAACTACTATAATCCATACGGTTCAAACGGATACGGTCAGCAGTATGGTCAGAACATGTACGGAAACGGAGCAAATCAGCAGTACGGTCAGAACATGTACGGAAACGGAGCAAATCAGCAGTACGGCCAGAACATGTACGGAAATGGAGCAAACCAGCAGTACGGCCAGAACATGTACGGAAATGGGGCAAACCAGCAGTACGGTCAGAACATGTACGGAAATGGCACAAATCAGCAGTACGGCCAGAACATGTACGGAAACGGAGCAAACCAGCAGTATGGTCAGAATCCGTATGGCACAGCACAGGGCGGGGATGCTCAAAATTCCTACGGTACATCACAACAGCAGCCATGGAATGATGAGTATAACAACAAAGATTACGAATAAATAATAAGAATAAAGCACATGAATAAAAACTATAAATAAATGTTATAGTACAAATTTGTATCATTCTCTTGACATATAGTGTCAGAGGGCTATAATACAAAACAAGATTTAAATAAATATGTTCACCAAAATTCGTTGATGAGAACAAGGTCCGATTTGTATTTATTTTCAGAGAGCCTGTGGGCGGTGCGAACAGGCAATGATCAGATTGGAATATCCTCTCTAAGAAGCGGGCTGAAAGCATTAAGTGTGTCTGTAAACCTCGCCGGTGTCCACCGTTATATGGAAAGCATATGCTGGTATGCAGAGTGTCACAGTAATACACTGTGGAATCAGGGTGGTAACGCGGATTATTTCGTCCCTTTTCAGATTATTCAATCTGGAAAGGGATTTTTTAATTCCATAAAAGAGTTTTAGTGAGCAGAAAAATGTTAAGGAGGCTTACAATGAAAGCATTACAAAAAGTAAGTAAATTTTTATCAGACTACACATCGATAGTTGTCATAGCAATCGCTGTAGTCACATTTCTGGTTCCGAATCTGATGGCCTGGGTAAATCAGATGCTGTTTGTGGATCCGGTATCCAACAAGTTCACATGTCAGTCAATCATTATAGGAATCATCATGTTTAGTATGGGACTTACACTTACGACACAGGATTTCAAGATACTCGCACAGAGACCATTTGATATATGTGTAGGTGCAATCGCACAGTATCTTATCATGCCGTTTCTCGCATTTGGTATCTCAAAGGCATTGAATCTGCCTGACGGAATCGCACTTGGACTTATCCTCGTAGGCTGCTGTCCTGGTGGTGTTTCTTCAAACATTATGTCATACCTCTGCGGTGGTGATGTGGCATTCTCAGTTGGAATGACAACAGTTTCCACATTGCTCTCACCATTTATGACACCGCTTCTGGTATCATTGCTTGCAAGCGGAACACATGTCTCAATCAAGGCGCTTCCGATGTTTGTGTCAATCATTGAGACTGTAATCTTTCCTGTAGCGGTTGGATTTTTACTCAACTACCTGCTTGGAAAGAAAAAGGCATTTGCCGAGGCTCAGAAGGTCATGCCGGGTATTGCGGTGCTTGGCCTGGCATTCGTTGTAGGTGGTGTTGTATCATCACAGGGCTCAAAGTTCTTTACATCAGGAGTAGTAATTTTTGCGGCAGTTCTGTTACATAACGGACTTGGATATCTGCTTGGATACGGTGCAGGAAAGCTGGTAGGCATGAACACAGCCAAGAAGAGAACCATCTCTATCGAGGTTGGTATGCAGAATGCAGGTCTTGCCACAAACCTTGCTACCACTACAGCACAGTTTGCTTCAACACCTGAATCAGCCATCATCTGTGCAGTGTCATGTACATGGCATTCAATCTCAGGCACACTGCTTGCCGGAGCCTTTGCATTAAAGGACAAAATGGCTGCTAAAAAGGCAGAAGAAGCCGCTGAGACAAAGACAGCATAAAGAGAATGAATACCTATTATAACCGATTGGTAAATTAAACAAAAATTATAGAAATAAAAAATAAATTATGTATAAAATATTTATTGAAATTTGCTAAAAAAAGAGTAAACATAATATATAAATAAAATTAAGATAAACAAAAGAAAGAGGTAATAATATGAGTGGAATCTTAATGATGGTAATAGCCATTGTTGTGCTCGGTGGAGCATACTTATTATATGGCCGTTATCTGCAAAACAAATGGGGCATTGATCCAAATGCCAAGACTCCTGCCTACGAGATGGAGGACGGAGTGGACTATGTACCGGCTGATACCAATGTAGTATTCGGACATCAGTTTGCATCTATAGCAGGTGCAGGCCCAATAAACGGACCAATTCAGGCAGCTATTTTCGGATGGCTTCCGGTTCTGCTTTGGATATTAATTGGTGGTGTATTCTTTGGAGCTGTTCAGGATTTTGCATCTATGTACGCTTCAGTTAAGAACAAGGGCCGTACAATCGGTTACATCATCGAGGAGTACATTGGTAAATTAGGAAAGAAATTATTCCTGTTATTCTGCTGGCTGTTTTGTATACTTGTTGTTGCAGCCTTCGCAGATGTCGTAGCCGGAACCTTCAATGGCTTTGCTGCTGATAAAGCAGGTGAGGTTACAAAGGTTGTAGCCAACGGAGCAGTTGCAACTACATCAATGCTTTTCATCATAGAGGCAGTTGCACTTGGATTATTCCTTAAATACTCTAAGTTCAACAAATGGATTAACACACTTGTTGCAATCGCATTACTTATTGTAGCTATAGCACTGGGACTTAATTTCCCAATGTATTTAAACCTTAGCGTATGGCACATAATTATATTTGCATATATACTTATAGCCAGTGTTACACCTGTATGGGCACTGCTTCAGCCGCGTGACTACCTTAACAGCTACCTGTTAATTTTCATGATCGTAGGTGCGGTAATCGGTGTATTCGTTGCAAACCCTGCTTGTAACCTTGAGGCTTTCACAGCATTTGCAATCCCTGATGCAAACGGAAACCCACAGTATCTGTTCCCAATCTTATTCGTAACAATCGCCTGTGGTGCAGTTTCAGGTTTCCATTCACTTGTATCATCAGGTACTGCTTCTAAGCAGATAAAGAATGAGAAGAACATGCTTCCTGTTTCATTCGGTGCCATGCTTATGGAGAGTATGCTTGCAATCCTTGCTCTTATCGCAGTAGCATCATTTGGTAAGGGGGAGGCAGCAGCTCAGGGACTTACAACACAGCCACAGATTTTCGCAGGAGCTATCGCAAACTTCCTGACAGTAATCGGTTTACCACACTCACTTGTGTTCACACTGATTAACCTTGCCGTATCAGCCTTCGCTCTGACATCACTTGATTCAGTAGCCAGAGTCGGACGTCTGTCATTCCAGGAGTTCTGGCTTGATTCAGACACAGATGATGACAATATGAGCCCATTTGTCAAGCTGATGACAAACAAATACTTTGCAACAATCATCACACTGGTACTTGCATATATGCTTACAAAGGTAGGCTATGCAGAGATCTGGCCACTGTTTGGTTCAGCTAACCAGCTCTTATCAGTACTTGCACTTGTTGCCTGCGCAGTATTCTTAAAGAAGACAAAGCGTCAGGGCTGCATGCTCTGGATTCCAATGGTATTCATGATGGCAGTTACATTTACTGCACTTGGCATGACAATCTACAAGCTTACAAAGGCATTATTCTCTGTAGGACTTGACCTTGGAAATTCATTACAGCTTATATTCGCAGTATTACTGCTCATCCTTGGTGTGCTTGTTGCAATTCAGGGTGTGAAGAAGCTCTGTGAGAAGTCAAAAGACGAGAAAGCTGCAGCTTAGTATTTGAACCAGAATATTAATGGGAGCCTGATATCAGGCTCCCAATTCTCTGTCCTTTCCCATGAAAAATACTGCTAAAGCTTCCGGACCAACATGGCTTCCGGTGCAGAAATCATAGGTGGTATTTATCACATCGCGCACCTTTATGCGCTTTTTAATCTGTTCAATCACATAGAGCGAATCCTCATATGCGTCAGCATGTGCCACTCCGATAATCTGATTTTCAGGGTCTGTAATGTTGTCGCATAACAGATTGACAAGCTCATTTAATACGGCTTTTCGGCCACGACATTTTCTGAACTGTACAATATATCCGTCCTTGCTGCCCCTTAGGATAGGCTTGATACTTAGCATGTTGCCAACCAAAGCGGTGGTTCCGCTTAATCTGCCGGTTCTGGCAAGATACTTTAAATTACCCACTGTAAATACACCGTTTAATCTGGCAGGATAGGTCTCTATCGTGTCAGCCACCTCATCAAAGCTCATGCCCTTTTCACGCATTTCGCTGGCGTATATTGCGAGAAGCCCCTGTCCGAGGGAAGCATTTAATGAATCCACCAGGCGGATTTTCCTGCCGTTATTGCAATCATCAAGGACAGCATCGGCTGCGACACGGGCTGAGTTGTAGTTGCCGCTTATGTTTTTGCTGAGGGAGAAATACAGGATATCCTTGTCGGCCTCAATGATTTCCCTGAAGGTATCCTCAAAGATTCCACTGCTGATAAGTCCGGTCTTTACCTCAGCTCCGTTTCTAATCGCGTCATAGTATTCCTTACCCTTTGCCCGCTCCTGTTCCGGTGTGAGGTCAGGCTCAAAGCAGGTCATTTCCTTTCCGTTGACAAGGTTTACAAATGATAGCACCTTGATTTTATATTTTTTACATAGCTCTGCAGGAATGTTTGCCGCAGAGTCAACAATTATTTCAAACATATTTACCCTCGTATTTCTATAATAATTGGTTAACTGTAGTTATGCATCACATACATTGCAATTATATTCCATTAATATATGTGGTTGCAAAGAATAGTATATGTAGTTTTTGATACTATGTCAATGGCTTTTACCATGTTTAGTAAAAATTTAGAATATTTAGATAGAGTTATCAGGGATGTAGTGTTATAGTAGAAATAATAGATATATAGGTTCAATGAAACAGAGGAAAAATATGAGTGATATAAAATTAGGCTGTCACGTAGGCATGGCAGGAAAAGATATGTTTCTGGCATCAGCCAGGGAAGCAGCGTCATATGGCGCGAATGTGTTTATGCTCTACACCGGGGCACCACAGAACACTAGAAGAAAGGAAATCTTTGAGCTCAACATAGACGCAGGCTGGGAATATGCACATGAGCATGGGATAAATGAGATAGTGGTCCACGCGCCATACATCATAAATCTGGCAAACACCGTAAAGCCTGAGACATACGAGCTGGCAGTGGAGTTTCTGGAAAAGGAGATAGTAAGGACTGCGGCAATGAAGAGCCGCATACTGGTGCTTCATCCGGGAAGTCATGTAAATGCCGGTGAGCAGGCTGGAATCGCACAGATTGTAAAGGGACTTAACACAGTGCTCAATCAGAATGATGACGATGTGTTTATCGCACTTGAGACGATGGCAGGAAAGGGCAGTGAAATAGGCCGTTCCTTTGAGGAGCTTAAGGCAATTTATGATGGAGTGGACAGGAAAGAAAGGCTGCGTGTCTGCTTCGATACGTGCCATGTAAATGATGCAGGATACGATATTGTGAACCATTATGATGATGTTTTTGCAGAGTTTGACAGGGTGATAGGGCTTGAGCAGATAGCGGTATTTCATGTGAATGACAGCTTAAATCCTCTCGGAGCACACAAGGACAGGCATGCAAATATAGGCAAGGGAACCATCGGCTATGACACACTGCACCGCCTGGTGCATGATGAGACCTTTGCAAATGTACCAAAGATTCTGGAAACACCATGGCTTTGTGAGGAGGGCTCTGCGAAGAAGACTATTCCTCCTTATAAAGAGGAAATTGAATGGCTTCTTAAATAAGAAGGTGGCTAAAAATGTATGGAGAGGTTTGGCATTACAGACAGTAAGATAATGGAGGCATAATAGATGAAGGAAAAAACCTACGAGGGAACTAAAAAAACACAGAATGGTTTAAAGAGAATGTTTTTTTCAGCGCTTGCGATATTATTGCAGGCAGTTTTCATGGTCTATATGTTTACAAGGCTAAATGAATATGCGGCAGCAATAAACACGACCACAAGCGTCCTGGCAATCATACTTGTGCTCGGACTGTACAATCGTGAGCAGACCGCATCCATGACTACACCGTGGATTATACTGATACTGGCATTTCCGATAATGGGAGTGTCACTTTACCTGTTAGTCGGACTAAACGGCGCACCGAATAAGATGCGTGCACGGTTTGAAGAGGTGGATTCCATGCTTCTTCCATGTCTGCCTGAAAACGCAGACATACTATCCGATATGTATGAAAAGGTGCCACAGGCAGCGGGAATTTCAACATACCTGGCAAAAAATGCACTATATCCGGTATATCAGAACACGGATGTGACATATTATGATCAGGCGTCAAAGGGACTCGAAGCGCAGCTTAGCGATTTATCAAAGGCTAAGAAATTTATTTTCATGGAGTATCACGCCATAGAGGACAAGGAATCGTGGCACCGTATCCAGAAGGTGCTCACGGAGCGCGTGCAGGCAGGAGTCGAGGTAAGGGTGTTTTATGATGATATGGGCTCAATCTTTTTCATAGACAGGGATTTCTCGGAAAAGATGGAGAAGCTTGGCATCAAATGCAGGGTGTTCAACCCGGTTGCACCTGCCTTTAACATGTTTTTAAACAATCGTGACCATAGAAAAATCACGGTAATTGATGGAAAAATCGCATATACCGGCGGCTATAATCTGGCAAATGAGTACTTCAATGTGACACACCCATACGGAATCTGGAAGGATACGGGAATCAGGCTCGAGGGAGATGCTGTCAAGTCGTTTACCATCGCATTTCTCGAGATGTGGAATGCATCAGAGCGCAAGGTACCGCGCGAGGTGGATGTATCGCAATATCTGCTACACTATGATTATGAGGCAAAACAGAGTGGATATATCCAGCCATATGCAGACAGCCCTCTCGATAACGAGCAGGTGGGTGAGGATGTCTATATCAGCATGGCAAACAAGGCACAGCGTTATTGCTGGTTTATCACTCCTTACCTTATTATTACCGATGAGATGAGTCATGCACTGGCACTTGCCGCCAAGCGTGGAGTTGACGTGCGCATCATCACGCCGGGCATACCTGATAAGAAACCAATATACAGCGTGACACGCTCCTTCTACAACCAGCTTGTGAAGCATGGTGTGAGGATTTTTGAGTGGACACCGGGCTTTTGCCATGCAAAGATGAGTGTGGCAGACGATATAATGGCAACCTGCGGTACCATAAATCTTGACTATAGAAGCCTTTATCATCACTTTGAAAATGGCTGTTTTATGGCGGATTGTGAAGTGGTGCATGAAATCAGGGATGATTTTATCAGGCTTTTCACTGAGTCCGCGGAGGTGACGGAGAAGTACAGGACCGGAAGAAGTGCAAGACGAAGGCTGGGGCAGTCAATTATGCGGCTGTTTGCAGGGCTATTGTAGACTGAAAATAATGTGTATCAGGGAAGTGAGAGCATATGAGTGATTACGACAGCAAAATCATCAGAAAGCAGATAAGAGTGTACGGCTCGGTGCAGGGAGTAGGTTTCCGTTACAGAACAGAGCACGCGGCAGAAAGCGTTGGTGCAACAGGCTGGGTGAGAAATGACCCTGACGGCTCGGTATTTATGGAAATACAGGGCACAGAGGAGCAGATAGACAGGGTATTTGCAATGGTGAGTCAGGGCACTTATGTAAATATAGAGAAAATGGATGCCAAATCAATACCGGTGGTTGAGGATGAACGGGGATTTCATACGAGAGAATCGCTTGGAGACTTCTGGGGACTATGGCACAGATAAACGGAGGCATCATATATGTTTTTTATGATGGGAATAACGGACGGCAGGAAGGACTTTGACTTCAATCAGGTCGTTACCTGCGATGAATGTGGCAGGTATGGCAGGTATCAGGTGTATATGACATACATGGTGCTGTCACTGTTCTTTATTCCGTGTTTTAAATGGAACAGGCACTACTATGTGCAGACCACATGCTGTAATGCGCTTTACGAGCTTGATCCGGAAATAGGACGCAGGATAGCAAGAGGCGAGGACGTGGAGATATTGCCACAGCATTTGCAGCGTGTAAATCCGCAGTATGGTTATGGCTTTGAAAATAGAAGTGGAAACACAATAAAAAGATGCAGCAATTGTGGATATACAACTACAGAGGACTTTGAATTCTGTCCCAAATGCGGCAGGAGGCTGTAATGTGTTTCACGTTCTAATGATAATATGCTTTTACGAATCGACTGCAATAAGGCAGAGGATGGAGCATAGAAAGAGTTTAACAAAATCGGTATTTGACGATTTGGTGGTAAAAATTATTCCTCTTCAACAAGTTTCACAAAATCATCTGGCAGAATTATCTTTGTTCCACCTGCCTGATAATCTTTTATATTTCTTGTGACAATATAATCCATATCTTTTCTGGATGCCACCTTTTCAACAACTGCATCCTCATAGTCACTGATTGCAGATGCAAGTGCATCCATGCAGTCATCCGCTGTAACCTCTAATATTCCAGTCAATGAATAAAGCTTTCCCATTATCATCTTTGCTGCTTCTATGTTATGCAAATGTTTCCTTATAAGATAATAGATGTCTGTTGCTGAACTTGCAGTAATGTACATTTCGATTGTATGATTTGCTGCCATAAGAAATATTTCTTCTGCACTTTTATTCCATGGCTCTCTTGAAGTCAGGGCATCTATTATCACATTTGTATCTGCAAGAATCCTCATCTATTTTGCACCAAGCCTTTCTTCTTTTGCTTCATTCAGGTCTGCATCCTTTGGTAAGATTCCAAACAGGGATTTTGCTACTTCTACTCTGTCCTGATGTGGATTTGTCAGTTTTGCCACTACCTTTCCGTTCTTTGTGATAAAAACATCTTCTTTTGCAGATAATAATAAATATTTTCCAAGATTATTTTTCAATTCAGTTGCTGTAATTGACATATCACCACTTCCTTTCTTCGTACTATTATTATACTCATTTTGTACGATTTTATCAATGTATTTAGCTGGAAAATATTACTCGGTGTACTAGTTGTATCCTCCACATTATTTGCCATTGACAACCCTATGGAGTATGCCCGGTTGGTCTTGGATAACGAGATGCAGGCTTGGGTGGATTAGGAAGATAGTTTAGATATATGGTAAATCAATCGTGAAAATTTTAGATGAATTAAGGATGAGTATGTGGTAGAATAACCCATATGGTAGCCTTGTTCAGGAGACTATTAAATCGAAAGTTATAAAGGAGAAACACTATGGGATTATTTGGTAAAAGCAAAAAAGAGCGAGAAAAAGAGTATATGAACAGATTAGATGTTCCATTATGTTTAAAAGAAGACTTTGAATTGATTATTGATGATGTATTTACAATTATGGGGGTTGGAACAGTTGCCACAGGAAACATATCAACAGGAATGTGTAGAGAAGGAGAAAATGCGTGTGTTTATAAAACAAATGGAGGTGTATTAGAGACTATAATTACTACCATCGATATACATACAAAAGAACGAAAATCAAATGGTTGTGGATATAAAACAGAACATGTTGGACTTGGGTTAAGAGGAGTTTCTAAGGAACAATTAGAAAAAGGAGATAGAGTGATTGTAAAGAATGCCAATATGTATGGAATGTAATTACAAATTCCAATTTGCCAAAATGACAACAGACAGGAAATTTGATATTTTTGTAACAAAGGCATCCATATCTCTCTCATAATTCCCATAAATTTATGGAATTAAAATTTTGTGATACTTATAAAACAGTTCCGATTTTCTGTCAGATTTCTCCTATTAGTGAGACAATAATTATTTTTACACAAACCAGCTTATTCGTGGTAGAATAAAGCCACAGATAAGCTGGTTGTTTGTTTTAAAAGTCCAGCTAATAAATGTCAATAGTTAAATGAGAAAAAATCTATTTTATTTTATGACTAAAAAAGGCGGACTTTCC
>ENA-UEPN01000743-UEPN01000743.1-human-gut-metagenome-genome-assembly--contig:-NODE-743-length-20616-cov-4.906325_pt1 | contig 20616 bp, 15 predicted proteins | sample MGYA00242897_ERZ507910 | MGnify/ENA primary metagenome ERZ507910 (study PRJEB26167, sample SAMN06115525) | human gut metagenome | host: Homo sapiens | place: China:Jiangxi | collected 2015-08-20...
GATTGGATGTAGATCGTTTGGGCGGCTATTATAGACTAAACGTTCACGTAGAGGAAGGGCAGGCATGGACGCTTTCTGTTCTTGAAACTAATGAATGGATTACCGTGTTGACACCAACCGGTAAGGGGGATGCTTCCGTTGAGCTTTATATAGAAGACAATGGGACAAAAGAGAGCCGTACGGATAATTTGGTCTTGGTTACTGAAAATGGCACGAAAGTCCAGATACCGGTAAGCCAGACAAACTTGTTGAATGGCGAAAGCATGCCGGAAAATGACGATGTGGAATTTTATGATGTATTTAATAATAAGGGCATCGGTAAAGGGTATGACATCATAAACCGAAAAGTCAAGCAGTCTGTTGTGCAAAAACTTATTAATGGGGAAGATGCCCCTTATGCGGATCTTGGCTTATATACGGAAGCCCCCATTGCAGCATCTGATGTGAAGATTATAAGTTATGATTCCATAGACAATAAGTTAGACTCAATCAATGTAAGTTTGAAGATTGGCGTATCTTTCGGTTTGTTTAAACTGGATATTTCCGGTGCTTATATCAGTGGGGAGAAAGTGGCCGATGCAAATGTGACTTACAAGATGGGATGCCGTTATCCGGTGTATGAAGCGTCTTTGGGATATGCTGATTTGTTAGATTATGTTGCTTTAGAAAAGGATGCAAAAATAAAGCGGCAAATGTTGAGCATCGGCTTCCTTAATTTGAGAGACAAAATTAAGGAATTGGCGGAGAATCCGTCAGCCAATAAGGCACAATTGGATGCGGCTTTAGTTAAGTTGGATGCGACTTATGGACCTGTGGTAGTGACAGGAACTACTTTAGGAGGTGAAATGACAATGAAGTTGGACGCTGATAGTTTGGATGTATCGGATAATATGGGAATAAAAGGTGATGCCAGCCTGTCCGTACAAGCGGCCATTTCCATTACGGGAGAAGCACATGCTGATTATATCCGGAAAGGTGAAATGTTGTTGTCCCATTCCAATTTGGAGCTGACCATGTTAGGAGGGCAGACTGCTAAAGGGCAAGAGATGGCCAAATATTTGACGAGTACGATGGCTGTCAAACGTGCGGAAGTGAATCAATTGGCGACGGACTGGGCGAATAGCATTGTGATGGACGGAGTCAATAAAAAGAATAATACGGCCGAAGTCGTGGAAATGACTTTGACACCGATATGGAGCTTCTTTGATGATGAGGTTGCCGTAATCGTACAGGACTATATCGTAAAGAAATACAAGGATAATCCTAAGGCAATTGTGGATTTTAGTGATTTATAATTAGAATATTAAGTGAAGTGAGGAGCTTGTCCATGATTTCCATGTTTGCCATGATTTTGGCAAACATGGTTTTGTTTTCTTGTTCGGAGCATGAAGATGCTTTGGTTTTACCCGATGTCCAAATAGAGGTCAGCGAGTCTGAGATAAGTTTGGGGCGCGTGGGGCGGTACTATGATGTGAGCATAAGCTCTCCCAAAAAATGTGTGGTGGAGTGTATGGCAGACTGGGTGACTCTCACTTCTGATACTTTGGAGGAAGACGGTATTTTAGAGTTTTATGTCGAAACCAATGACGGTGATAATGGGCGCAGGGCTGAAATCAGGGTGAGTTATGCCGATGCACCGGAACAGTTTGTTCGGCTTTCCGTGTACCAATGCGGATGGTTGGACGTGGAGGATAATGCCTTGTCGGGAGGAGAATTGACACAAGACTTACGTGTGGGATGGGGATACAATATATTGCAGGATTTTATGAGTGAGAATAGCCTGGTGGCTCCGATTCTGGATTATAACAAGTTGTTGAAGTATGAGGCAGAATTGGGAGACAATTTCATTCAAGAGGATAACCGGAGCTATGAGAAAATAGAAATATATTCAGGTTATTCGCTTGACGAGTTGTCCCAGACCTTTACGGAAGCCCAGGAAAGAGAGAAAAGCAACCTGTCAGGGTCGAAAAAGACCGTAGGCAAATTTGTGAAGACCAATAATTATTCGACCGTAGAAGAACGGTGCTATGGGTATTCCCGTTTGTCCAAGGTTGTGGCTTCACGTTATTTGGACGAGGCGGGGCTACTGTATTTGGCCAACGGGGGGAAGGACATTTATTCTGAGGCTTTTAACCGACTACGCGAGAAAATCATGAATGACAGAAGAAAGAAGTGGCGGACGTGCAAACCTATACGGAAATGCGGACGAAATATGTGTATGGCAAGATACAGCCTTCGGCAGAGACTTCGCGGATAGATGCCAGTATTTCCACGGATTGCAGTGCTTCGAAGTCTTTTACCATCCGGGCAGGAGAAAATGAATGTGTGGAGAAAATACGGAAATCCATCGAGAATTTTAGCAATGAGAGCCAAATAGACCAACATTTGCTCTCTGATTGGATGAACAGTTTGGAGGGGGATTACCGTAATGATGCGGAGTTGCGTAAACGGTTGACCATTGTAGGATGTACGACTTTACCGATATGGGTGTTTTTTGAGCCGGAACTGGCTCGTCTTATCCGCGAACGGGTGGAAGAAATCTCCAAGCAGAGCAATTATGATTATGACAAGGATATCATGCAGGGCGATAACTGCATGATTGAGTTGAATGACGGGATGCTCCGTTTCGACACAGGGGATGATGCAACCTTGGTGAAGGTGGTGTATCACGGGAAAGTACCGGTGGCAGAGATTTGCCATGAATACGTGCCGGATATCCGGGCAGACCGTAGGGTTACGGTGATGTATCCTTTGGTGAAAGGGTCGCCGAACCTGAACCGTGGGATATTCCTTGGGGATGGAGAGGGTAATCCTCCTTCCTACATTGCTTTTGAAGGAGGGTTAGTTTATGTGAACCCCATAGACGGTATGGGGCTGACGGATAAAATCACGAAACTGTATTATGTTAATGGTAACCTCTATTTAAATGACATGAATGCGGGAGTGTCTTATGGGGGCATCACGGTGGAAGATGCCTATTGCGTGTTGATAGACAACGTGACGGACCGCTTGCCCTTCGTGAAGATCGGTGCGAGTTACTGGTTGCGTGCTAATTTGGAGCACAGCATTTATTTGGGGGAGCCGGACGACCCGGATGACGAATACAGCAATGTTACGGTGAATGAAATATTCGATGGGAATAGGTATTATACCAATACTTTCGGTGTAATAGATCCTACTTATAGGAGCATGAACGAGGATTTTATTGGAGTAGACAAGTGGTATCTGCCCCAGACTGATGACATTATGAATTTGCGCAATTATGTGTATAAAAATCCAAAGGTGCTGTTCAAAGGGCAATTGAGCGGTTTCGATGCGCAGTTTGACGGATTTTATGGAGTGTATGACATCATGAACGATGACAAGTATTTGGGTTCTTTTGATTTTCATTATGTAAATGAATATAGTGTTATCGCATGCAAGGGCGAAGGACAGACCGGTGCGGCATTGGTGTTGACACCGGATTACCAGTTGCGCACGACAACCTTGAAGTCGGCAAATGATAATTTCTATCCGGTACGTTTATTCCGTTCGTCCAACTTTAAATATACAGAAAAGAAATGATACGAAAAATATTGTTGTGCATATGTATGGGTGGGATGTTGGCAGCTTGTTCTGAGGACATCTTGCCAGAAGTTCCGATGTTTTCCGGAAGTGAAGAACATGTTCCCATGGCAGACTTTATCTTTGATGGAACGGAAGGTTACCGTGAGTTACAGGTGGATGTCCGCGATGTCATGGCAGGAGAAACGGACGGCGGTTTCTTGGCTTTTGTCCAAAAGGATGGGAAGTCCTACCTGTATTTGGAACAGAATGACGAGAAGGCATGCCGTTGCGGGAAACTTAAATTGCGGTTGGCCGACGGGCGGACGGAATGTTATACCGTGGTGCAGGAAAGCCGTGACCAAACTTCGCGTGATGCCATTGACAAAGGATTGATCCGGAATTATGGCGTGGGTTATTCCTTTGAAGGGTATAATGGCGAGAAATGTTCTTTTAACAGCGTAATGAGCCAGGTAATCAACCTCCAGATGTTGAAAGAAGTGGAAGAAAAGGAGAATGACCGGTTGCTTAACTCTGATTATGAGCATGCCATCTACTATGTAACCTCGTCGGGGTATAGTTTGTCGGATTATGTGCACAGCGTGGAGCTTGAGGCAGAAGCGGGTGCCGATTTAATCCTTTACAAAGGGACCTTGAAAAAGACAATGGACGTATTTGAAGTGGTCAACAAGAAGAACTTTTATGTGAGCACGTCTTACATATCCCCTAAAGGCATACGTTCATTGGAAACGGAAAAGTTGAAATATTATGTGAAAGAATACCCGGAGCTTCTGACACACAGTTTCCGTAAGGCCATTGAGGATTTGTCCCGCCATCCATCGGACATTATGGCGTTGGATTCTTTCCTCGTACGGTTTGGAACCCATGTCGTGCAATCTGCCACCTTGGGAGGAAAGTTGGATTTACATGTGTCGGTCTCCCAACAAAGCTTCGACACTTACGAGGAAGAGGGATTGTTTAGTGAAAACACGATAGCTCTGTTTTTCAAGAAAATGAAGTCGGAAGGCAGTAATTATAATTTCAAGGATGTCTTCAATGCGGCGGAGAGCCGTATGGATGTGTCAGGAGGCAGGATTTCCATTTTGAACGAGGCCGTAATCAATCCCGACTTCAACAATGCACGGGTGCAGCCGGAATTGTTGGCACAATGGGAAAGCAGCATACAGTATGACGAAGATAACTATGCAGGCAACAATGTGGAGATGGTCGATATGGCAGTCTGCCCGATATGGGATTTGATACCCGACCCCGAAGTGGCGAAATCTGTGGAGACCCGTGCCGTGGGGACGGCTTCCCGTTTGAGCGAAGTGTTCGGGTTCAACCATTTTGCCAATACGTTTTTTCCTACCTCATTCGATACCGTGCAGTGCAAGATGGGGGGAAAGGAAACGAGCGTGGAGACGCCATACGTGGTAAACATCATTTCGGCAGGCCGTTATGTGGCTACGGTGTGCCGGGAGTGGGTGCCGGAGATTAGCAAGGACGAAGCTGTGAGCGTGGCTTATCCGATATATGGCCGTACGATGGATTGGACGGGAGGGCTTTGTGTGTATCAGGGACGTGTCTACCGTGTGGCATGGCGTCACGGCCGTTTTGTCGTGACACCGGTGCCGGATGTGCCTTCGGGGAATTTTTACCTCACCGCAGGTCGCTTGGAGGTGCAGTCCACCGAAAATACGGTATATCAGAAAGCCTATCCTGTATTGGGTTATGAATGGCCCGGAAGTATCGGCATTGACGGGACTTTGACAGGGAAATACTATTACCAGACGCGCAAGTTCTTGGGACATTTTTATTTGGCGACGGATAAGGAGTTTTCCGATTTGCCGAACTGGCGTTGGCAAACGTCTGTGCCGGAAGAGGTGGAGAACTACCGCGAAGAGATAAATGGTAGCGAAGAGGCATTCCGTCTTTCCGGGGTTGATTTGGGACGCGACGGTACGGATAATTTGAAGAGCCGTATGGTCATGGAAGACGATTATGAATTCTTTTGGAATACGAGCGAAGTTAATTATTAATATGGAGGAAATATGAGAATCTGGCATTATTTTGAGATGGTTTGTTATGTGGTAATCGGACTTGGACTGTTTGTTTCCTGTAATGAAGAGGAAGAAGTGGGGAAAGGGGATGAAACTTCACAGGAAGGTAAAGACCCATTGGTACCCACCCCCGAGGGGGAACGCTTTATGAAGGCGCAACAAATCATCAAAAACCTATGCGAGGTGGACAGCGTGAATGGGAGTGCCACTTATGATTTTAAGATAGGAGAGGTGCTTGATGTGACGAGGCCTACGGAATTCAGCGTGGGCATGGACGACTTGGAAGAAGCCACGGAGTTTTTCCGTTCTTCCATATTGGGGACTACGAATGAGCCTGTAGACCTCAACGGGGTGTTGGAAGTGGATTTACAAGAACAGGGAAGCCTTGTTTTTGCTCCAGGTGGCGATAATGGGGCGTTGGCTACATTAACCATCAATTTGGTGGATTTGCCTGTAATGACCAAGTTGTATTTCATACCTACCACGCTGTGGCCCGACAATGCCAGTTCGCCTTATGCCAAAGGTAATATTTTGTATGACAAAATAGATAACCGTTATTATGTCTGTATCGCCAGTTATGACACTGGGAGGGATGGAGTCTTGTTTACCTTGGACGGAGGTTGGTCTTATGATAGTAATGATGATAAGGATGAAATGGCTACTGATGGTGGTAAGGTTGTTAATTATTACAATGTCCCTTCTGAGGCGGATTTTAATTCATTGTATGATTATTATACTACCAAGCATGATGATTTGTTGGCTCGCCTGCTGTTGGCTTTTCCTGACTATACGGAAGCAGGGTGTTTCCATAATAGGAAAAGCACAGAAAAAACTTCCACACGTCCACATAAAATGGATGAAGCTTACAAAGATGTGTTGTCCGGTTCGGATTGGCAGAGGGATGATTTTGACAACAAAATGCGCGAAAAAGGGTTTCATATGACCACGACAGTGAAGGAATATTGGGCGTGGTTTGAATATTGGCATGAGTATTGGTTCTATGGTTACAGGTTAAAGAATGTAGGAGGACAGTTTGGAGAAAAATACCAGTTGCAATATATAGATACACAAGAATACAACGTCCCAGGAGTATATTTGTTGTTGTGTTCCATGAGGCACTTTAGTTATGGGGCGTTTGACAATAACCGTTATGAGCTTAAACGCAGGTGATGTATGAGAAAGAATCTGCATAGGCTATTGTGGCTTGTTTGGGGCGGATGCTTTTTGGTGGCCTGTTCGGGAGATGAAACCTGGCGACCGGACGATGTTTCTTTAGGGTTGGAAAAGTGGAGGCTTACCTTGATTTGCAGTCCCAATGGATTGGGAGACAACGGATATAATGACAAGATATTCGAAGGCGTGTGCCGTTTCCTCGATGTATATGGCGATGAGGTGGAGTTCCATTTGAAGACCCCCTTGTCCATTGACGCGGCTTTGCAGGATTACGAGGACTGGTTGGCGGAGCCGGAGAAAGAGGGGAAGAACGACCTGTTGGTGTTGGCCGGAAGCGAATACCGTGATTTTCCCTCCCTGAAAGGAGGGCCGCTTGGCCATCGAAAAGTCTTGCTGTTCGAGACGAAAGGGTGTGACTATCCTGTAGGGGTATATACGTTCAATCTTTCCATGTATGGTGTAAGCTATTGGGCTGGAAGTGTGGTTGGACTGTCTTCCGGGGATTCCGAACTGTTGGATTCCACATTGGTGTTGGCCGCCATGCCTGATGAACCGGTGTTGGAAGAAGCCATCAGGGGCTATTCGGATGGATTTTATGCCCAAGGCGGTCGTTTTTGCCGTACTTGTTATTTGGCTGACGGTTATGAAGGTTTTGCCATGCCCGACAGTGCTTACCGTATGTTGGACCGGATAGGCGAGGGTTATTGGATGGTATATCCTTTGTTGGGCGGGTCGGCTGCCGGGGTGTACCGGTATTCCCGTGAGGTGCTTTGGACACCGACCATCGGGATGGATGTGGATTGCTCTTCCATCACTACGGCCGTGTTCTTTTCGGTCATCCGTAAGATGGACGGGGTGATGGAAATGTATTTGGGGGATTGGGTGGCAGGCAAAGAATGGCCTGTGAGCCAGACGTTAGGTCTGTCTTCCGGTTGGGTGGACATCGTGGTCAGTCCCAGATTGTCGGATAATAATATGGCCACGATGGTAGAGGCTTGCCGCACGGAGGCCGTTGAAAAAGATAAGGAATATGAAACTTCAAAGCATTAAATATGGCATCCTTGCACTGGCATGCGGGCTGTGCGGTGCTTGCGAGGACGAACCTGCCGTACAAGGCAGCGGGGCAGAGGTGAAAGAATACCGCGTGGCCGTGGTCATGCCCGGTGAGAACCAAAGCCGTTGGGAGAGAGTCATATCTTGGGCCATGGAGGATTTGGAAAAGGCTCAAAGGGGATTGTCCCGGAAAGTGAAGCTCAAAGTGGAGTGGAAAGATGAAAATGCTCCTGATTTGGAGGACTATCTGAAGGCTGTGGCTGCCGATTCGGACGTGGCAGCCGTGATAGGACCTTATCATTCATCGTCAGCCCGTATGGCTTCCGCCTGTTGCGGGGCACGACGTAAGACTTTGATACTCCCAACAGCCTCGTCCGTGGAATTGCAACGTAGTTGTGCAGGAAAGGATTTCCTGTGGGCTTTGTCCGAATCGGACATAGGCCAGTGTGAGGTGATGCTGACCCAGGCGTTGATGGACGGGGCTGAAAATGTGTATCTCCTTTCCCGTGAAGATGACTATGGGCAAAGTTTTATAGATTGGTTTACTTTCCAGGCTGTAGAATTGGGATTGATGTCACAAGGTAATTATACCTATTCCACACCGGAGGACATGGCCGTGGCTTTGGATAAGATTAATGCGCGTTTCGAGGATTTAAGGCATGACGATGTATTCCAGACTTTGCTTTTCGCACCGTCCCGTACGGAAGATGCCGTGTGGTTGGACAGTTTGGTGCGGATTCATCCTGAATGGAAACTGAGGGGTATCAATTTGATTTGCTCAGACATGGTTTATGCTCCGACCTTGGCAGGACGTTTGACTTCGGGGCTGAATTGGGGAGGAATGGCTTTGGCGGCTGATCCTGTTTCCGGCTTTCCCACAGTTTATCAGGTGAAATATGGGGATGAACCCTTGAATGGCGAGTCCCATCTGTATGACGCACTGGTCTTCTTGGCTTATGGTCTGACGGCCCTGCAATGGGAGCCGGAGTCTGGCCTGAATGAGGCTCTGAAGCGTGTGGTAGACGGGCGTGCGGCCTATGATGGCGGTTGGATGGCAGATGACATGCGGCAGGCTTTTGCTTTGTTGCAATCAGGTGTTTATCCGAATCTGGTGGGCGTGACCGGCAGTTGGGATTTCGATGAGGAGAAATATACTTCCGTCCTTCATTCCACTTATGCACATTGGAGTTATACGCCGGAAGACGGTTTCCATACGTGGGATTATTTGTCTACGGACGGCAGCAGGCGGACTTCTTCCACACTGGCCGGATGGAACTGGGCGGCATCCCGGATGGAGAGTTTTGACGAAAACGCGATAGATCCCGCATATCCTTCCTTACGGCATAATTGGTGCGTTTTGGTGGCGGCTTCCGAAGGTTGGGCGAATTACCGTCATCAGGCGGATGTGTATGCCATGTACCAGTTGATGAAACGTCACGGTTATGATGACGACCATATCATTTTGGTGGCGGAGGATGACATTGCCTGGAATCCCAAGAATTTGTATCCGGGAGTAGTCCGCGTGCACCGGGATGGTGGGAATGTGTATGACGGGATACGCATTGATTACCGTTTGGATGATTTGAAACCGGAAGATTTGGAGGCTATCCTTGCGGGGGAGGCCGGAGGCCGTACGCCTTATGTGGTGACGGGAGACGAACATACCAATGTTTTCCTGTTTTGGAGCGGGCATGGTGTGTATAATGGGCTGAATTGGGGAGAAGGATATGAGATGTTGCGGGGACAGCAGTTGGGTAAGATGATACGGAAGGCTTATGAGCGTGGGAACTATCGGAAAATGTTCGTGGCTTTGGAGGCTTGTTACGGGGGGAGTATGGCCGAAGCTTGCAAAGGGATTCCCGGTGTCGTGTTCATGACAGCGGCCAATGCCGGTGAGACCTCGAAAGCCGACGTGCAGGATTATGAAATGAACATCTGGCTTTCCAATGGTTTTACCCGTGCTTTTCAGGAGACGATTGATGCCAATCCTTCGATTTCCTTGCGTGATTTGTATTACAAGTTGGCTCGCAACACTGTGGGTTCCCATGTGTCGGTCTACAATGAAGCCCTTTATGGGAACATATTCCGGAATACCATGTCTGAGTATCTGCGCGAATAATTGCAAGTTGTATTTTCTTAAAAAATAGTGGGAAATCTTATACTTATATAATAAGGAAAATGGATTCGTCTGAATTTGCGTAAATTGCGGTCGTTTTTATTATAAATACGGATAAACTTTAAAAAAATATATGGTTATGAACAAATCGATTCTTATGTTTTCTTTCCTCTCGGGAACTTTGGTGTTTTCGAGTTGTGTGACGAAGAAACAGTATGCGCAGTTACAGACGGACTATAACAAATTGGACAAGTCCTATCAGGATACGAAAATGAAACTGGTGGCTTGCGGTACGAAATCCAAGAGTTTAGAGGAGCGTTTGGCCGAGGCGCAGAAGGCGAACGACGAGCTGAAAGCTTCATACGCAGCCTTGCAAGGTTCGTTGGACAAGAGTATCCAACAGAATTCTCAAGGCAATGTGAATATCTCGAAATTGGTAGACGAAATCAATGCTTCCAATAAGTTTATCAAACAGTTGGTGGAGGCAAAGGATAAGTCAGACTCCTTGAATATGGTGCTGACCAACAACTTGACACGTTCGCTGAGTCGTGAGGAAATGAAGGATGTGGATGTACAGGTGTTGAAAGGCGTGGTTTATATTTCTTTGGCAGACAATATGCTGTATAAGTCGGGTAGTTATGAAATTAGCGAGCGCGCCGGTGAGACATTGAGCAAGATTGCCAAAATCATCATGGATTACAAGGAGTATGAGGTGCTGATTGAGGGTAATACGGATACCGATCCTATTTCACGTCCTAATATCCGCAACAACTGGGACTTGAGTACATTGCGTGCATCCTCGGTGGTTCAGGCTTTGCAAAATACATACGGGGTGGATCCAAAGCGTTTGACGGCTGCAGGACGGGGTGAGTATAACCCTGTGGCTTCCAATGACACTCCGGAGGGCAAGATGCGTAACCGCCGGACGCAAATCATCATTACGCCGAAGTTGGACCAGTTCATGGAACTTATTGATCAGGCACCGGAGTCAACGGAACCTGTGGCTGAATAAGCTTTGTCGTAAACAAGCGTAAAAACAGCCAAGCCTGAACTTTTATATGGAAAGTTCGGGCTTGGTTGTTTTTTTGTGGAGGACTGTGCCAGATACAGATTTTATATGATTTTTTATGCCGGATTATGCTTGCCGATTATTTTTTATTGTATATTTGTTGTTGAGCAAATCTGATAGTTATGAAGAAGTTACTACTTGAATTCTGGTGCCTTGCGTGCTGTGGGCTGATGGCTTACGGACAGGAGGATTATTACAGGCCGGTGGAAGGGCTGAAGAAGTCGGAGTTGAAAACCGCGCTTCATGAGTTGATACAGCCGGAGAGCGTGTTGGACTATGGCGGGAAGGGCGAAGGTTATACCTGGTCGGGCTTTGTCGTGACCGACCGTATGCCGGACGGAACGGTGCGCGACCGCTACAGTGACGTCGTTCGCGGGTTCAACGGATTGAATGCCGTGGAAGGCATGAACATCGAGCATTCTTTTGCCAACAGTTGGTGGGGGCATACGGTGAACAACGCCTATTGCGATTTGTTTAACCTGTTTCCCAGTGACGGAACGGCCAACGGGAGGAAAAGCAACAACCCGATTGGAGTGGTCACGGAAACGCCCGCTTTCGACAACGGGGTGACCCGTGTCGGGAAATCCGCGTCTTATCGTGCGGATTCGTTGATTACGGTATGGGAACCGGCAGATGAGTGGAAAGGAGATTTTGCACGTACTTACTTCTATATGGCTACTTGTTATGAGGATTACGCTGATTTGTGGCAGACGACAGAAGGTTTGTTGATGGTTGAGAAAAACCGTTATCCGACTTTGCGGCCTTGGGTGAGCAACCTATTGTTAGCGTGGAGCGAAGCCGACCCTGTGGACGACGTGGAACGTGAGCGTAACGAAGCCGTGTCCGGTATTCAGGGAAATCGTAATCCCTTTGTGGATTATCCGCAGTTGGCCTCTTATATTTGGGGAGACAGTACGGATTATGCTTTTTATATCGACCGCACGTCCACGAGCCCCGAGTTGTTTGTGCCCGGAGAAGGGGAGACGGTGGACTTCGGTCTGCAAGCCTTGTCCAAGGGATTGGAGGGCCGTTTGACCATTCGGGGGCGTAACTTACCCGAAGGACTGGCTTTAGATTTCGGACAGTCCGGTTTTGAGGCGGACAAGACGCAACTGACGGAAGACGAAATCGTTCGGGGAGTGACCTTGACGGTACGTTGCGGTACTGCCGAAGCCGGGGTGCACGAGGCTGTGCTCCTGTTGAAAGGCGACGGTTTCGAGCACCGGAATCCTCTGAGGGTAGAGTATGTGGACGGTATTCCTGCCTATCCGGCCCGTGATGTGGTTTGTACGGTGAATGCCCAACGATTTACGGCTTCGTGGATGGACATGGGAGAGGGATTGGATTACACGTTGGCTGTCTATACGAAGGATGAGAGTGGACAACAGCAGATGCTTGAAGGTTATCCCAAAACATTGACAGGCGTTTCCGCCACAGTGGAAGGGCTACTTCCCGCTACGACTTATTATTATACGGTAAGCCTTCCGGACGGAGAGGGCGGAGAGGCGATGGTTTCCAACGAGGTGGAAGTCCGTATGCCGGAGGTCACGCCTGTGTTTACGGCCGATGCTTCTGAATTGCATTTCACGTCTGTGCCCGGACGGGTTTCTTTCCCGCAGACAGTGACGGTCACGGCTTTAGGCGTAGACCAATATGTGACCACAGCCACGGTAGAGGCTCCGTTTGAAGTGAGTGAAGACGGTAAGGAATGGAGTACAAAGGCATCTGTGGAAGGCACGGAACAACGTCTCATGGTGCGCATGGGGGCAATGCCTGAGGAAGGGATGACAGAAGGCGAAATGGTGCTGTCCACTCCAGGGGCGGAAGACATCATCGTGAGCCTTTCGGGAGAGGTGGATCAGAAAAAGGCATTTTTCGAGACCTTCGAGACCGGTTTTAAAAACAGTTATAAGGAAGGCCAGGTGACGTGTGTGGCCGCGCAGTGGCGGATGGCGCAGACCTTGATAGGAGGTTTGGCGGACGACAGGAAAAACGATGATTGGAGCGTGCGTATGCAGGCCAAATCTGGTGTCACGACAGAATTGGAGATGATGGAGGATAAGACGGAGGGTTGCGACTCTTTGTGGTTCTATGCCGGGCTGTATGGTGAGAAGGATACGGGCGTGAAGCTCAGTGTGGACTATTCTTTGGATGGGGGGATGACGTGGCTGCCTGTGGCAAAGGATATAGCTTTCAACAAAGGAGAGTGGAAGCGTTACGGTTACAAATTGGACGTAGACGGGCTTGTGCGGTTGAAGTTCAGCGTGACGGGAACCTCTTCGAAGCGAATCAACGTGGACGACATACAGATGAGCGATTACGGTACGGGCGACGGTGTGCGGCAAATCCGGGTGGAGAATCCCGACGAGTGGGTGGATGTGTACACTTTGGGCGGCATTTGGCTACGTAAGGCTAAGCGTAAAGATGCGTTGAAGGGTTTGAGGCCGGATTATTATATTGTGAAATAAACACATACCGGCATGATACATTGGAGTAATACGTAGCGAGTCAGCCAAAGCGGCGTTTCGTTACGTATTGTTCTTTTGGGTGCAAGGCTCATGAGAAAGAGGAAAAATAAACAGCTACTGTTTTTATTTCACTGAAAAGGGGTAAAAAGAGTCTCTTGTCGTTCTGCATAAACTGCATTTTTCGTACTTTTGCAGAAATACTGTTGAACGAAAATACGACTATATGAATAAGGAAGTCCTATATGTCCTTTTGCCCGATTATGCGGCACATGAGATGGTATATCTTTCAGAAGCCATTGCTTCCGACGAGTTTGCCTTGAAAGAGAACCCGAAATATGTTAATAAAGTTGTGGCTCCGACTTTAGAGCCGGTAAAGTCGATAGGCGGATTCCGAGTCATACCGGATTATTCATTTGACACGATGCCTGAAGACTATGCGGCGTTGGTGCTGATTGGCGGTTTCGGATGGACTACACCGGTTGCAGAGAAAGTCGCACCGATTGTCGGTAAGGCCATTGAGGCAGGCAAGGTGGTAGGGGCGATATGTAATGCCGCATCGTTCATGGCTAAATGTGGTTTCCTTAATCATGTCCGGCACACCGGGAATGGTTTGGAGCAACTTAAGCTTTGGGGAGGAGACCATTATACCCATCTCGAAGGTTACGTCCATACGCCGGCAGTCAGTGATAACAGGATTGTAACAGCCAACGGTTCTGCAACGCTTGAATTTGCCAAAGAACTTCTTCTGTTGCTTGAAAACGATACGCCGGAACGTATCGAAATGTACTATCAATTTAACAAGCAAGGGTTTTGTGACTTGTTCCCGCAATAACCTTGGCTTTGTGAAAGTGTTCAGACGGATGCAAAGATATTTTCTATATTTGGCTTATGACGGCACGAGTTACCACGGTTGGCAGATTCAGCCCAACGGTATCAGTGTGCAAGAGGTGTTGCAGAAAGCCTTGGCCACCCTCTTGCGGCAGCCCGTGTACATCACAGGAGCGGGACGGACGGATACCGGAGTACACGCCCGGATGATGGTGGCTCATTTCGATTTCGAGTATGCCGATGACCCTGTGCGACGGATTGACGGAAGGTGGCTGACGGACAAGCTCAACCGCCTGTTGCCGCCGGATATCTCCATTTACAAGACGGTGCCTGTGGCAGCCGATGCACATGCCCGTTTCGATGCCTTGTCGCGCACCTACCATTATTACCTGCATTTCGGCAAGTCCCCGTTCTTGCGGGCTTATTCCTGCCGTCTGTACCAGATGCTCGATTTTGGGAAGATGAACGAAGCTGCTGCTGCATTGTTCGATTATACCGATTTCACCAGTTTCAGCAAAGTGAATACCGATACGAAGACCAACAACTGCCGTATCATGCAAGCCCGTTGGACGGAGCTTGCGCCAGGCGAATGGCGTTTTGAAATCCAGGCGGATCGTTTTTTGCGCAACATGGTGCGTGCCATCGTCGGTACGCTCGTCGAAGTGGGGCGGGGCAAGCTTACGCCGGAAGGCTTTCGGGCGGTGATAGAAGGAAAAGACCGTTGCCGTGCGGGAGAGTCCATGCCGGGGAACGCCCTCTTCTTGGTGGATGTGGCCTATCCGGACAAATGTTTCATGGTATAGAGTAGAAACGGAAAAGAAAGAGATATATGTGGTTGATTCTGGCGTTTACTTCCGCCGCCCTGTTGGGCTTTTACGATGTGTTCAAGAAAAAGTCGTTGAGAGGCAATGCTGTGATTCCCGTCTTGTTTCTCAATACATTGTTTTGCAGCCTTATCTTCCTGCCGTTCATTCTCGGTTCGGCATGGGGAATGACGGACACCGGCAGCTTGTTTTATATCCCCCCGACCGACTGGGGGGCGCAGAAGTACATCCTGTTGAAGTCCTGCATCGTGCTTTCTTCATGGATATTCGGTTATTTCGGCATGAAGCATTTGCCGTTGACGATAGTGGGGCCCATCAATGCCACACGCCCCGTCATGGTGCTCGTCGGTGCGCTGTTGGTCTTCAGCGAGCGGTTGAACCTTTATCAGTGGGCGGGTGTGGCCTTGGCTGTGCTGTCGTTCTTCATGTTGAGCCGGAGCGGCAAGAAAGAAGGTATCGACTTCCGGCATGACAAGTGGATTTATTTCATCGTCTTGGCCAGTGTGCTCGGAGCCGTGAGCGGCTTGTACGACAAATATCTGATGGCCTCGCCGGAGAATGGGGGAGTGGGGTTGGACCGCATGGTGGTGCAGAGTTATTATAATCTCTACCAGTTGGCGATGATGGGCGTCATGATGCTTCTGTTATGGTGGCCGCGCAGGAAGCAGACCACGCCTTTCCGGTGGGATTGGTGCATCCTTCCGATTTCGCTCTTCCTGTCGGCGGCAGACTTCGTTTACTTTTATGCACTCAGCCTGGACGGTGCCATGATTTCCATTGTCTCCATGGTACGCCGCGGCAGTGTAATCGTTTCGTTCCTTTTCGGAGCCATGGTTTTCCGCGAGAAGAACTTGCAGAGCAAGGCCGTGGACTTGGTGTTGGTCTTGCTCGGGATGGTGTTCCTTTATTTGGGTTCCCGTTAACGTGAAGAGATGTTATTAATAAGGTGCGAGGCGCGGAATGTCGATAAAAATGACTAAGTTTGTGCCCGTAAAATAAAATGGATGTATGAAACGTTTTTTACCTCTTATCATAACGTTGGCATTGGGACAGGCTCTTCAGGCGCAGAAGATGCGCGACGTGTTTGCCGCCATGCCCGACAGCGTGTTGGGCATCATGACGAAAAATAACCGTTTGGATTGTATCGACTTCATCGAGAACACCATGGCCGCCAAAGTGCACAACCGGTTCGATGGCGACACGGAACTGAAAGCTCTCACGGTGGACTATCTCGAATTGCAGCTGACAAAGAATTGCCGGGTGGAGATGAAGCTTTTGCCGTCGGAGGACACGTTGTATTATATTTGTGTGGCACGTACTTATTCCGGACCGATGGCAGAGACGAAGGTAGCCCTTTACACACCGGATTGGGAAACATTGCCTGAAGAGAAATGGATGTCCCGTCCGGTGTATGCCGATTTTTGGGAAACGAACGATTCGGTGGACAAGGAGGAAGTGGCACGTCTGCAGCATTTGCAGGACATGCGCTTTGTGACGGCTTCCCTGCAACCGGACGATATGCGGCTGACTTTTGTTTTGCAGCCCGGCGAGGTGGATAAGGATGAGGCGGAGCGTATGAAGAAAGTTTTACGTCCTGTCGTGTATGGGTGGCAAGGTAAGCGGTTTGTACGAGTTGAAGATTAAAATATTGTATTTTAGCTGATTATATCTTTTAGGAAAAATCTGCGCCAAACGGAAAATTGTTTGGCTGTGATTGATTTTTCGTTCTGCTGTGATTGATTTTTCATTTGGCGCAGAATGAAATCACGGTCTTTTGAAGCCTATTCCTCAGGGGTAGGAAATGGCGAAAAAATGCGACTTCATTCTGCGGTGTGTCTCCTTTTTGTGCAAAAGAAAACGGTGTGGAAACTGTTGTCACCACACCGTTTTTTATCTTTTCGATAAAATATGGAATCCCGATTTATTTGCGGCTCTTTCCGTAGCGGCTCATGAACTTGTCTACGCGACCTGCCGTGTCCACCAACTTGCTCTTGCCTGTGTAGAAAGGGTGAGAGCTACTGGAAATTTCAATTTTCACTACCGGATAGGTTTCGCCTTCAAATTCTATGGTCTCGCTCGTTTTGCAAGTAGAACGTGAAAGGAACATGTCGCCGTTGCTCATGTCCTTGAACACTACGGGACGATAATTCTCAGGATGGATATCTTTCTTCATTGTCTTATAATTTTTTGTCAGTTCAACTTATAGTTGGTAACTATATGTGTAATGGTCTGATTTACGAGGTGCAAAGTTAAGCCTTTTATTCAGAACCACCAAACTTTCTGCGGAATATTTTCGGCTATAATCCGTTCCAACTTTCTATATTATAAGTTTGTTCTACAGGTGTCTCTATCCGGTCGGGCAGGTTGCAGAAGAAGTCGATGCCCGTTTTCTCTTCCAGTTCGTCGATGCTTACGGCCCAACTACGCAGGTCGGGGTTACCGCCATACGACTTGTGTTCCACCCAAAATCCGATGGCCTTGTAAGTGTTTTGTCCACCTGCGTATTTCTTGCAAAGCAAGGCCATGAAATAATACTTCGGGACGGGCATTCCGCTTCGGGTGTATGCTTTAATCTGGCCGTCGAGAATCGTGCCGCCTTTCACGACGAAGAGCGTGTCACGAAAGGAACTGTTGCGCCCCCAGTTTTGTACCTGACCTTCCAAGTCCACCCAGTCGTCCTGGTTGAACCGTCCCATTTGCGGACTCATGTTGGACAGGTAAAAGGTTTGCCCGTTGGCATCTTTGGAGAACAGCCGGTCGGCCGAGGCGCAAAGGTGCCCCCGGTTGTAGCCGCTTCCCCGGTAGTCTTCCAGTTCCGTGCGCTCTCCGGCCGGAATATCCGGGTCGGCTTGGAAGGGATCCCCCTCCCATACGGTGCCGTTCCATTCTGTGCCTTTCCAGTTGTTGCGGTTCCAGGAAGTGCCCGCCGTTGTATTGGTAAAAATGAAAGCCACCCAACGTGAATGCTTTTTTTCTTTATGCCAATCTACGGTATAGTTCAATACTCGCGTACCATTGTAGGTCACGTAATGGGAATAAATGTCGCCTGTCTGGTCGTCCAACCTCGGCATCTCGAGATTGGCTGCATTGGGGATGACCGAAGGGTTGGCGTTTTGGTTCGTGGTGTCGCCTGAGGCTCCATCGGAAGAGTCGTCGTTGCAGGCGGTGAGGATGAAGGCTGAGCTTAAGAAATAGAGTAAGATGGCTCTTTTTTTCATTGTTCTTATTTAAAGATGAAAAGAGGATGTGCCGTCCGGGCACATCCCCCACGATAGATTGGATGATAAATTATTTTATTTGACGGTCACGTTTTTAATCTCCCAGGTTAAGGTCTCATCACCGTCGGCATTTTTGTATTTGAAGGCCAAATATGCTTGTGCGCCTACGGCCGGTAGCGTAGCTTGCGCATCGCTGAAGGCCCATCCTGATTCTGCCGGATAGTTGATGGTCACTTGTGTCCATGTGGCAGTTGTCACGTCACCGGAATAGTTATTGGATACCCATACGGTGTAAAGTTGGCTGGCGTTGTCCATACTCTTGTTATAAGGGCCGAAAGCTTGCTCGAAAGTCAGTGTTCTTGCTTTACCCAGGTCGATAGCCGGTGAAATCAGCCAGTCTTCGTTTTTTACAGACGTTCCGTTGGCATAAGCCGACATTTTCATGCATTTGTATTGGGTGTCTGCGTTCCAGGCTTGTTCTCCGGTGATGTCGGCTGTGGTAAAGCTACCGATGCCGTTAGCAAAACTTTCGGAGAAAATGGCATCTCCCGGTTCTTCCGGTTGTTCCGGATTGCCTCCTTCGATGATTCCCCCGTCGTTAGTTTGCAAGGAGAAATCGTCTATGAGGACGCTTTGTCCGGGATTCTTGCCGACCATGACCACCAAGTTTACTGTGGTATTTGCCTCCAATGTGAATTCGTGGGTGGCTTCTACCCATGTATCTTTGGTAATGTCATTAACGTATGCTCCATATTTGTAGCTATCTCCTCCGGCGATACTTCCGTCTGCTTCATTGACTGCATATCCCAAGCGGATGCTGGCGTTGGCATCTACGGCCTTGAAGTAAGCCGTGATGACATAAGTACCGGCTTTCAGTGTCATTTCCGAACTGCCGAGACGTTTGTTAGCGTCGGTAGAACCTTCTATCATTGCAGAATAACTTCCTGCATGGGCGTCGGTAGATTGGGTAACGGTGGCATTTCCTGCACTGTTGCTTGACTTCCAACCTGTGGCCACACCGTTTTCCCAAGTTTCAAAGCCACCGTTTTTGAGGAGGTTTTCTCCTGTGATGGGTTGGTCGGCTTGGGCATTACGCTCTTCAACCAGAATATTTTTCAATTCAAATGTACCGGCTTTGTCCGTGCAGTTGTAGACGAAAGCAAGCTTGATGCTCTTGCCTTTGTAGGCGTTCAGGTCGATGTCTTTAGAATCAACAAAGTTCCAATCACTGCAATCTTTGATTTCTACAGGAAGTTTTTGCCAGTTTTCATTGGATGCTTCCGTAATCCATACGGTCATGTTGTTTTCCAAGTCGTTGAAATAACGGGCACAATAATCAAAAGTCAAGGTGGCAGCCGAAGCTTGCGTCAAGTTGATAGCAGGAGATACCAACCAACTTTCGGCGGCATAGTTTACACCGTTGATGTACGATGTGGCTTTCATGTATTTGTAACTGTCGAAGGTCCACACTTCGCTACCCATTTCAGACGGTATGTTGACGTTGTTAATTGTAAATTCACCCATACCCTCTGCGAACGTTTCACTGAAGATGGCGTCTCCCGGCTCTTCAGGGACATCACCTATCTCCTGTCCGTCAAGGATGGCGGCAGTAACGGTTTTCACCCCGGCGCTGCCGAAGTACTTCTCCATGGTGCCATAGAGCATGACTTCCTTGCCTAAGTTTTCCGGATGGGCTTGCAGGTTGAGTGCGTTACGTACGTCGCCGCTCGGGAGCTGTACGGCCATACAGTTGTTGATGTCCTTGCTGTCGGCCGAAGTGGCAATCACGATGTTGGTAGTGCCGGCTCCTTCTGTTCCGAATACGATGTCGGAAATCGTGGAAGAAGTATTGTCGCCAGTCGGGATGTAACCTACGATATAGGCTTTTACCCACGCGTAACCGCCGTTTTGGTTCAATGCAGCCCCCTTGATGGTGTAGGGAGATTCTTTGGAACCGGTTCCATATATGCTGTTGGCATCTCCCTTGCCCGGTATGTCGTAAGGAGCAGGGACGTCGTTACATGCCTGGAACAGGAACACGCCTAATGTCAGGCATAATAAGCTGATAAAACTTTTGGTTTTCATATTGTTTCGTTTTTGTTGGTGAATGCTTTTTATTGAATGTCTCTTGAAGTGCGTACGGTGAGTTGCCATTCGCCGTTATATTGGGTGAGTAATCCCGTGACGTCCACTTTTCCCATCTTCATGTAATTCGTGGCGAAGTTGGCGTAAGTGCTAGTGCGGAAAGGAATGTTGGTGTTTCC
>ENA-UEPN01000744-UEPN01000744.1-human-gut-metagenome-genome-assembly--contig:-NODE-744-length-20588-cov-4.987568_pt1 | contig 20588 bp, 18 predicted proteins | sample MGYA00242897_ERZ507910 | MGnify/ENA primary metagenome ERZ507910 (study PRJEB26167, sample SAMN06115525) | human gut metagenome | host: Homo sapiens | place: China:Jiangxi | collected 2015-08-20...
TTTGTATTGCACAACAAGCGTGCAAAGATAGCCTTTATCTTTTAATAAATCAAAGCCCTTGCGCACTTTTTTCTTCATCTATCTTCTGGAAGTCTTTCAGGCGCAGCACGAAACTGTTCGTCAAGTATTTGGCACGAACGACCTCATTCTCTGACAATTCCTGAGGAGAACCCTGAAAAAGGATCTGTCCCTCGAAGAGCAAATAAGCACGGTCGGTAATACAGAGCGTCTCCTCCACGTTGTGGTCGGTAATCAACACGCCGATATTGCGCTTTTTCAGTTTCCACACGATATACTGTATATCCTCCACGGCAATAGGGTCTACGCCGGCAAAAGGTTCATCCAACATAATAAATTTAGGGTCGATGGCCAGACAACGCGCGATTTCCGTCCGTCTCCGTTCGCCCCCCGAAAGCCGGTCGCCCAAATTCTTGCGCACCTTCTGCAGGCTGAATTCCGAAATCAGGCTTTCCAACTTTTCCTTCTGGTATTCTTTCGGCTTGCCCGTCATCTCCAACACGGAAGCGATGTTGTCTTCCACCGTCATCTTACGGAATACAGATGCCTCCTGCGCCAGATAACCGATACCATTGCGGGCACGCTTGTAGACCGGGAACTTCGTGATTTCCAAATCTCCGATGAAGATACGCCCCTCGTTAGGCACCACCAATCCCGTAGTCATATAAAAAGAAGTCGTCTTTCCGGCCCCGTTCGGCCCGAGAAGCCCCACAATCTCTCCCTGCTTGACATCGAACGACACATGATTCACCACCGTACGCTTGCCGTACGTCTTCACCAAGCCCTCCGTACGGAGCACCAACCCTGCATTCTGACTGTCTTGAGAAAGAGTTTCTGCCATAAACTACAAATTTGCGTACAAAAATACGAAAATTGTATTAAAAAGCAGCCCCTTGAACAAAAGTATTTCCGCCCGCCGCCTCTTTTTAGCGGATTTTCATTAATTTTGTGTGATTTAAAAAGAATTGGACATGCTATTCAACAAAAGTTTGGCTACATTCGGCCGTTACCTGATGCTGATGGGGCGCACTTTCTCACGCCCCGAAAGGATGCGGATGTTTTTCAAACAATACATTAAGGAAATGAGCCAGTTGGGCGTAGACTCCATCGGAATCGTCCTCCTGATATCCTTCTTCATCGGCGCAGTAATCTGCATCCAGATCAAGCTGAACATCCAAAGCCCGTGGATGCCTAAGTTCGTCACGGGATATACGACCCGCGAAATCATGCTATTGGAGTTTTCTTCTTCCATCATGTGCCTGATATTGGCCGGAAAGGTAGGTTCCAACATTGCTTCCGAAATCGGCACCATGCGCGTCACACAGCAAATCGACGCCCTTGAAATCATGGGGGTCAACTCTGCCAATTACCTCATCCTGCCCAAGGTGTTGGGTATGATGACCATGATGCCCTTCCTGGTCTGTTTCAGTATTTTCTCCGGATTCGTAGGAGCTTATGCCACGTCCATCATAGGCCAGGTCATCACGATGGACGACCTGACGTTGGGATTGCAACATGACTTCAACGAATGGTACGTATGGATGGGATTCATCAAGTCCATCTTCTTCGCTTTCGTCATCACCAGCGTATCGGCCTTTTACGGCTATACGGTCGAAGGCGGTTCGGTGGAAGTGGGAAAAGCCAGCACGGACTCCGTGGTGAGCAGCAGCGTGCTTATCCTGTTTTCCGATGTGTTACTCACTCAATTGTTATCCTGATGATCGAAGTTAAATCGTTATATAAGTCTTTCGAGGACAAAGAAGTACTGAAAGACATCAACAGTGTGTTTGAAAACGGGAAGACAAACCTGATTATCGGTCAGAGCGGTTCCGGAAAGACGGTACTGATGAAGTGTATCGTGGGATTGTTCCGTCCCACCAACGGTGAGGTGCTTTATGACGGACGCGACTTGGTGACGATGAACAAACAAGAATGGAAGATGCTCCGCCGCGAAATGGGAATGATATTCCAGAGCGCAGCCCTCTTCGACTCCATGACCGTGTTGGAAAACGTCATGTTCCCGCTAGATATGTTTTCCAAGGACTCATATACCGAACGGGTGAAACGCGCCCAGTTCTGCCTGGACCGGGTGAACCTGCTCGAAGCGCAAAAGAAGTTCCCGGACGAAATCAGCGGCGGTATGCAAAAGCGTGTGGCCATTGCAAGAGCCATTGCCCTCAATCCCAAATACCTGTTCTGCGACGAACCGAACTCGGGTCTCGACCCCAAAACCTCTCTGGTGATAGACGAGCTGATTCACGACATCACCGTGGAATTCAACATGACCACTATCATCAACACGCACGACATGAATTCCGTAATGGGCATCGGAGAAAACATACTATATATATATGAAGGGAGAAAAGAATGGCAGGGCAACAAAGACGAAATCATGAACTCGACCAACGAACGCCTGAACAGCTTCATCTTCGCCTCGGACCTCTTCCGAAAGGTGAAAGAGGCCAATAAATGAGAATAAACGTGAGTTCGGGACAAATTTATAAAATTCACTTTGTTACCGCATTATACAAATCCTGATAGGTCTTTACCACGCTATACACCACATCACCTGTACTGATGGCTGCAAAGTGGCGACGGGCGCACTCTATCTTGGCTTCCTCGGCACAGCGAAGTTGCGACACTTCGATGTCGTTGCCTTTGGTTTCTGCCACAAAATAGACGTGTTTCACAGAACCCTCGCGGAAAGCTACAGCCCAGTCGGGATTGTATTTGCCCATCGGAGTGTTGATGTAGAATCCACCCGGCAGTTTGCTATATACCACCACATCATTCTCTGCTTCCAGTGATTCGGCAAAACTTTTTTCAATGCCTTCGCTATCTAGTACTACAAGGTCGTAGAGCGACTTGGTGCTTTCGATAGAGTCCGTGCCGAGTGTACCACGCAGTGTAGCTTCTTCAAAGATGTCCGTTCCGAATGTACCGGTACGCTTTTCGTATTGGATATGTTGGATGAGGGAAATAGCCTTACAGTCATTGATGATACGTCCAACCTTGACGATGAACTCTTCCGGATTTAGTTTGAACTGATGGAAAGTCGCAGGATTGATGCCTTTCAACATCTCTACAATGGTACGGCGAGTCAGGCCGGTAGATTGTACGAGTTCACCCACTAAGTCGTAAGTTACTTCTGCTCCAATAGCTTCCGTCACCCGAATGGTTTTCACGGTAGCGGCACCCATAGCTGTTCCGGCTTCTAACTCTTCGCGGTCACGAATGCTTTCCATACCTCCGCTCTCCACCACGATGCGGATTTCCGTCACGTTCAGGTGCTTGTCAAGTGCATCAATGGCATTCTTGATGAGTTTAGGCGTTTCAAAACTTACGTTATAGTAGGTGCGCGTGTTGATGCGCTTCCACAACTCTTGCCATTCTTTTTTGTTGAAATTGTCCTTCACGAAGTGAGCCTCCGTCTTATTACGGCCATTAGCCGGCTTGATGGCATCTGGATTGAACACCTTATCAAGTTGCTTGATGATGAATGAGCGTATGTGTTCTACTTCACCAAAGTTGAGCGAACCGGCTTTCTTTTCGTCAAAGTACTTTTGAGTGAGTTTACCTTTCTTGATGTAGCCTTGCGCAATCAATTCTTCGTGGATTTCCACAGCCTGTTCGGTCGTAATTTTTATACTGCGCCCATCTTGTGTCTGTGCCTGTTGGTCGGTAAACAGCGAGGCTGTCACCACCACCGGACGATTGGCGCAGGCTTCAGCCATGTCGGTTTGCAGCTTCTTGGCAAAGTCGTCGTAACTCTCACTGGCAATAACGGTCAGGATATTGGTGTCGAACACATGGTCGCCCAATACGTCTGCATCCTGACGTTCGCCCTTATCGTTGACGCATAAGCGCATACCACGTCCCACCTCCTGACGTTTCTTGATTTCGTTGGAGGTGTCTTTCAACGTACATATTTGGAACACATTAGGATTGTCCCAACCCTCTTTCAAAGCCGAGTGTGAGAAAATAAAACGAACGGGGCAACTTTGGCTTAGCAGTCGCTCTTTATCCTTCATGATAAGGTCGAAACCGCGTTCCTCGTTTTCGCCTTCCTTATTTTTCGGCTCCACGCTCTTTCCCTTCTTATCGATAGAGAAGTAACCATCGTGAATCTTTTCGGGCGCATTCTTTGGGTCGGAGAGGAAACGGGTATAGGCGGCATCCGTAAAGGTAGACATAAACTCCTGCAAGGCACGCCCATATTCCTCTTCAAACATTTGGGCAAACTTGCCCTTTTCCACCGTGTCCTTATCATAGATGCGGTAGCTGTCCACATGGTCGATAAAGAAAAGTGAAAGCACCTTGATGCCGCGAGCGAAGAGCTGGCGTTCACGCTCCAAGTGGGCCTTGATGGTTTCCCGTATCTGATTGCGACGGAGAACATCCTCGTTCACACTGCCCACCACATCGCCGAGACGGAGCGTCAAGCCATTCAAGAAATGTACCGTTTGGGTCAATCCGTCAATACGCTCCACTTTGAAGTTGTCGGCATATTCTTGCAGACCTCCACTTTGTTCCTTGAGGTCGAAGCCTTCGCTGACCAAGCGAACAGTCTGGCGTGTGCCGTTAGCAGTCTTGACATCAAAGCCCAATCGTGCCTGTGGATTACCTTTACCAATCACGATTTCATCCAGATAGACATAACCATTTGTGGCAGTAGAACCTATCTGATGTACGCTGCGCACTTCAATCTTCTTGACCAATTTCTTGTTGTAAGCATCGATGGCATCAAGTCGAAATACAAGGTTATATATCTCACGGTGTGTAGCACTATAAAGCAGGGTGAAGAGAGGGTTGAAAAGTTTGATGCCCTTTCGGGTCGCATTGCCTTTGTCCGTACCCAACACACTTTGCGGTTCGTCTATAATCAGGATGGGGCGCGTCTTGGCCAAGATGTCAATCGGCTTTCGCGAACCGAACTCGTCACGACGCGAGAAGATGATACGGGCTGCGACATCACCGGCACGACCTTCTTTGTTCTTATCTTCGTTGAGCGAGACATTAAAAGCCTGCGTGTTGATTATCATGGCATGGATACCATTGTCCGAGGCAAAGGCATCAATCTTGGCAAGCTGCCTAGAGTTGTAGACGAAGTATTGCATGCGTTTGCCGTACTCTTCGGCAAAATGTTCCGCCATACTCTCAAAACTCTTATACACGCCTTCGCGGATGGCAATGTTGGGCACTACGATCACAAATTTCGACCAACCATAGCGGGCGTTCAGCTCGTACATGGTTTTGATGTAAGTATAAGTCTTACCCGTACCTGTTTCCATCTCGACGGTAAAGGTGCGTCCGTCACCTTCCAAATGCTCCACGGGTCTCAATCCTTCTGCCATTTGTACACCACGCACATTCTCGCAAATGCTTTCATTGTCAAGCACAAGGGGCAGGTTGCCGAAGCCGTCGAAGTCGAGCGCACCCAACTTATTCAAGAAGGTGCGGCTGCCGTCGTGTTTGGGTTGCCCCTGAAACACGTCGCTCACACATTTAGTAGCTTCCGCTTGAAAGCGTTGATGTTTATATCTGATCTTCATGGTTGTCTTCGTTATCAGTCAGAGGGGGCAGATAGTCGCTTGCCTTTGCAGGTGAAATCACTTTATAACCCAGTTTGTTTTCCAATTGGTTTCGGGCTGCTTTTGCCACACTACCGCCGTCTTTCGCTACTTTTTTCTGTTGGCTGAACCCTTTGGGATTACGCTGCTTGGAGAGTTCCGTAGCCGATGCTTCAGCAAGCATATTTAGTGCAATCTCCATATTGGTCATATTGTCGCGCAGACTTTCTTTTTTGAGACCTTTATAGTTGCGATATTGTTTTGTGGTCATTCCGCTCCATTCGCACGTGATAATGTCGGTGAGCGAGGCATATTGAAGTCCCTGCTCCACACCAGTACGAGCCCATTCGTCGGTTAGTTCTTTGCGTATCTCTATGCTTTTGATTCGTTGGTTTATCCAAGCATCCGAATATCCCAAACGCTTATAGTCTATGATGGCCTGGTCTATGCCCAATTCCGGGTCTTGCATCTGGTCTAACCGTTGGCTTGCAGCCCCGGCCATCCATTGTTTGAACGGTTCTGCCTTAGGCGAAGGTATTGATTGGATCAAACGGAATAGTTGCTCTGTGTCGGCTACATCCGTAAGACGCATTTTGCCATCGGCTGCTTGCATTTTCAAACTGTGACAACTTGTCACGGTTTCATTTCCCTCTGCCTTTAATCTTTGTTTCAACTTGCGCCAGTATGCCGCCGGGTCGGCACTAGCCGTGAGTACCGACACTACATCAATAATGGAAAAATACCATTTCTCCTGTTTGTCGTCCCAAACGGTACGGACTTTACGCTCTTCAAAAAGTTGTATGGCTTGTTTCTTTGTCATAACATCGTTGTTCAATCGTTCATTATAATATGTGAGACAAGTTTCATATATTTATATCACCCGAATATTATTAAACGCATCATTATCCGCCCAATCCAAGGCTTGCTTGAACTGCTCGTAAATGTTGATTTTCTGAGCATCTTCTTTGAAGCAGGCATCGCGGAAGAGTACACGCAAGGGGCTTTTGTCGGCCATCGCAGCTACTACCTTATCGGTAATGCCCGAAGAGAAACAGGCCACAAGGTCACCTTCGTTGACGGTATAAATGGTGCAGCCATCCACAGTTTCTGCCTGCAAGGGCAAATCCAAACGTACCCCCCATGCTAACATAGAACCATAGAGCAAATCGAGGTCGGTACGGTCGCTCTTAATATTGTTGGCAGAGAGATCGAGCTGGTCTTGTTTGGATTCCTTGGGTGAAAGTGATACGTTTTCGTAGTTGCTTTCGTCGAGGCGATAGACACGGAAGCCGGTGTCGAGATTTTGCGTAGTAAGCGGAGAGTCTGCTTTGATTTTTGCACCGGCACGACGGATACGCTCTTTAGCTATCTCAGGAATAGTGGCGTAGCCTGCGTTACGTGCTTCGCTATCTTCTGGCGTTTCCTCTGGAATCTGCACCATAATATATTTACGATGACCACCATCTTCGGAATTGAGTTGCATTACCGCTTGGGCTGTGGCAGAACTTCCAGAGAAGAAATCAAGAATAATATCATCTGATTTTGAAGAGAGCAAACAAAAAAGTTTAATGAGTTCTACTGGCTTTGGGGTTTCGAATACAGCAATACCGTCAAATAAATCTTTTAAATCATTTTTTGCTTTTTCATTTGTAGACGCATCCTTGGCGAACAATAAAGTTTCAGGTGTCAATCCGCGCTCTTTCGCATTTAAATATGTTTTTATGCGAGGAACGCCATTTCCATCCTTACCAAACCATATCCTATTATCTTTAATAGCTTCGTTCATTACGTCTTCAGTATACAACCAACATCTTCCACTTGGCAACTCATGTTTTTTACCATTGGGCGCAGTTAATGTATAAAACTGAGATTTCGTACCATGTCCACCTTGTGCATGTGCAGGGTCAGACTTCCATAATCCCCTTGGATCATTGTCCGGATTGCCATAATTACTCAAAGCTTTGTCATTCATTGGCAGAAGAGAAAGAGAACGTTTTTGTTCCTCAACCATTTTGGTATAGCACAGAATATAATCATGTCTTACTGACACCTCTTTACGATTTTCTCGATTTAGCCTTTTTTCCCAAATGAAATTTGCTACAAAATTATGTTCCCCAAATACTTCGTCACAAATATTTCTCAGGTTGCGCACTTCATTATCGTCTATTGAAATAAAGATAACGCCATCCTCCGTCAGCAGAGAACGAGCCACTAACAGGCGACTATAAATCATCGAGCACCAATCCGAATGAAACTTGCCATTCGTATCGGTATTCTTGCGGAAACGGTTACCCAATTCGTCCACATTGCCGGCTTCAAGATCCTCTTCTGCGACAGGGCGGGCAAAGTCATCGTGATACACAAAGTCGTTGCCCGTATTATAAGGAGGGTCGATGTAAATCATCTTCACCTTACTCATATACGAGCGTTGCAAGAGTTTGAGTACTTCAAGGTTGTCACCTTCGATATAGACATTCTTCGTGTTGTCCCAATCCACGGAATCTTCCGGCACAGGGCGTAATGTCTTATCGGTCGGTTTGGCAGCCTCCGCACGGGCGGCGTTCTTGCCTACCCATGTAAACTGGTACATCTCGCCGTCTCCATCCGTAGCATTGTCGCCAAGCAACCGACGAAGCACCTCGAAGTTTACCTTTCGGGAGATTTCACCCGTCTTATCATCACGTACTTCGGTAAATGCCGAAGGTACTATCTGATAGAGCGCATCTATGTTGAGCCTCGTTCCGTCTACGGAGTTCAAATCCAAATGTTTTAATATGTCAGCCATACATTTTGTTTCTTAACTGTTTTCCAATGTTTTTAAGTTCCTCATCCAGATTCGCTATATCACGCTTCAATGCACGGACTTCGTTGTTGAGTTCCATCTGTTTGGCAAACTGCCTTTCATTCCGTACACGCTTCTGCAAGGCTTCCGCTCCTCGTCGTTTACGGGCTATCTCATCTTGCAGAGCCAAAATTTGTTTCGTGTCCGCAGCATTGTTTGTTACAAAGCCGGAAATTTGACCTACAAAATCCTCATAGATATTGTCAAGCGTCAAACCAACCAACTCCAACTTTACATCAATCAATGGCATCCACTCCGTGCGGAAGGTCTTCAAAATGTTGAATCGGGTTTTGTCCGCATCCGCCCATTCTTTATAGTTGAGCAACAACCGGACACGGTTGGCATATTGCAACACAAACACCACATGGCGCGGCATCTGGCGGTCGATGGCAAGAAACGCATCATCCGGCATATCTTCCACTTTGAGTGTCACCCTGAGCACCACGATTTCATGCACCACTTTACCCGCATCCACATTCATTGTAGATGGAGCTAATTTATAGAGCCACTGTATGCGTTCCACATCTTCCACAAGCCGCATTTTCAAGCGGGTGTCCATCTCCAAATGCTTGTAAAAGGCTGTTTTGGGCACCAATCTGTTCACGTGCGTGGAGGCGGGAAAGTTAAGCATATTGTCCATTTTGTCTCATCTAATTACCCTCATTATTATGATGCCGTTCATACGAATCCCATAAAAAGCGCACGAGAGTTGTACTACTTCCAATCGCTAAACTAGCATGACGAGACTCAAGCCCTTTATATGAGCTAGACTTGCCATGTCCGCTACCATACAGATTTCTCAGTTCTGCAACGCCTTGGGCAATAGCTTTCAGATTACCAAGAATAGCCTTTATTGACTTAGCCCCTTTAATATCATCGGGGATATTTTTGGGCATAATATGGAAATGCTTGAAAGTTTCGTCAACAAGCCGAGGTACTTCCCAATCTTTATCTACAACACAACCTTCAAGTTCAAGTATTGTTTTACAACAGCTCTCGATCAACTCTTTAGCCTTACCAATTGCCTCTGTAGGATTCTCGTCCTTCAAATTGAGCATTAAATCAATTTGAGCCGATATATAATCACTGTTAAAATCCTCTTTCAAAGTTTCAACTGTAACTGTCATAACAATTGTACCACCGACCTTATCAAGTATACCACGACACTTCTTATAAGCAATAGCACGTTCTTTGCGATTTTCTTCATCATGTTCTTTCATTGGTGAAAGTTCGTAATATCTGATTAAATCACTAAGTAGCTTTATTTTATCTTCGTATTTTGCTTCGCTGATATACGCTATCAGAGATTTACCCTTTGAACGTCTATATGTTTCACAAAGTGGAATACCTATGCTTTTATAGGTAAAAGCGTCAAAATCAGCTGTACTAAAGTCCAAGACAAAACCACCTTCATTTAAGAAGTTGATTATAGTACCTATTTCTATATCTGATATTCTCATTTTTTCTTTATGATTAAGAATGTGATTAACTCAAAGTCATCCAAACCTTTAATTCCCCCCTGTAGAGCTGTCGTCTCACCTACGGAGAAAAGGCTTTCTATGTCCGTCTCTTCCTTGATGCTTACGATGCTGTCAACGGCTGCCTGAAGCAATGCATTGTACTTGGTCATGCGACGACCGTCTTGCGTTTCACGGTTGACCACAGCACAGAGCGCACGGTCATAGTCGCCGCAGTTCTTACACAGCGCACGCATGATGTCGAGCAGTTGTTTAGGATGCAGATGGTCGCAAATTACCTCTCCATCGTCTGCCAAATAGACCATATAGAACGGATGCAGTTGATTCTTGCGGTCGATATTAACGGCATTGTTGCGGTTCTTCAGCACAAACATCACGCCCGGCTTTGCCAATTCGGAGCCTGCCACCACAGCATTCAAGCCGAAAGGTGCATGTTCAATATCTGGATGTTCTCTGACATATTGCAGGAGGTCAAGCCGAAACTCGTTCAATCCCAAATCCATAATATTGATACCAGTATCCATATCCTCTATGTTCACCACTTCGTTCTGCAACTTCTTCAGTTGACCAAGACGATATTCCAAATCAGCTTCTTCACCCGTGGAAAGCGGATTGCCGGTACCTGCTGCGGTAAGAATGGTGGCTTTCATCCGGCTTTCTACACGTCCTTTGAGCTGAATATAGTCATCAAGTTCCATATCCGGCCAGTAATTGACAAGTTGGATTTGTTTGTTCCGGCTACCTATACGGTCGATACGCCCGAAACGTTGGATGATGCGCACGGGATTCCAATGAATGTCGTAATTGATGAGGTAGTCGCAATCTTGTAAATTTTGGCCTTCGCTGATACAATCAGTAGCAATAAGTACATCAATTTCATTCGTGGCACTGGGAAAGATAGCCGCACGGTCTTTTGACAACGGTGAAAAATAGGTCAGCACATTATTGAACGAAATGGGAAACTTCGGTAACGTACATTTACCCTCGGTAGATCCGGTAATAAGAGCCGTATCAAGTCCGCAGTTTTTTTTTATCTTCATGGATAACTGCTCATAGAGATAATTGGCTGTGTCGGCAAATGCCGTAAATATAAGCACTTTCTTGTTTTCTTTGTTTATCGGGTTACTAAACTTATGTTTCAAATCCTCGATAAGCATCTGTAACTTGCTGTCGTGTTCGGGCGTAATATCCTTCAGCATCAATAAGAGCAGGTCTAACCGTTCAAAATCGGCTTCGAGGTCACGTCGCCAACTCACATAGTCCATGTCAGCCAATGAAATCTTCGACTTTTTGGTAGCAAACGGGGCGGTGTCCTCTTCGGATAAATCCATATCATCAGTGAAAGAAGAAACATCAATGGTTGCACCAGAATGTTTCTTGTCGTATGCATCTATCAGTTCCATTGTCTGCCGAATGTACTCATGGATGCGGTTAAGCGTCAGTCGGAAAGAATTGACCGAACTTTCCAGACGTTTCAACAGGTTGGTGGCCATGAGTTTGCGCAAGCCTTTTTCACGGCCGTCAATAGACAAACCTTCACCATCGTAGTCGATACTGTAACCGCTACGGGCACAATCGAAGAGATAGAGCGATGGGGTGTATATGGAAAGATTCAGAGCATTGAGCTGCTCGGCAATATCCTTGAAATTGATGGCATCGCCCAAGTCCGTCAAACGCGGACGGCGAGACAAGGGAGCAAGCCGCTTAGGAAACTCGCCAATATCTCTCGTGTCGTAATACTTGATGATATGGCTACGACTACGTGCGATGGTCACGGCATCGAGCATCTGAAAAAAGTCAAACTGAAGACTTGACAGCAATCGTTCCGTAGTTCGTTCGCTTGGCTCCAACTTAGCCCAACGATTATAGGCAGTTTGAGCAGACTTGAATATGTCGTCGATGTTACGGTCAAGTTCGAGAGCTTCATTGATATTCTCCACACGCCCCTCGTATGCCAGTTGTAACTGGTTCTTCAAATCCCCGAACCGGTTGTTGACAGGAGTTGCTGAGAGCATGAGCACTTTCGTCTTCACACCCTGACGGATGACACGTCGCATCAACCGCTGATAACGGTTCTCCTTGTGACGGTCTGTTTCTACGAGAGTATCTAAATCCGCTTTATCCTCTTCGTCCACATTACCGCCATTGCGGAAATTGTGGCTCTCGTCAATCACAATCAAGTCATAGTTTCCCCAATTCACATGCTCCAAGTCGAGACCATTACTCAAACCACGGTCACGTGAAAGGTCGGAGTGAAAGAGGATGTCATACCTTAGCCGATCGGCAGCTACGGGGTTGTTCTTATAATTGGCACGGAAAGTCTGCCAATTGTCATTCAGCTTCTTAGGGCAAAGCACAAGCACCGACTTATTACGGTTTTCGTAATACTTGATTACCGCCAATGCCGTAAAGGTCTTACCCAAGCCTACAGAATCAGCAAGAATACAACCATTGTATTTTTCCAACTTGTTGATGATAGCCAACGCAGCATCACGTTGAAAGTTGTAGAGCTTATTCCAAATGACACTAGTCTTAAAGCCCGTGCGCTCATTGGGTAGCACATCCTCGCTGATGTCTTCCAAGAACTCGTTGAAGATATTATAAAGTGCGATGAAGTAAATGTATTCTGGAGCGTTTTCCTGATATACAGTGTCTATGTACTCCAATATACGCTTCGTTACATCTTCAAACTTCTCAACATTGTTCCACTGCTCATTGAAAATATCCAAGTAGGCACTTGCCGTTGGTGAAGGCAATACATTGACTACATTATATACATTAGCACCACGTTCGCAGCCCAATTGTGTGGTGGTAAACTCATTGAACGGGAGATAAACCTGTTGAGTTCCATTGTTGACGTGCATAAATCCACCCATCTGTTCTTGCGAAGCATTGGAACGGAACTGCACTTTCCTGCGAATCCAGTCGGCACATTCTTTGGCAATGGCTTTCTGTGACAACTGGTTGCGCAGACGAATTTCAAAGTCCGTACCATACAAATTGCGCTCTCGGTTAAGTTTAGGGATGAAAAACTCTCGTTTCTCTTTTTTTGATTTATCCTTGATGAAAGTAGGAGACGTGAATATGAAACGTAACTGCTCCACCTGCTCCAGTTCTTCTTTCAATGCTTCGTAGGCATAGATGGAGAATGAAGCCGCAGCAATAGACACACAAGCACCTTTGGATAACCGTTGTTTGAAATCATCCACTACACGCTCGCTGATGTTATTTATCAACTTGGGTTGTTCCATTCTCGTTTTTATTAGATATTACTCTTTGTAAATTCTTTAATATCTTTGTTCGTCACCCAATATATCTAATTTGACGTTTGCCATTTCCAAAGTTACTTAATTATTTTCATGCACCACAATCTTTAGACCTATTTCGATAATTATTTGCGTTTTTCATCTAGCAATAGAGGTTTACCGATTGATTTATAGTTTACTTTTCCGTTATAAAGCCTCTTATAGCAGGTAAAAACGGCCATACAATCTGCGCCAAACGATCTTCCGTCCTGCTGCAAACGATTTTTCAATCCGCTGAGAACGGTTTCCGGACGTGCCGACATCCATTTTACAGGTCTTATCGTGGCGAACATCGGGCAAAAAGGAGGTGCGAATGTTTTCCGGAGGGTGTTCTCCCCTCACCCACCTCCCACAAACAGTTTTTCTCCCGGAAGGGTTCGCATCCTTCAGACTGATTCTGTATCAAGAACTTAAAGTGAACTTTCTGACTTTATATCCTTCACCGGGATTTCACCGGAAAATGAGGAAACAGTATACTGTCTCCAATTTACAAATGTAAATCATCTGGTAATCAACGGGGTTACGGTGAAGGACTTGACAAAGGCTTTTTCATTTCGTATATTTGCAAATGAACCCTAAACATAACCACTATGGACTTCAAAAGAATTGCACATCATGCCGTAAGGCGGTGGAACGAAAAACGAAAGGCAGAAAAGGCTGCGGACACGCCACGCACAGCCGCACCGCAGGCCGGAAAGCTCCCGAAAGCCGCCAACCTCGAATCCGCCCTCGGCAGCTTCCTTGCCGGACGATACGGGTTCCGCTTCAACGTGCTCACCGGAGCCACGGAATTCCGCTGCCTGCCTGATAAGGAAAACGGCACCTTCCGGCCCGTCACGGAACGGGACCTGAACGCCATCTGCCTCGAAGCACACCGGCACGGCATCGACTGCTGGGACCGCGACGTGGCACGCATGGTGCACTCCGCAGACGTACCGGAATACCATCCCTTCCGGCAGTATTTCCAACGGCTACCGGCATGGGACGGGCGCTACCGGCTGCACAATCTGGCCGCCCGCGTGTCGGACAGTCCCCTGTGGATACAGGCCTTCCACCGGTGGATGCTCGGGTTGGCCGCGCAATGGGCCGGCCTTTCCGACGGGCTGCACGCACACAGCACCGCGCCACTGCTCGTCAGCGACGAACAGGGACTCGGGAAGTCCACCTTCTGCCGCGCCCTGCTGCCACCAGAGTTGCAGGCCTACTACACCGACAGCGTCGACCTCGCACGTCCCGACAAGGTGGAACGGCAGCTCACCGAGATGGGGCTGCTGAACCTGGACGAGTTCGACCGCATACCCGAGAAGAAGCACCCGCTCCTGAAGAACCTCATGCAGCTCTCCGCACTCAACCTGCGCAAGGCCTACCAAAGGCATGGCCAAGCCCTGCCGCGCATCGCCTCCTTCATCGGCACCTCCAACTCGCGCGAACTGCTTTCCGATCCTTCGGGAAGCCGCAGGTTCATCTGCGTGCTCGTGGAGCATCCCATCGACTGCACGGGCATCGACCATGCGCAAATCTACGCCCAACTGAAAGCGGAACTGGAAAACGGGGAACGCCATTGGTTCAGCCACGGGGAAGAAAACGCCCTGCGGTTGCACAACGCGGCTTTCTACCGCATCTGCCCGGCCAGGGAGGTGTTGCGCCGCTACTATCGTGCGGCTCAGCCGGGCGAGAAGGTACGCCCGCTTTCGCTGCCAGAGATATTCGCACGGCTGCGGAGACTTGAACCCGGGGCGATGGCAGGCGTGACGCTGCCGAAACTTGCCCAGGCCCTCGTGGCCGAAGGGGTGCAGAAAGTGCACACGCATTACGGCAACCGGTACAGAGTGGTGGAACGATAAAAAAATGGAAGATGCCCCACAAGCGACATCTTCCATATTCATTTTTGCGACTGGCAAACCGGTTTATTTCAATGCCGACAAGGCTGCGTCATAATCCGGCTCTTCCGTTATTTCCGGAACCAACTGGGCATATACCACCTTTCCGTTTTCGTCCACAACGATTACGGCCCGTGCCGCCAATCCGGCCAAGGGTCCGTCCACCATCATCAGCCCGTAATTCCCGGCAAAGTCCTTGCTGCGGAACAAAGATACGGGCTTCACGTTCTCAATGCCTTCGGTCGTACAAAAGCGTCCTTGTGCAAAAGGCAAATCCATGGACACGGCCAACACCTGCACATTCTCCAAATGAGCCACTTTCACATTGAACTTGCGCACAGACGTGGCGCATACGGAAGTGTCCAGACTTGGAAAAATATTCAATACCACGCGCTTGCCTTTAAGGCTGCCCAAAGACAATTCGCTCAAATCACCGGCCACAGCCGTAAAGTCGGGAGCCGCCTCTCCTTTTTGGGGCATCACCCCGTTGGTATGTACTGCTGTTCCTTTAAATGTCACGGTTTCAAACTGTTTCATAGTTCTCTTTTATTGTTTAGTATCCCGACGTGCAACAGGCACCTATCGGATAGCCCTAAGGCTATGTTACAAATATACACAAAAGATTTCCATTAAAACATTTCAGTCAGTTAATTATCCCTTTTTCAGGAATCTTTAACTGACTGAAACTATTTCATACTGATTACTGCATCTTCCATTCCTCTCCGCATCGGACCATCGGCAAAGCGATTTCTTCACGCGTGCTGTCTCTGAACAGCACTTCCAGAAAAACGCTGGCGACATCTCCAGAAACCGTATCTCCTAATGCCCGGACGGAAGCCAACCCGCCCCTACGTTCCTTCTCACGGGCGGCATACTGAGCCACAAGATCGACCATCTGGCTGCGATAGGAGTCCGTCATGCTGTCGCTATAAGCGATAGAGCGGACATAATCTTCATATTTTCCCTCTATCAAATAATTGTAATAGGTCTCGGCCGCCCGGCTTACCTCGCTTTTATCGCTTTTACCACACGAAACCCATAGGGAAAGTCCTAAAAAGGCCATCCATAGGGGAATGATTTTCCTCATTACTTCTGCCGCATAAAGATATTAATAGGAGTACCGCTGAAGTCCCAACGTTCGCGTATCTTGTTTTCCAGGAAACGACGGTAGGGTTCTTTCACATATTGCGGCAAATTGGCATAGAACACAAAAGAGGGAATTTGCGTATCCGGCAATTGCATGCAATACTTGATCTTGATGTATTTGCCTTTGATGGAAGGGGGCGGATAAGCCTCTATCAGCGGTAGCATCTCTTCATTCAACTTTGACGTAGGAACGCGTTTCTTCCGGTTCTGGTAAACCTCCTTGGCTGTCTCAAGCACCTTGAAAATGCGTTGTTTCGTCAAAGCGGAAGCAAATATAATCGGAAAATCATCGAACGGTGCCATGCGGTTGCGGATGGCATATTCATATTCGTTCATGACTACCGTGTTTTTTTCTTCTACCAAATCCCATTTATTGACCACCACAACCAAACTTTTGTTGTTCCGTTGTATCAATTGGAATATGTTCAAGTCCTGGGCTTCTATGCCACGCTCCGCATCCAGCATCAGAATGCAGACATCGGAATTCTCAATGGCCCGGATGGAACGCATGACGGAATAATATTCCAAATCTTCCGTCACCTTGTTCTTACGGCGGATACCAGCCGTATCGACCAAATAGAAATCAAACCCGAACTTAGTGTAACGGGTATAAATGGAATCCCGGGTAGTCCCGGCGATATCGGTCACGATGTTACGTTCCTCTCCGATGAACGCATTAATCAAACTGGACTTTCCGACATTCGGACGACCCACAACGGCAAAACGGGGGATATCCTCGTCCGTTTCGTCATCAATAGTTTTAGGGAATTTTGAGACAATCTGGTCCAACAATTCCCCCGTACCGCTTCCGGTTGCCGCCGAAATACAATAGGGGTCGCCCAACCCCAAAGCGTAAAACTCTGCGGCACTATATATCCATTCGTTCGTATCGGCCTTGTTGGCCACAAGGATAACCGGCTTTTTGGTACGCCGCAAGATATTGGCCACGGCTTCGTCCAAATCCGTCACACCGTTCCGGACATCCACCAAAAACAGCACCACATCGGCTTCTTCCGTCGCCAACGTCACTTGCTTGCGGATTTCTTCCTCAAATATATCATCCGAGTTCACCACCCAACCGCCGGTGTCTATCACGGAGAACTCACATCCTGTCCACTCCGACTTCCCATACTGGCGGTCGCGCGTCGTACCGGCTTCATCACTGACAATCGCATGACGTGTCTGGGTCAAACGATTAAAAAGAGTGGACTTACCCACATTCGGGCGTCCGACTATTGCCACTATATTTCCCATAATTTATCGAATTTCGGCTTCACAGCCTGATTATTAATCTAAATTATATCCAAAACTTTTCAAAGCCCGTTCCGAACTTCTCCAATCCTTATCCACCTTCACAAAAGTCTCCAGATAAATACTCTTACCGAAGAATTTCTCCAAAGACTTCCGGGCTTCTGTGGAAACTTTCTTTAATGCCACTCCCCGATGGCCTATGATGATACCCTTCTGCGACTCGCGTTCCACGTAAATAACGGCATTGATATGAATGGATTTCGCCGCTTCTTTGAACCGTTCCACTACGACTTCCACAGAATACGGAATCTCTTTATCGTAATATAACAGAATCTTTTCACGGATAATTTCAGTCACGAAAAAACGGGCCGGTTTATCGGTCCACTGGTCCTTGCCGAAATATGGAGGGGAATCCGGCAAAAGATCCTTGATGCGATTCAACACCGTATCTATGTTAAACTTGCACAAAGCTGAAATAGGTATGATTTCGGCCTTGGGCAGGACGGCATGCCAAGCTTCCACCTTAGAAGTCAGTTCCTGCTGGTTACTCACATCGATTTTATTGATAAGCACCAACACGGGAACATCCATCTTGGACACTTTCTCCAAGAAGTCTCCATTCTTATCGGGGGTCTCCACCATATCCGTCACGTACAACAGCACATCGGCGTCTTGCAAAGCTGATTCCGAGAAGTTCAACATAGACTCTTGCAACTTGTAATTGGGCTTCAAGACAACGGGGGTGTCGGAAAAAAAAATCTGCATGTCTTCCGTATTCAAAATAAGCATGATACGATGGCGCGTAGTCTGTGCCTTAAAAGTTGCAATAGAAATACGCTCTCCAACCAGAAGATTCATCAATGTGGACTTGCCGACATTCGGATTACCTACGATATTCACAAAACCTGCTTTATGCGCCATAATTGTTCCGTTTTTTCTTTGAATAAAAAGAACGCATCTATAAACGGATGCGTTCTTTTTTATGATGTTTCTTTTTTTGAAGGTTTCCCTTTTATCACTTATTTACCAGCTCCGTCATAGCCCCATTTCATATAAGCGGCTCCCCATGTGAATCCGGCACCGAAAGCGGTAAAAATCAAATTGTCTCCCTTCTTCAACTGCTGTTCGTAATCCCACAAAGCCAAAGGCAAAGTAGCTGCACTTGTATTACCGTAACGTTGGATGTTAAGCATTACTTTTTCCATCGGCAACTCCAAACGGTGTGCTACAGCCTCGATAATGCGTACATTAGCCTGATGGGGAATGACCCAAGCAATATTGTCCTTGGTCAATCCGTTACGTTCGGCCACCAAGGCCGAAGCGTCGCTCATGTTAGTGACGGCAAACTTAAACACCGTACGTCCTTCCTGATGGAGATAATGCAAGCGGTGGTCTATGGTAAAATACGAAGGAGGGCAAGCGGAACCGCCCGCTTTCATGCACAAGAACGGCAACCCCTTGCCATCCGTACGCAAATAGGAGTCCTTCCAACCCAAGTCTTCCGTAGTAGGTTCAACCAATACGGCAGCAGCTCCATCTCCAAAAATCGGACAAGTCGCACGGTCTGTATAATCGACCATTGAAGACATTTTGTCTGCACCGATAACAATAATCTTCTTATAACGGCCGCTCTGAATCAAAGCGGAAGCCGTATCCATGGCGAAAAGGAATCCGCTGCAAGCTGCCTGCAAGTCGTATGCAAAAGCATTCGCCAACCCCAACTTGCCAATGACAATAGAAGCCACAGAGGGGAAATGATAATCCGGAGTAGAAGTGGAAACAATCACGCAATCAATGTCTTCAGGATTTACTCCCGTTTTCTGCAATAACTGTTTCGCCGCCTTACGGGCCATATAGCTCGTACCCAAACCTTCTTCATTCAAGATACGCCTTTCCTTCACGCCGATACGAGTCATAATCCACTCATCGTTTGTATCAACCATCCGCGACAACTCGTCGTTGTTCAAGACATATTCCGGAACGTAACCGCCGATACCGGTGATTACCGCATTTATTTTTTCCATTCTTAATTCTGCTTTCTAAAAAAAGTAGCCGGAGAACACGGATGCTCTCTGGCTATATCTTCCTCACTGACGATTAAACAGCTGCTTCTTTCACGATAGCCACCTTACCTCTGTAATAGCCACAAGTGGGGCACACAGTGTGATAAATGTGGAATGCACCGCAATTCGGGCAAACTGCCAATGTAGGCGCTACGGCCTTATCATGAGTTCTTCTCTTACGGGTTCTCGTTTTTGACTGTCTTCTTTTAGGATGTGCCATTTTCTTAAGTATTTAATTATTATCCAATATTTTTTTCAATTTATCCCAACGCGAATCTACCGGTTTGCCACTTTCTTCATCCGCGCCTTTCTCGTCCTCGGAACCATCTGGGTTCTCAGACGAAGTCACCAAATGTGCCGCCAATGCCTCCATCATTTCCACATTGCAATGTCCAGGTTCATGCACGTGTGTGAGCGGAACTTCTAGCACAATAAATTCGTAAATAATCCATGCGACATTCAATATGGCATCTTCGTATGGTAGTATCATCATATCCCCTTCGTCCGCATACTCATCCCCTAACTTTACGGTAAGCATACGTTCCGTCTCTATCTCCACGTCCATATCGTCAAGACACCGGTCGCACGGCACATGTACCGTTCCTTTAATATGAAAGGTAAAAACATAAGCTCCCCCGCTTTCTCTTATCTTCAGGTCTGCGTCTGCCTTACCCCTCTTCACTAAAGTCCCTTCCACAGCTTCAAAGAATGCATCATTCAATGCAAACTGATATTCAGCGACATCAGTCCGCATGTTCTTCAAATCAATCTTATAACTGTCAAGTACATCCATTTGGGTTGCAAATTTACAAAAAATAAGCGATGGCACACAATAGAAAGCACAAAAAACGCTCTTTTTAATACTTTTTCAACTCCACTCTAAAGGTTGTCCCCACACCGACTTCCGAACGTTTCACAAAAATTCGTCCTTTGTGATATTCTTCCACTATACGTTTGGCTAAGGATAAACCCAACCCCCAACCTCTTTTCTTGGTCGTAAAACCGGGACTAAAGACCGTCTGGAAATGATTTTTC
>ENA-UEPN01000766-UEPN01000766.1-human-gut-metagenome-genome-assembly--contig:-NODE-766-length-20228-cov-4.977520_pt1 | contig 20228 bp, 10 predicted proteins | sample MGYA00242897_ERZ507910 | MGnify/ENA primary metagenome ERZ507910 (study PRJEB26167, sample SAMN06115525) | human gut metagenome | host: Homo sapiens | place: China:Jiangxi | collected 2015-08-20...
GGTGTAAGAGGGGGCAACATGGGGATGTCCGGCAACTAAAGTGCCTTGCCGAGCAATGAAAACCACCCGGTTTTACCGATTTTACAGCCGTTTTTGCATAAAATAATCGAGTGATTTGTTGCGTATTTTGTCATGGTTGCAATATTTATACTTGAAACGTAAGCTGAATGTCCTGTTTCCATACCTTAATCTTATAACAGGGAATATTCATTTTTCAAGCAGGATGATCATACCACTTCTCCCCATAATTTCGCATTGTTCCAAGTTGTTCAGCCGGCTACCCCATTGTATGTCCCTTATTTCCGGCAATGAAATCGTAGCTGGGTGGAAACCTAATGCTTTCTCATCGATGGATATTTTTGCCTTTTGTGGTAGATCCGTCCAATTGGCTATCACGAGAAGAGCTTTATTTTCATTCGTATAAACGGTTGCAAGGAGATTTGCATTGTCCGTTTTAACAGGGTTGTTTTCATCCCAATAGCCATGCATGGTTGCTTTATCCATTCCGAACGAATCCCACAATTGCCAGAGTGGGACAGGATTACCGCTCCAGGGTAAACGGGGAAGCATTCCAAATACCATACCCCGAAAAGGATTGCGTGCGTCCAGTGTCTCGCTTAACAAGCCAAACGGAATACCAGACATTTCCACCAACCAGAAGTCTACCGAGTTGTCAGCTTTGAAACCTTCGCCAATCCAAGTGCGATCGATGTAAGGGAGAAGCTCTGTATAAAGATGCAGGGAGTTGGCATAACCTGCCCACTGGTTCATGTGGTTCCAAGAGTGAATGTCGATCAGGCGTCGCTTGCCGTCTGCATCGAGGATGCGTCGAGCACGTTGCAGCGTTTTACGGTCAAGAGCACTATCGTCAATATAAATGCCGTCGACTCCCAAGTTTTTCACCATCCAATCCAGTCCGGCCAGATAATAGTTGTTCCAACGGGAATCGGGAGTCGTTATAACGGAGATGTCCATATCACCTGCATATTTTCCCTCTTCGAAAGCGTTATACCAAGCAGGGATGAAATGCGTGGCAAGGTTCTTGTTCAACCACTCGTTCGGTCCGTTACGATGAATTAATGTACGCGTATCCTTTCCGGGACCGTCATGGATCACTTCTCCGCCCAAACTACGCAAAGCCCATAGTTCGGGGATTTTCACGGTCAGTTCCCGTGTCGTGTAATATAAACGGACACCGAGATTCTTACTATGAGCTTCAGAGATGAAACGTTTCAGATCGGCGACTGATTCGTCATAATATGGATAGTTGATAAAAGGATAAATATCTTTCTTATGATGGACATTGATCAAGTTTGCTCCGGCTTTCAAAGCTGCCGGAATATAACCAGCACTTACGTCGCTGTTCGAGTGGTAGAAACGTTCTGTTGCCTGTGATTTCAAGTCAATCGGTTTAACAGGGGTGATTTGCATATCGAAATTGTAGTGCAGGATTTCGTTTTTGCGTGAACAGCGTTCGCCACTGTAAACGATCATTCGTGTTTCACCATCTTCTTCCGGCTGGATGCGGATACCACCTTTGTTGTTGTTTCCCCAGGAAACAGGCAGGTTCAGTTTACCAAGTGCGTAATAGATATTGACTAACGGACGCACAAAATTCTCATCCATGAAATGAAGGTTAAGGCCGGCGTTGACATTTCCCATCCAGATTTTGTCCTGTTGTTTATCGGTGTCCCATTTCCATGATATCAGCGTGTCTGGACGAAATCCGCCTTTGTGCCCCAATCCCATCATATATTTGGATGCATAAGTCGTGTAAGGGACTTCCAAACGTATATCTTTGATTTCGATATCTTGTTTCGGTTTGACTTGAAGACGGATATTACTAATACCGTCGAACCCGAAAGTTCCCTGACATACTACATTGAAGTTTTGGCTCTTTAGTATCGTTTCCCAACTAATGGAAGCGTTATTACGGTTGGTGATACGGAGACTTCCTGGCTTCAAGGTTTCCTGCCCATTGAAAGTTTCGATAATAAATGCCATTTCCTTTGCCAGTACGGCATTTGAGATAGAATCACTGAGTCTGTTATTGGCATCATAACAAGTGGTTATCCTGCAAGGTAGCCCGCTCGAAGAAAGTTCAATTTCGCCGCCCAACCAGGAAAGAGTTTTCTTCCGGATAGTTACAGGTGTATAAGGTGCAGTCGGTTCATCGGCATTTCCCAGTGTGGAGTTGAGCCAGCGCAAACGGGTTTTCCGCCAACCTTCGTTATCGCCATGATTGGCAATCGGTGAGCCGGACACGTTTAGCTCAATTGCTATTTCGACAGGTTGGGAGCTTCCTTCCTTCACAAAAGCTTTTCCTTTATATATCCCTTTGGCTGATGCAGGGATGTCCATCCCGATCCAGAGTGCCTGTACATATCCTTTAGGGATACAGACGGTTTTCCGGAATGTTTGTCCGTCGGTATCGGTGCCTTCCTGGTTGAAACATTGGAATGAGGTGGATTTTATTTTATTTCCATCGGCATTTACCAAGTCGGAGAATGAAACGGAGACACCTTTCAACTCTTTGAAAGGTGTGAAAACACCGATTTGCCACGTATAGAATTCACCAGGTTGACAGCCTCCTTTCAATTGTAGCCAAGTGTCGAAAACGCGTTCCGTCCAACGGGCCGGAATGATTTGATCAAGACGGATATCATGCATCCGATCTTCAGCAAAACAAAAATAGCCTGCTGCCGGTTTCTGTGTCAGCAATTTTTGTAGAGCCGTATCCGAGGTAGCCTGTCGCATTTCGGAGTCCTGTTCATTAACAGTTCCGGTACGCTTCAAGTCGTCGAAAGCATTCGTGATTGTCTCCTGAGCTTTCAAGTCAACATTACTCCAGGCAAGGAGCAATACAACGACTGTTAGGAATGTTTTCTTCATATTTGTTTGTTTTTTATTCTATTATATACCAATTATAACCTTTTGCCGGAATCCTTATTCTCAATAGAATCGTATAATCGCGCGACAAAGTATGGAGAACCCCTTCTTTGCCTTGCTCTTTTACAACCGCCTCCGTGGTCAATCCTGTATAGTAGAGAGGTAGTTTGACGGTACGCTCCATCGGCTCGTCGGTAGGGTTATAGACCATGACAAAACCTTTCTCTTTTTTACCGGGAGCGACATGCATGATTCCGTCCCAATCTTTACCGTCAGGACGGCGTAAGTGGATCACTTCGCTGTTTAGAATATAACGATATCGTTTATACCAGCCGATGATTTCTTTTACCGTCTGTTTTGTCTCCTCGGTATCATAAAGCCGATGTCCCCGGTAACAAGCCTGTACACCGGTTCCATAGTTTTGCATCATGTGTGCCCGATAGTCGGCAAGATGTTCGCTGAGCGGTTCCAATGTAGCGGCTGCTCCGCCACCATGATACTGGGTGAGAGGCACAAAAGTCCAACACATACTCGGAAGCCGTTCCCAAAGACCGTCATACATGACTTGTCTGCCCAGAACCAACTGACGTTCACGCGGTAAAGACCAGTTGACTTCACGATAACCGATTCCGACTTTATTGCCTCCGTTCAGCAGATAGCCATAATCCGGGATATTCATATAGATACCATTTTCACACATCCATTGGTATAGGTTCTCAATTTGTTTACGTTGTTTCCATTGGGAATCTTTCAGCCCTTCGTGGTGAGCGTGAACGGTTGAAGCACAAACATTCCCCGGATAGGAACCGTCGTTTTCAAACACGGTCATACCTGTCTTTTCGAAAAACTGTTTGATCTTTCGGAAATAGTCATAGCCCCAATCACTGCAAAGACAGGGAGAACTGCCGAAAATCATTCCGCCTCTCTTACCTGTTTCGGGATTTATCACATCCACATCATCGCTGATCCAACGACTCGATAGCAGCGAATATCCCCCCAACTCGATACCGCGGGAGTCGGCATAGTCGCGCAATTCCTTAAACTTGGCATAGTTGGCCGGTGATTCGTCTTCCATGTTAAGGCCAGAGCCAAAGCTAATGATCAGCATTTCGTAGCCGGTATCAGCACATTGATCTATTGCCTGCTTTACGATCTTAGGATCACTGGATGTACAATGCATGAAGATCGGGTTTTCGGTTGTCCAGGGAGCAATCGTCCGGTACATCCGTTTGACAAATAGCCCTTTTCGGTCTCTGTCTTCGCTATCGAAAGGCATCAGCCAAGTATGGAAACTGGAAAAAGAACCGCCATTGCAGATTCGCTCGTCCGGTCCCATTGGCAGTTTGACCTCTAACAGGCAAGGAGTCAGCAGTGGATAATTACACTGCGAAGTGTAGCGCGGATCGGGATTCCAGTGCTCGGTCTTGTCGGCAATCTTTTCGATGAAACCCAGAAAACCCCAATCGCTTTCGACATGGATATTGGGTTTGCGGAACATTTCCGGACTCTTGGCTTCCACCGGAGACTCTGGCTCGGCCATAGCTAACTGTTCTAGGACGAAAGAATCGAGATTGATATCCGCACCTGTCCGGTTTTCAATCTCAAACCATTTGGAAATACAAGGCAGACCGTCATAAAGGGCGTAATGTAGTTTGACTTTTACGCCTTTCAGTTCGTCCGGCCCTTCTAATAGAAAGGTCAGCTGTTTGCCGGACGGGTTCCGTTTTTTTTCCAATGCCCATCGTCTACTTTTCCAGTTAATACGCGGGGTGATTTCTGAAATCCGAAAATCGATGACACGGAACGAATTGGCAAAAGGCTCCATCCGGTCGAGCCATTTGTACTGGGTGTAACCAAATTCGGGTTGACCGTCCAAGCCACCCAGCGAATAGTTTTTGCCATCAAGCGTCAAAATCCCTTCATTGCTCACGGCACGCAGCATATTCTCTCCGGTCATCAGATTTTGGATATCGACTGTCGCCAGGTTTGGAAAAATACGGAATACGCGACTGACTAGTCCATTGCTCAATACGATATCTTTTCCTTGGTTTGCCTGATAAACCTTTGCTTTGGCTTCCTGGTTACAGATCAGCCAATCGTAACTAGGTGACGGCAAGGGCAGGCAGACTGTTTCGAGTTGTCCGATTTTCTGTTGCAGGGATCGTTCCACTTCTTTAGACATGGAGGCAATCTCTCCTTGGTATTCGGGAGCGACCAGAGACGGTCGAATTTCGAAATAGGTAATGACGGCCTCCAACCAATCAGCATGATCACCGCTAAGTCCATCATTTGCACTTTCTGCTTCCAGTTCCAGGATCTTGATTCCTTCGACGGGAAGAGAGATTGCTCTGGCTGTCTCGCCTCCACGCATGATCCCGCTGTTATACAGTTCTTTCCCGTCTCCGGTGATTTTGAAGACTACACTTCCCTTTTCCACTTCCCCGTTTCCTTTTCCCGTACCGACATATTGTTTGCGGCCGTTTGTCTGGTCGTAAAAGAGCATCGTCCCGTCGGTCAAGGGAATCTTGACAAGATGGCTGTCCTTGTAATTAACCGACTGATCATTGATACCGATCTTGCATGTGAAAAGGGATGATTTTCCCTGAAGTGAAATCTTTATTTTGCTGTTTGCCTGTACACCGATACCATCCGTAAAAAACGTACCAGCTACCCGTAAAGGTTCACCTGTGACTGCTTTGCCGGGTAGTGGAGTTCCGTAGGACTGATAGATGGAGGAGAGGTTCATCTCCGATAGTTTTATCTTGCTTGTCTGTGCCGTCAGACAGGGAGTCACACAGCAGAAACAAGCAAGAAGGAATTGTCTTATTGTCATAATATAATCTTTTTGAGGAGTTATTCACCCAAATTCTCAAAGATGTTACCTTCATGAATCTCATCTGCCTCGATTTCATCCTTATAATACTCGGTAGCAAGACGAGCATACTTTTTATACAGGCGGGTAGCGGTTTCCACCTCGTCTCCTTGTGTGATAGGGGTACGGACTTTATCCGGAGTGGAAACAAATTGAAGTTCCCAGTCTCCTAAAGTGCTGTAGAAATCATTGGCACGGAAAGACTCACGGCCGTGCGTTTGCGGTAAATCTTTTTCGCTGTAATTTGTCCCAGCATCGAGATGATCCTGAAGCATAGCGTAGAACTTTTCCCAACGTTTCAGATAATATCCGTCTATCAAACCTGTCCATTCCCGCCATGAGTAGTCGAAGATAAGCGGATCGCCATCGGCCCCCCACACTGTTACAAGCGCGGTTGCGTCTTTTTCAAATAGATCTTTTTCTTCGCTATTATCCCCCCAGCTACGAGCCTGCGTCAACCATTTGTCAAAGTTGAATTCCGGACGCGTACGCAACAGTTCATCGGCATCGCGCAACATTTCGAGAAAACGGTTGCTATGCAGGGCGAATGCTTCTTTGTCTTTTTTACGGAACGCCTTTGCCGCCTGTTTATGGATAACCTGTCCGAGGTTAGACATCAGCTGGCGCTGGATATCGACAATATCAAAACGATAAGGATCGGAGTCTTCCAATCGGGCGGCATCTTTTAGTAACAAGCCTTCGGCCTGGACTACCGACAGAGGAGAGTAGGGTATCCCCAGGCCGGCATTCGGGCCGGATTTTTTTACGTTCACAGCTGGACGGGCGGCGATGATGGAACTGCGTTCTGTCCCGTTTGTTCCGGGGCGATAGGGCCCTTCTAACAGATGCAACCAAGCCTGATGCGCGTTTTCGGACGGTTTTCCGTAGCGACGGTCTGCGTAACGGCAGAGCCATTCTTCGATATTGACTTCATCTTTATGGAGAGGCATTTCAAAAGCCAGATCATAATATACCGGATTTTGCTCGATAGACTCCATAAAGAGACCGGAACCACAAACATTCGGATTCTTTTTCACCGCATTTACATATTGGTTGGAAGCAAGCAGACGCAAATCTCCGTGCAGGTTGATACGTCCCCCGAAGTTATGCAGATTCCCGGCAACAAGCGGATACCCCCAGCAAGTATTTTCCTGCTGGCTTTTGGCCCCGTTCAAGTCCAAGATCAGCAGATTCTCTTTCGGAACAGCTTTCACGATCGGTTCGCGAAGACTCCATGCTTGCATGGCCCAAATCGAATTCGGATCAAAATCGTTGAAAAGTTTATGGATAGCGTTACCAACGGCACGCAGATATTCCGGTGTATCGACAGGCGGCTGGCTTTCGTGAAACGGATCGGCCGCATAAACACCGTGCGCTCCGTAGAGTTTCTTTTCTTCTTCCAGGAAGTCACGTCCGATCACTGTGAATAAAGAATCAGTCGGGTCCAACTGTGCAGCCCCGGTAAAACCGCACCAGGAAGGCTGCAACTGTATCTTGGCATCCGGGTATTTTTCTTTCAGTTCACGCGGAACATAGCCGGAGAATCCTTGTTGAATGGGTTGCATCCCCAATTCCAACTCCCGGTCGATAATCTGTTTTCCCAAAACGATATGCTTGTCAATCCAAGATTTGGGGAGTGGCCCTCCATAGCTTTGCAAGTTCTGCATCCATTGCCATGCGAAATGTCCCGGACCGGCCAGAAACTGGCGAGCCTCTTCATCTGTAAACTTATGTTTGAGTAGGGTATTGTACCAAACAGCTTCCAGCCCGACAACAGACAAAGGCATATTAATCGAGTTCATTGCCATAAAGTCAAGTTCTCGCTGCCAGCGTTCCCAATCCCACCAGGCAGCCGAGTAACTGACCGTACAATAATTCATATAGACACGGTATTTGCCGTTGATCGTGTTTTTAACGGGGGCGGGCATGGGCAATTGCTTCGGCAGGTCCAGTTGATTGCCGAACCAGGAAACATGTGCATTACAAGTGTATTTCAAATATTGGTTGAACGCCGTCGCCAGTGAGATCGTGTTATTTCCACGCAGTACGACTTTGCCGTTGTCGGACGTGATCTCGTATGCATCCATTCCGTCGATTGGTTCCATTAATTCCAGTTTGAATTGTTCCCCGTATCCAGGAGTCACACGTTCGATCAAGTCGTAGGCCGCTTGTATCCGCGGGTCATTTTTACATCCTGTACACACTAGGATGAAAGTAAGCAGTAGTAATTTAAGTTTCATTCTGTTTGTTGAATTATGTTATTCGATGATGTACCAATTATAGCCTTTTGCCGGAATCCGTATCTTCAACAAGATGGAATAATTGCGGGCGAGCGAGTACTCCTTCCCATTTTTGTCCTGTTCTTTTACGATTGCCTTATTTGTCAGTCCCGTATAATATAAAGGGACTTCGATTTCTCTCTCTATCGCGATATCCAACGGATTATAAACGGAAATGAAGGCTTTCCGCTTCGATTGCGGGTTGACATGCATGATGCCATCCCAATCCTGTCCGTCCGGACGTCTCAAATGGATAATGTCCGAATCCAATATTTGGCGGTACTGCTTGTAGAAAGCAACCCATTGGGTCACCAGTTTCCGGGTTTGTTCCGTGTCATAGAGGCGGGGACCACGATAGCAAGCTTGCACACCGGCACCGAACAGGTTACGCAGCCTTGTCTCATAATGAGACAAGTGTTCGTTCAACGGTTCAATAGTGGCAGCCGCTCCACCACCGTGATATTGGGTGAGGGGAACGAACATAAAGCCCATGCTGGGTGTTTTCTGCCAGGTACCATCGTAGATATTCTGCCGTTCGATAATTTCTTGGTAGGACCTTGGCAGGGACCAGTTGGTTTCAACATACCCCATCGGAGTTTTGTTGGAACCCATCAGAAAATACCAATCCGGGACATTCAGATAGATACCTTTTGCCCGGCACCACTGATAGAACGAGCTGATCCTATTCCACTGTTTCCACTGCGAATCCAGATATCCTTTGTGCCCACTGTGGACAGTAGAGGAACAGGGATCGCCGGGATAGGAACCGTCGTTCTCGAAAACATTCATACCGGTCGTATGGAAGAAGTTCTTCAGACGCTTGAAATAATCACTACCCCAATCTGAAGCGATACAAGGAGAAAGCCCGAAACGACTGCCTTCTTCGCGTGTCTTTGCCGGATAGCCCGTATGATGGCTAATCGCCGCATCTTTCGGTTTGGCACCACGGCTTGCTAACAACGAATAGCCCCCGATGGCAATGCCTTTGTCAGCAGCATAGCTATTCAAAGCTTTCATGCGTTGGAGATAAGATACCGAATCGTTTTCGATCTGGAAACCGCTACCGAAGGTCATGATTACCATTTCGAAGCCGACAGCCGCACATTGGTCGATTGCCTGTTTGACAGCCTGGTCACTTGATTCCCTTACGTGCATAAAGATCGGATTCTCCTGTGTCCAGGGAGCCATCATGCGCCAGAATCGACACTCGGCAAGTCCTCGTCTTTCCTGGTCTGTCGCATCGCGGAGCATTTCGAAGGCACGGCAGGAGGTAAAACTTTCTCCCGGTGCAATCTCTTCAGCCGGTCCTAACAGAGGTGTTACTTCCAACCGTGCCGGCTTATATTGGCCGTAATAGCGGATACCGGTAAACTCGTATTCCGGATGATCGAATACCCAACGGACGGCGGGATTGTCTTTCATTGCTTCCATATCTCCACCCATCGCATAATCCGTAACGACGAACAATTGGGTGAAACGGTCGATATAGTCACGCGGAGCATCCGTCTGTACTGGTCTTTTGCGGTAATCTTCCGTATAGTATCCCGTTTTTTGTGCCATCATGCGCACCTCATGGGGCTCACCATAGTGGACTTTCGGGGCAGTCTCAACCAACGCAAGAACTTCTGATTTGAATGAATCCAGTGTAACAGCCTTTTGTCCGTTGTTTTCGATCTCGATCCATTTAGACAGGATCGGAGCTCCATCATATAGTTCATAAACGATACGGATGGTTAACCCTTTGCATTCGTCTACAATTTTTCGGGGAGCCCTATAAGTGAAGGTGATGCGTTTGCCGGGCGCAGGCCACGGATATCGATTGCTAATCCAGGCCTCGTTCGGTTTCCAAGGAAAGCGTTCTTTTGTTTCGCTAACCGTATAACCAGCCAAGACAAATGCCGAATCGCACAGTTGCATGCCGGACAGGAAATCTTTTGTCAGGAAATTATGGACAGGCTGCCCTTCCAAACCTCCGACTGGATACTCTTTTCCATTGATGACAAGCACGGCTTCCGGTCGCACGGCACGCAATTCGTTTTGTCCCGTCATCAGATTATCCAGTGCGATTGTCGCACCGTTGGGTGTTAGTGAAAAGGAACGACGAAGAAGACCGTTTGTCAATTCAATTTGTTTCTTATCCGATGAAAGATTGACCTCCGTCTTATACGGGCTTCCGTCGATCAGCCAATCCTTGTTTTCGGCAAAGAGCGATTGCTGTAACAGGATACAGCAAAAAGTAAGAATTGTGTTTTTCATGTGTGACTATTATTTTTTACTGATGTCCTATAGACGAACAAAAAAAGCGTTACCCTATGGCAAGCAACACTTTTTTGTTATCTCACTATTTTCAGGCCCCTCAAATCACTGCCAGAGACATTCTGGAAGACGCTGAGTCCGAATTCCGGGATTACGGCCAGCACATGGTCGAATACGTCGGATTGAATGCCTTCGTAAGGAACCCAGTCTTTCACGGAGGAGAAGAAATAAAGTTCGATCGGAATACCGGTTTCTGTCGGTTGCAACTGGCGGACCATGCAAGTCAGTTCCTTACTGACCTCCGGGAGGCTTTTCAGATAATTGACCAGGTAGGCGCGAAACACACCTATATTCGTTTGCCGACGGCCGTTTACGCGGATGGAATCATCGATCCGGTGCGCCTCGTTATAGGCGTTCAGTTCTTTTTCTTTCTCGTCGATATAGTCTGTCAGCAAGGAGATTTTGCGGAATTTGGCTAACATCTCAGGCGTACAGAAACTCACGCTGTTCATATCGATATTGATGGAGCGCTTGATCCGCCGTCCGGGAGATTCTGACATCCCACGCCAGTTCTGGAAAGCATCGCTCACTAAGGCATAAGGGGGAATCGTCGTGATCGTATTGTCGAAGTTCTTGACTTTGACTGCGTTCAGCGTGACTTCGATAACCGTCCCGTTCGCCCCATATTTCTCCATCGTGATCCAGTCGCCCGGACGCAGCATATCGTTGGCGGAAAGCTGTATGCCGGCTACGAATCCTAAGAGCGTATCCTTAAACACCAGCATCAGGATAGCGGCGGAAGCGCCCAGTCCGGCGAACAGCGTCGTTGGTGATTTGCCGATCAGAATGCTGATGATCAGTATAAAACCAATAAAAAAAACGGCTACCTGCAATAGTTGGATGAAACCTTTCAGCGGCTTGTTCTTGAGTGATTCCTTCCGGTTATATATTTCATGCACGACGTTCAGGGAGGCACTAATGAAACGAAGTGAAACGGCAATGATGTAGATCTTGCATATCATTTGCAGGATTCCCAATATCTTGGGCGTCTCATCAACCGGGAAAGCCAGTGGCAACAGCACATACACCAGGATGGCAGGGATCATGTGCATCAGCTTGTTGATAATCTTGCGCTCAACGATCAAGTCGTCCCATTGGTTGCGGGTTCTCTTCGCAAGCCGTTTGAACATATTCAGAAAAATATAGCGGCAAGCATAGTCGATGCCGACCGTTACGGCAATGATCAGCAGCAGGACGATCGTATTGTCCAGTTCATTTGCCGAACTGCTGATAATCCCCCATTCTATCAAATGATTGTTAATCCATTCTTGTATTGCGTGCATATCTTTAAATGATTAGTTAAGTATACTTGTGATAACCTTGAATTTGTATACAAAACTAACTAATAAAAATACAATATTCCCCATAAAAAGCGATAAAAAGGTCATTTTTTGAGATACAGCCGATTACCAAATAAAAATATTACCCCTGTGGGAAAATCAATTTTCAAGCCCATGTGTTTCGGTTTGGACCAATGGGTATTTTCACAAATTTGGCAATAAAGTCTGTTTTTTCATTATCCTTACTCCGAATATTGGTAAACCTTTAATTCGAACTTGGGAACCATTGCGAAGAAATGGTCGAAGATGTCCGACTGGATACGTTCGTATTCCTTCCATATTTTATTGCGGGAGAAGAAATAGATCTGGATAGGTACGCCATATTCAGTCGATTGCAACTGGCTGATGATTAAATCGAGATCGGTGTTGACGACCGGAAGGCTTGTCAGGTATTTCTCCACATAGACACGGAACATTTGCGAATTGGTAGGTGTCACGCCTTCGTCCGGCTTGTAGTCGGCAAGCAAAGGGATTTCCTTGCGGAATGTGTTGAGCATGTCCGGAGTACAGAACTTGATGGTATTGAGGTCGAGAAAAATGGACTTCATCACACGGCGGCCTCCCGATTCGACCATGCCCCGCCAGTTCTGGAACGAAGCGCTTACCAACGTATAAGGCGGGATGGTGGAAATGGTATTATCGAAATTCTGAATCTTGACTGTGTTCAGCGTAATTTCCTGTACGATACCGTTCGCGTTTGAACCAGGAACCGTGATCCAGTCGCCCGGCCGAAGCATATCGTTGGCGGAAAGCTGTATGCCCGCCACGAATCCTAAAATCGTATCCTTGAATACCAACATCAGGATTGCTGCCGAAGCACCCAATCCTGCAAACAGGCTGGCTGGCGATTTCCCGATCAAGATGGCTATAATGACGATCCCGCCGATAAAGAACAGTAAGACCTGAAGCACCTGCATGAATCCTTTAATCGGACGGTTCTTGTTCCCCTGCCGCATGTTATACATATCGAGGAACACTAAAATAAAACCATTTATCGCCAATAACAAAGCGAACACGATATACACAGCACATATTTTCTGAGACAAAAGCAACAAACCTTTCCCGTATAAACGCCAGAGTCAACAAGGCATAGACCAAGATACCCGGTATTGTGTGGACCAAGTGGTGGACAACTTTACGTTTGAGAAGCAACGAATCCCATTGATAATGTGTATGCTGCGCTAGCTTTTTCATGCTGCCGACAAAGATCGCTTGGCATAGGTAATCCAACCCGATCGCCAGTATGACTAGCAATGCTGCAATGATCATTTCGTCGAAAGTATTTGCAATTTTAGGGTCTACGCCCCAACCGATCAGGATGCCGTTCATCCAACTGCCTAGATTTATCATATCGTATTTGCTTTTTATTGAATAACAATTAAATATTCGTTTGGTTTATCGCACGAATCGTAAATATCTGATTAATTCATTATCTTTGCCTGTAATATTACAATTCTGTGGCATGACCGTGAAATTAAAAGTAGTGATGATGGTATTCGCATGTTGTTCTTATCAATCGCAAGCAGAGGACTTGAACGCTCTCAAAGTAAAAGAATATAGACTGGAAAACGGACTGACTGTTTGGCTGAACGAAGATCATAGTCAACCGAAAGTTTTCGGCGCCGTTGTCGTGAAAGCAGGAGCAAAAGATTGTCCGGATACAGGTATCGCTCACTATTTCGAGCATATGATGTTTAAGGGAACAGACCGCATCGGAACGCTTGATTACGAGTCGGAGAAAGTCTTGCTGGATTCCATTGCCATGAAATATGACGAACTGGCCATGACGGAGGATACCGCGGCACGTGCTCGTCTGCAAAAGGAAATCAACGAACTGAGCATCCGCTCTTCCGAATATGTCATTCCTAATGAGTTCAACCGGCTCATCAACCGGTTCGGCGGTTCCGGTCTGAATGCGGCGACCTCATACGATGCTACAATCTATTTCAATACGTTTTCTCCGCAATATATGGTTCAATGGGCGGAGATCAACAGCGAACGCCTGATTAACCCCGTATTCCGTCTTTTCCAAAGCGAACTGGAAACGGTTTATGAGGAGAAGAACATGTATGGTGATTTCATCGGTGGCCAGGTGATGGACACGTTGATGGCACGCTATTTCGGTCCACACCCGTATGCTTACCCAATTATCGGCAGCACGAAAAACCTCAAGAACCCGCGGCTGACGGAAATGCACAAGTTCTTCGAAGACTATTACGTGGCATCCAATATGGCACTAATCCTTAGTGGTGATTTCGATGCACAGCAGGTTATGCCTATATTGGAAAAGGCCTTTTCACGAATCCGTTCGGGCAATGCGCCGAAACAGGAGAAAGTGATGCTCCCGCCGTTCAACGGACGGGAGACAATGAAGGTAAAGTTCCCGATTCCCTTTATTAAGGCGATGGGGCTTGGTTTCCGGGGTGTTTCGGCCAACCACGAGGACCAGGTAGCCTTGAATATTGCGGTCAACTTGTTGAATAACGCCAACGGTACGGGCTATCTGGACAAACTGATGGTGGAACATAAGTTGATGGGAGCTCTTGCCATCAACGAGAGCATGAATGAAGCGGGAATCTTGGCGGTTGCTATTATGCCGAAATTGTTAATCCAGTCGTACAGTTCGGCAGAGAAGATGGTCTGGGACGAAATCAACCGAGTGAAGAATGGAGACTTCAGTGATGAAATGTTCAACAGCCTGAAACTGGAACAGAAACGGCAGTATGCTTCCTCATTGGAAAATATCGACTCACGTGCGACAGTCATGATGAATCTGTTTTCTCAAGGAAAGAGTTGGAACGATTATCTGAACGAAGTAGCACGGATCGAATCCATCACGAAAGAGGATGTCGTGCGGGTCGCCCAAAAATATTTCAGCAATAACTATTTGTGCGTAACCAAGAGCACAGGGAAATATCCAAAAGACAATTTGCCGAAACCAGCTTTCTCTCCGGTTGTTCCCCGGAATGCAGACGCTTCGTCTTCTTATGCCAAACAGTTGGAGAAGATACCGGAACAACAAGTCGCACCTCGTATCATCGATTTCGAAAAGGATGTGAAGACGTCAAAGTTGACTCCTTTGGTGACGTTGTACACGACACCTAATCCGCTGAACGATATTTTTACTTTGAACATCTCCTACGGGATCGGTGCCTTGGAACAGCCGGAATTGATGCAGCTCACCAACTATCTGCAATTATTAGGGACCGAGTCTTTATCTTTCGAGCAGTTCCGCAGCCGTTTGCAATCGATCGGAAGCACGCTTGCATTCGATGTAACACCCGATGCTTTTGTCATGAAGGTGACTGGTTTCGATAACCATATTGACGAAACGATGGAACTTGTGGGTGACTTTATCCGCCATGCAAAGGCTGACGACAAGAAGCTACGTCAGATTGTGGACGATGCTAAAGTCTCGGAGAAAGCCTTTTTCAAGTCGGGCGACAATGTGGCATCAGCTTTGTTAGAACAGGTAAAGTACGGTGATCAGTCCCGTTACCTACGTAAACTTTCACTCTCTCAGATCAAGAAATTGAAAGGAAAAGATCTGTTAGCGGTCTACGGTAAGGTACGAAGTGTACAGTGCGACCTTCACTACTGCGGCACATTGCCTGTAGAAAAGGTGATCGGGACGATTCGCCAGCATCTCTCATTGGAACGGACGACCATTGCCTCCAATTCTCCCTATTACCGCGAGTTGAAGCAATACGACAAGCCGACAGTTTTTTTTGTCGATATGCCGGATATGGCGCAGAGCATCGTTTACGCTTATATCAAAGGTGATCCTGTGGATGACAAGACTTCCCGCCATGCCTCCCGGCTGTTCTCTGTCTACTTCGGAGGTGATATGTCTTCGCTGATGTTTCAAGAAATAAGGGAATTCCGTTCTTTTGCATACCGGACAAGCGGTCGTTACCAGTTGCCGAACCATGCACATAAGGGGACTGCCGGATCTTTTACGGCGATGCTGTCCACTCAGAGCGACAAGACGCTGGATGCGCTGAGCGTACTGGATTCGCTGATCCGAGAAATGCCGTTGAAGCCGGAAAGGGTGGAGGCGGTCAAGCAGACGTTGGTGAACCGAATCAATAACGATTATCCGCCTTTCCGCAACTTGTCCGAGAAAGTGGCGAGTGCGCGTATGGAAGGTTTCGACCATGATCCGGCTGAAGAATTCCTGCGGGATATCGCAACGATGGACATGCAGGATATTATCCGTTTCTACCGGGAGCAGATCTGTGGCCGCCCGGTCGTTTACGTAATTGCCGGAAACCGGAAACGTATTGATATGAAGAAACTGGCTGAATATGGTACGATAGTAAAAGTGAAAAAGAAAGAAATTTATAAATAGCTGCTAAATTATTTAATGTATAGTAAAGACGAACTCAAGAACCTGAAACTTGAATTTTGGGAAAGTTTTGCCGCATTTTGTGAAGTACAACCGTATCTGAGGGGACGCAAGAAGATATGGACTTTGTATGATACAAAAGTGAAAGGGGTTGAACTCAAATTCGATGCAACAAGAGAGGGGGCGTTTGTCATCCTCGAAGTGAACCATAGGGGCGAAGAAGCTCGGTTGGAAATGTTCGAGCGCCTGACGTGGTATAAGGATACGTTGGAAACGGATTTTCCGGAGGGGTTAACCTGGGACATCTGTTTTGTGCGTGATACCGGAAAACAGGTCGCCCGTATTTATACCTCCAAATCCGGGATTGACTTCCACCGCCGTCAGGATTGGGGAGAGTTTTTCTCCTTTATGGCAAGTCAAATGTATCTGTTGGAACGGAACTTCATGTCCATAGCAGAGTATTTGAGAGAATGAAAAGATTTAAATCATAATGAACACTGGAAATATAAAACAATTTATAGGAGTGGCAGCTATCAGTTTATTGACGGCTTGCGGTAGTCCTGTACCCGATGCTGCGCTGTTGCAACCGGGAGTCAGCCGGGAATTGGCTCAGTTCAGGAAAGAACATTTCAAGGAGGTACGTTACAACCTCTTTTTTTCCATCCCGGAATCCCGCGAAGAAGCCGTCACAGGCAAAGTGGATATAACGCTTGTCATCCGCGGAAGACAGCCGGTTATCATAGACTTCCGGGGGGAATCGGAACAGGTAGCCTCGGTTTTGTTGAATGGCAGGAAAGTCCTTTATACGGTTAAGGACGAGCATATCGTGATCGATACAAGAGAGGTGGCAAACGGAGAGAATCGCGTGACCATCGAATTTACGGCAAACGATCAGTCGCTTAACCGCCGGGACGAATTCCTCTATACGTTGCTGGTTCCTGACCGGGCGCGTACGCTCTTCCCTTGTTTCGACCAGCCGGACATGAAATCGCTTTTCACCCTGTCGTTGGAAGTTCCGCCTTCCTGGCAGGCTGTCGCCAATGGGGCGATCGAGCAGGTGGATTCGACTTCCGTCACCGGTCGTAGGCGGGTTTATTTCCGGGAAACAGAACCGCTCAGCACCTATCTTTTCTCTTTTGTCGCCGGTAAGCTGACACGGGAAACTTATTCGCGCGACGGACGGAACATTTCGATCTATCACCGTGAGACCGACCCGAAGAAAGTAGCACAGTGCTCCGATATCGCATCCGAAGTGTTCGATGCACTCGAATGGCAGGAGGAATATACACAGATACCGTACCCCTTCGCCAAATACGACCTGATCATTTTACCGGGATTCCAGTTTGGCGGAATGGAACATACGGGAGCAACCTTATATACGGACGGCCGGATGTTCCTGAACGAAAATCCGACATTGAACGAACGTCTGGTACGCAGTTCCCTGATTGCGCACGAGACTTCGCATATGTGGTTCGGGGATTTCGTGACGATGGAATGGTTCAATGATGTCTGGACAAAAGAGGTCTTTGCCAATTATTATGCCTCCCAGATGATCGAGCCTCTGTTTCCGGAGGTGAACCATTCCTTGAACTTCATGCTCGATTATATCCCGGCAGCCTATTCCGAAGACCGTACCGCCGGTGCCAATCCGGTAAAGCAACAACTGGAGAATATGCGGGATGCCGGATTGATGTACGGCAATATTATCTATGACAAGTCTCCGGTTATCCTGGAAATGCTGATTAAGAAAATGGGGAAAGAGTCTTTCAGGAAAGGGATTCAGGAATACCTGAAAACGTATGCCTACGGAAATGCTACCTGGGAAGGACTGATCGGTATTCTGGACAAATATACAGACGACGACCTCTCTGCTTGGAGTCGTGTCTGGGTAAATGAAAAGGGGATGCCGGAGATTAGTGGAGTCATAACCGAAGGTAAAACATTGTTGGTTGCACAGAAAGATCCGCTAAGGCGTGGTCTTCATTGGGAACAGGACTTGTCTTTCTTGGTTGTTTATCCCGATGGGAAAACAGAGGATGTGCAAGTTTCTTTTAAAAAAGAGGCTATGTTCTGTTTCAAGGATTTGAAAAGACCGGCAGGCGAAGGTACTTTTGTCATCCCCAATGCCGACGGAAAAGGGTACGGCTTTTTCTGTCTGTTTGAAAACAACGCGAATGCTTGTTTGTCCTACCTGCCTTTCTGTAAGGACGAAGTGTTGAGAGGTTCCTTGTTGATTACCCTGTATGAAAACCTGTTGAACCGGAGGATTCCTGCGGAACTTTATATGGAAGCCATGTTGGATTATCTGCCGGGAGAAACCAATTTTTTGTTGTTCTCGGCAGCACTCGGATATATCGGTAATTGTCAGCGTCTATACCCCTCTGACCCGGAGAAACTGGAACAGGTACTCTGGCGAATCGTGACGACGGCAGAGCAACCTCAACGACGTTTGCAGGCGTTCCGCCAGTATCGCTCTATAGCTCGTTCGCCGGAAGCGGTCAGAAGACTGTACGCACTTTGGAAAGACGGGATAGAGCCAGCCGGATGTTCGTTGAGCGAAAATGATTATATCAGCTTGTCGTACGATCTGGCTATCCAAATGCCTGACAAAGCCGATGAAATTGTAGCCACCCAGCAAGCTCGAATCACTAACCCGGACCGTAAACGGCAATATGCGTTCATCTCGCCATCTGTTTCTCCCCAAAAGGAAGTACGTGACAGTGTGTTTGCCTCTCTGCTCGTTGCCGGGAACCGCCGTGTCGAACCGTGGGCTTCGGCTGCCTTGTCAAACCTGAACTGCCAGTTGCGCCAACAAGAAGCGGTCGGTTATATCCGTCCGGCACTGGAAGCCTTGCAGGAGGTACAGCGTACGGGGGATATCTTTTTCCCGCGTGATTGGGTACGGGCTTTACTGAGCGGACATACTTCTTCGGCAGCCCGGAAGGAAGTGGACGATTTCTTTGCCGCCCACCCGGACTATCCGGTCCTGCTCTCAAATAAAGTTCGTCAGCAGGCGGATCATTTATATAGGTTATACGACTAACTATCATAAAGAATTAAAAAGACATATCATGGGATGGATTTATCTTTTATTGGGAGGTGTGTTTGAAATCGGCTGGCCTTTAGGTATGAAACTGGCGCAGGCAACCGGACACCGTTTTTTATTTTTGAGTGTCTCTGTCATTTCGATGGCATTGAGCGGTTATTTCCTTTATATGGGACAAAAGACTATTCCGATCGGGACGGCTTATGTCGTATGGACGGGAATTGGAGCCATCGGCACATTGTTGATCGGCATTTTCTTTTTCCATGATTCGGCAGGGTTGCTCCGGATACTTTCGGCCTTATTGATTATAACCGGAATTATCGGGTTAAAATTGGCCTCATAATAAAAAATCACCCCGATTAGCTAATCTTTTGTAAGTTTTATTTGCTAATTCAATTATTATTGTAATTTTGCAACGTAAAAATAATAACAAATGAAAAGTACAGTTCTGCATCTCCACCATCATCATCATTACAACGGGCAATAGTTCGGTGGGCTGTGTGGTATGTAGGAACATATGATATAAATGAATAAGGCTTGCCGTTTACGGTGGGCCTTATTTTGTTTTTGGAAAAAATATATATAAACAAAATAAACATGTTACGAATCGCTGTTCAATCAAAAGGTCGTCTTTACGATGAAACAATGCTTCTCTTAGAAGAAGCCGGTATTAAACTAAACAGGGGAAAACGTATTTTGCTGTTGTCGGCAAAAGGTTTTCCGGTAGAAGTCTTATTCTTGCGCGATGACGATATTCCACAATCTGTAGCCAATGGAGTTGCCGACATAGGTATCGTTGGCGAAAACGAATATGTAGAAAAAGGGCAGGAGGCCAAGCTGATCAAACGTTTGGGATTCAGTAAATGCCGTCTTTCACTCGCCATCCCGAAAGATGAAGATTACCAAGGGGTAGAATGGTTCTCCGGAAAGACGATCGCAACTTCCTATCCGGAAATACTGAAGGCTTATCTGACAGAAAAGGGGGTGAAAGCAGACCTCCATGTAATCAGTGGGTCTGTGGAAATTGCGCCGGGTATCGGTCTTGCGGATGCGATTTTCGACATTGTCAGCTCCGGCAGCACACTGGTGAGTAATCAGCTCAAAGAGGTGGAAGTCATCATGCAGAGCGAGGCCCTGT